>JGI12316J15310_10000125_pt51 | contig 15873 bp, 16 predicted proteins | sample MarCyaLeptolynsp_FD_15310 | JGI IMG/M metagenome (IMG submission 15310)
GATCGAGCGTGGACGTGTCCAGCTTTCGTTCGCAGTCATAGCCCTCGAGAAACATCCGCTCGAGATTGGGATAGTCCGTTTCCTGCCGGTTCTTGATGAGCGCAGTCGCCACATCGAACATGCGGTAGCCGTAGCCAGCGTCGTCGAAATCGATCAAATGAAGGGTCGGTCCGTCGACCATGACGTTCTCGCGTACGAGGTCGGCATGGATCAATCCCATGTCCAACCCATGACCCAATTCTCTCAGACTGGCGTCGACCTCGCTTCGAAACCTTTGCAGCAAGGTGCGCTCGGAAGCGTCGAGGTCCGGGTTCTCCCAAAACCGGCCCCACAGCGGGTCCGGTCCGACTAGTGCGTTCCTGTCCCAGCATATGCGTTTGAACCAGGCTGGCGGTGTCCAGCAATCCGAAACAGCATGAAGTCTGGCCATCTGCTGACCGAGTTTGAAAAAGATGCCCGTGCGGTCCGGCTGATCGAGTGGCTGCCCGGTGCTGCCCAGGGGCGTTCCGGACATCCAGGTAAGCATGCTTGCCTGCTGGCCATTCTGCTCTCTGAGGAATTCGCCGTTATCAGAGGCAACCGGGTGTGGCACGCTGATGCCGTTTTGGCCGAGTTCCGCCATCCAGACGAGTTCCGACCTGAGTTCCTCGCTGCTGCGAAGTCCTGGACGATGCAGGCGCAGCGCACAGGTCTGCATGCCGTTCTTCACCTTGAAAACCCGGTCTTCGCGCGCGGCAACAAGCTTGAATTCGGCTGTTTCCATGCCCCATAGCGACAGCAGATCCCGAATACCTTCACCCATGGCGTGGCACCGACGTGAGCACATCATCCAGGGTATCGAACAAAATATCGGCGTGCTCCGCCGCAAAGGGCATTGGCGGACGGATCTTCAGAGTGTTCTTGTGCCGGCCGAGCTTGCTGAGGAGGATGCCCCGGCGGCGCATCTCGTTGACAACCAGATCAGCAAAGTCGCTCGCAGGCTCCCGGCTCTCGCGGTCGAGCACAAACTCCGCTCCAAACACCATCCCGCTTTGGCGGACATCACCGATCATGTCGTGCCTTTCCGCAAGCGCCGACAGCCGGCCATGCGCCAGCATACCGATTGTGGCGGCGTTCTCCTGCAGTCCTCTTTCGTCCAGTTCGTCAAGGACTGCCATGGCCGCGGCGCAGGAGACCGGGTTCCCGCCAAAGGTGTTGAAATAGCGGAACGCGTTGCGGAACCGGGCCATGATCTCAGGCGATGTAACAAGGCCCGCGACAGGATGGCCATTTCCCATGGGCTTGCCCATGGTGACGACGTCCGGAACCACGCCCTGCTTCTGATGGGCCCAGAAGTGACTGCCGCAGCGGCCGAAACCGGACTGGACCTCGTCGCAGATCAACAGTCCGCCGGCGCGCCTTGCAGCCTCGGCAGCAGGTCGAAGCCAGCCCTGGTCCTGTTCCGGGAAACCCTCATTGAGAAACAGCGGGCAAACGATGAGCGCCGCAAATCCGATGCCTTCCCTCTCGAGGCCGTCAATCGCTTCCTGGACATGCGCTGCGAAACGCTGGCCGTCCGGATCGCTGATGCGGTAGCTGTCCGGTGCCTCGACGTGCCGCAGATTTTGCCCAAGGCCGAAGCCGACTTCAGGTACGTTGCTCCGTGACAGGTGGCTGACCAGCGTCGTGTTGCCGTGATAGGTCGCGTCCGTTGCGACAATGCCCCGTTTTCCGGTCATGGCTTCCGCCATTCTGAGCGCGATGTCGTTGGCTTCAGAGCCGGAACAGGTCAGGATCGCCGTCGAGAGGGGGGCTTCAAACGTACCGGTCAGCCGCTCGACATAATCGAGAATGCCTTCATGCAGGTATCTCGTGTGGGTGTTCAGCCTGCCGGCCTGCTCGGCAATCGCGCTGACGACCCGCGGGTTACAATGCCCGACATGCGGGACGTTGTTATAGCAGTCGAGATATTTGCGGCCGTCCACGTCCCAGAGCCAGACGCCTTCTCCCTTCACGATATGAACCGGCTCCTCGTAGAAGGTCGACACATTCGGCCCCAGAAGACGCCTGCGGCGCTCAAGCAGGTCTTCGGTCTCCAATGTCCTTTCTCCATTCATGGCGCGACTGTCCCTCACAGCTGGATCCAGGCTGTCTTGAGGTCGTGATACTTGTCGAGCGCGTGCAACGACTTGTCGTGACCATTTCCGGATTGCTTGACACCGCCGAGCGGCACAGTCAGGTCCGCGCCACCATAGGTGTTCACATGGACGACGCCGGCGCGAATGGCCGAGATCATGCGGTGAGCGCGGCTCAGGTTCTGCGTCCATACGCCGGCAGCCAGACCGAATTCTGTCCCGTTGGCTAGCCGGATGGCGTCGTCTTCATCCTTGAAGGGTGTTACGGCGAGAACCGGGCCGAAGACTTCTTTCACGGCAAGCGTATCTGTCGGCCTGACGCCGGTCATCACGGTCGGCTGCATGTAATAGCCACCGGATTCCTGATGGATCCTGGCGCCGCCCGTGCGCCGGTCGGCGCCCTCTTCTTCCGCAGTTGCGACAAACCGCAGATCCGCTTCCAACTGCGGCAGGCTGTGAACGGCCCCGATCTGTGACGTCAGCTCGAGCGGATCGCCGACGCGGAAGGCCTCGGCGTGTTTGCAAATCTCGGTCACAAAGTCATCGTGAATGTCTTCCTGCACAAGCAGCCTGGAACCGGCGACACACACCTGGCCGGAATTGCGGAAGATCCCGGCAGCGGACACTTTTGCCGCCGCTGAAAGGTCCGGTGCGTCGTTAAAGACGATGTTCGGGGACTTGCCTCCCAATTCCAGATAGCAACGTTTCAGATTGGACTGTGCCGAATAGGTCAAAAGGCGGCGTCCCGTTGCACCGGACCCGGTAAACGCCAGGACATCGACCTCCATCGACAGTGCGAGTGCTTCGCCTGCCATGGCACCAGTGCCGGTCACCACATTGAAAACTTCCTCAGGAACACCCGCTTCGAGCGCCAGTTCCGCGACCCTGAGCAAAGACAGGGACGCGGTCTCCGCCGGCTTTAAGACAACCGCATTTCCGGCGGCAAGCGCCGGGGCGATTTTCCAGGCCCCGATCATCAGCGGAAAGTTCCAGGGCACGATGGCCCCGACCACACCAACAGGCGCGCGATGCACAAGCCCGAGGACATTGTCGGCGGTTGGCGCGATCTCGCCATAGACCTTGTCAACGAGTTCGGCGTAGTAGCGGAACGTTGCGGCTGCGGACAATGCCTCGGCCTTGTAGGCCATGTTGATTTCCGTGCCGTTGTCCCGGACGCCCAAAACGGTCAGTGCAAGCGCGTCCCGTTCGATCAGGTCGGCAAGCTTGTGAAGGACTTTCTTGCGGTGTGCCGGCGCCGTCCTCGACCAGCGGCCATCCTCGAACGCAGCGCGCGCAGAGCTGATGGCGCGGTTCATGTCGGCGGCGGAACCGGCGGCAAGACCGCAAATGCGCGTTCCGTCGATCGGCGAAATGACGTCCAGCGTCTCGCCGGATTGCGAGGCTTCCCTATGGCCACCGATGAGGTGACCCTGATCGGGGATGGCAGCCGCCCGCAGAGAATCGATCGCGCTCTGATCCAGCATTGAACCCTATCCTTGCTGCGTGGATGCTTCTGAATTCTTTGATGTTTCCTGCGCGCGCCGCGACTTGTGCTCCCTGATGACTGTTCGCACATGCAAGATCAGGATGAGCAGGATCATCGCGAAGAGGATGGCGGCGATGGGCCGATCGACGAAATCGAGCGGGGACTTCACGCGCGCCATCGCGCTGCGCAGTTTCACTTCCATGATGCCGCCCAGAACCATGCCGAGGATGATCGGCACGATCGGGAGATTGAGACGTTTCAGGATGAGGCCGAAGACGCCGAACGCGGACGCCACCGCGCAATCGGTGATCGAATTGCGGAGCGAATAAACACCGACAAAGGACAGCGTCAGGATCATCACGCCCAGAAAGCGAGTCGGGATCTGGATGATCTTCAAAAGCAGGTTCGTCGATGACAACAGGAAGGCCAGAACGATGACGTTCAGAAGGATCAGAGCGATGTAGATCGCGATCACGAAATCGAGCTGTCCCTGAAAGAGCTGGGGGCCGGGAATGACATTGTGGACGTAAAAGACCGACAGCATCATCGCGGTCAGGGCTTCCCCCGGAATACCAAGCGCCAGCAGCGGGATCATGGCTGCGCCCGGTACTGCGTTGTTGGCGGCTTCAGAGGCGACCAGCCCTTCGGGCGAGCCATTGCCGAAATCATCCGGTTTCTTAGATGTTTTCTGGGCATAGGTGTAGGACAGGAACTGCGCGGTGAATTCACCGACGCCGGGGATCATGCCCATGAGCACGCCAAGACTGGAGGAAACCGACGCGATCCGCTTGAACCGGAACAGTTCGCTGAGCCCGGAAAAGAGGTTGCCATCGACATGGGCCTTGCCCGGCTTGTGATCCTTGTCGACCAGAAGCAGCAGCGCCTGGGAAATCGCAAACAGACCGAGCACGACCACGATCAGGTTGATGCCAGAGGTTAGCCAGGTCATGTCGAAGGTGAAGCGCTTGGTGTATTTGACCGGCTCAAGCCCGATGGTGCTGAGGAAAATGCCGAAGGACGCCAGCATGCCTGCGGCAAAGACCTGTCCGCGATGGGCCAGCACCACAAGGATGATCCCGAGAAGGGCCGCCAGGAAAATCTCGCGGCTGCCGAAATGCGGCGCGATCATCGCCAGAAGCGGTGACAGCAGGATCAGGCACAGTACGGAAAAGATGCCGCCGAAGAAGGAAGCGGAATAGGCGAGCGAGAGCGCACGGTGCCCTTCCCCGCGCTTGGTCATCGGGTAACCGTCATAAGTCGTCAAGGCATTGACGGCGGTTCCAGGCGTGTTGATCAGGATCGCCGGAATGGCCCCGCCATACATCGACGATCCGTAGACGCCGAGCATCAGCGTCAGGCCGACAATCGGCTCAAACGCGAAGGTCGCTGGTAGAAGAATGGCAATGGCGACCGCCGCACCGACACCGGGAAGAGCACCGATGATGACGCCTCCGATCGAGCCCAGAAGCAGCGCGACCAGAACCTGCCACTGGGCCAAAATGGAAATGCTTGAAAGAACCGTTTCCATCGTCGCCTCACAGGTAGGTCAGCGCAAAGGCTTTGAGGGGATCGGGCAAAGCCTCGTAAAGCTGTCCGGCGGGGATCTTGACTTGAAGCAACGCCCGGAAAATCACGGCGACGCAGACGGCGAACGCGCTCGCTGTCACGAGAAACCGGGGCGTTGCCAAACCGACGCGTGTCGTCAGGAAGCAGGTGAACAGGACCGTTGACGGCAGGTAGCCGAGCAAGGGCACGATCGCGACGTAGAGAAGAAAATAGAGCACGAATTCCAGCGACCGCAGCCAGAAAACAACTTCCAGCCAGCGCCCGAGGATACGCGGCGAGCACAGCGACCCGATAAAGTGTAGCAGCGCAAAGATAGTCATGAAGATCAGCGACGCGGCAGGCCAGAATCGCGGCTGCGCGAACCATTTCGTGCGCTTGACCCAGGAGGTCTCGCCGTAAATCTGCGACAGCAGAAAAATGGAAAACGCCAGAAACAGGAGTGCAAAGACTATGTCCCCGGGACGTCTGTGTCGCCGGAAAAGTTCCTGAAGTGTCTTGATATGCGCCATCGACCCCAACCCTTGCCTTGCAATTGCCGGGCGGCGGCGACGTGCGCCGCCCGGACGGAGGAGTGGCTTATTCGCCGAGCAGTTCGGCGATCTTGCCGTTAACCTCTTTGTCGGAGGCAATCTGGGCGTTGGACGCGTCTGCGTCCTGCCAGTATATCAGCACGCCGGTCTCACCGATCAGCTTCTGGGCTTCCGGCTTTTCAAGCGCTGCCTTGGCGGCGGTTTCGATTTTCGCACGGGCGTCGGCCGGAACGTCCTTGTGCACGAACAGACCGTTCCAAAGCGCAACATCGAGATCCGGATTGAGTTCGGAGACCCTTGGCACGTCCGGAATGATCGAGATCCGCTCCGTGCCGATGCTTGCGAGGATCTTCAGATCATCCTTGCACGGCAGAACCTGCTGCAGGGTGGTGTTGATCACGTCGACATCGCCCGAGGCCAGAGTATTGCAGTTCAATTCATCGAAGGCTGCGTCGCTGCCGAAATCGAAATCCGAGGAAGCGGCGAGCGCAAGGGTGATGCGCGTGGGCGGCAGGACCGAACCGAAATGGCCCAGCGCGACGTCGTTTTCCTTGGCGTATGCGACCAGCTCTTCCCAGGTGGAATAAGGCGCGTCGCTGCCTGCGGCGATGACGAAGGGGTAGGTCATGAAAATGCCGACCGGCTCAAACGGATTGGGCGTCAGTTCCGGAATTCCGATCAGCTCACCAGCGATCGGAACGGCCGGGACAAAGGAACCGATGGTGTAACCATCCGCCGGTGCCGTTGCGACCTCAACAGCGCCCGGGAACGGGCCACCGCCACCGCCCGGCTTGTTCACGACAACCGCCGGAACGCCGTACATTTCCTGAAACTCGTCTGCGATCAGCCGGGTCAGGACATCCTCCAAATCACCTGGAGGCCACGGAACAATGAAAGAAACGGGCTTTTCCGGATAGTCGGCCAAAGCAGCGGTGACGCTCATCAGGCTTGCCGCAGTCAGGGCAATTGCATGCTTTCTCATTTGCTGGTCCCTCATCTGGTTTTTCCGCCGATCTTGCCGACCGGTCTCGATAATTTTTTATTTGCTTTGTTAAAAGTTGTCATATTAAATAAATATATGTCAACCTCTAATCACACGGCAACAGGGATATTCTCGTTCCGGCCATTGGTTCAAATAATGAACCTTCGGTCGCAAAATAATTATTGTTTCATTTGTAACTATCTGTCAAGATAAATGCATCACCTCACCGTCGGCGACGCTGAAATGCAGGCCGAACAGGACAGGAACCAGACCGGAAAACCGATGGGCACCATCACCAAAGCACTCAACCTGCTGAACCACTTCTGCCCGGGCCGGGCAGAGATCGGGCTGACGGAGTTCAGGACCCTGAGCGGACAGGACAAGGCGACCGTCCACCGGCATCTGATCGAGCTGGCGGCAAACGGCTTCCTGGAACAGAACCCGGTTACACGCGGCTACAGGCTGGGCCCGGCAATCCTCCGGCTGGCCGCCGTGCGCGAGCGGCTTTTCCCCGCACGGACCATTGTTGCCCCCATCGTGGAAAGACTGGCATCGGAGCTCGGTGAACTGGTGCACGTTTCGCTGAGGGAAGGGCTGCATCTCTCGCCGCTCATCCACCACGATGCCCTGATCCACGGCACACGTGTCTATTTCGACGAGGCGGAACTGCTGCCGCTTCACGCAACTGCGTCCGGTCATGCCATGCTGGCCTTCGGTCCCGAACAGCTGCTGCCCGACGTGCTGCAAGGCGATCTTCCGGCGACAACTGCCCATACGATCACCGACCCGGCACGGCTCAGCGAGATCGTCGACGATGTGCGCGTTTACGGCATTGCCTTTGTCGATCAGGGCTTTGAGACGGACGTTTCCTCGTTTGCGGCACCGCTGTTTGGAGATCAGCCGGAGGCAATCGGCACGATTGCGGTCGCTGTGCCGACCATCCGGATGACGGACGACATGAAACAAAGGATCAGAGACGCGTTGCCCGAGACCGCAGCGGAGGTGACCGACAAGCTTGGCGGCCTGGTTCCGGCGCACCTGAAAAGGATCTGGGCCGATGCCGCCTGAAGCCGAAGCCCTTGTTCTCGATTTCGGCGGCGTCGTAACGCGCACGCTGTTCGAGACCCATGACCTGACCGAAAAGGCACTTGGCCTGCCAGGCGGCACGCTCGCCTGGAAGGGGCCTTTCGAACCCGGCACCGATCCACTCTGGCAATCGATGCAGGCGGACGAAATTTCCGAACGTGACTACTGGCGCCGGCGCACTGAAGACGTGGCAAAGCTGACGGGACAGCCCTGGACCGAAATGTCGGACTTCGTCAAGGCGGCCCGAGGGGCCGACCCGGAAGCCGTCATGCGCCCGGAAGCCCTGGCGGCGATAGAGCGTGCCCGGAAAGCCGGCAAGAAGCTCGCTATCCTGTCCAATGAGCTTGACCTGTTCTATGGCGCGGACTTCCGGAAAAAACTGCCCTTTCTGAAAGACTTCGACGTGATCGTCGATGCCACTTACACCAAGATCCTGAAGCCCGATCCGCGCGCCTACGCGCTCTGCCTCACGGAACTGAACCTGCCAGCATCCGCCTGCGTTTTCGTCGACGATCAGTTCCGCAACATTGCCGGAGCCGATGCCACCGGCATGCAGACCGTGCATTTCGACGTGCTTGACCCCGCCGCCTCTTTCGCAGCCGCCCTGCGCCTGCTCGCCCTGCCATCCAGTTAAAGGAGTTCCGCAATGAAGGAAGCCAACTTCCTGAAGGAAAACAACGCCCGCCACCTTTGGCATCCGATGGCGCATCCGGCTGACAGCCTGGCGAACCCGCCTGACATCATTGTCGGCGGCGACGGCGTGGAGATTGTGGATGTCGACGGCAGAAAAGTGGTCGACGCGGTCGGCGGGCTCTGGAACGTCAATCTCGGCTATTCCTGCGAGCCTGTGAAACAGGCCATCTCCGAGCAACTGGACAAGCTGCCCTATTACTCGATCTTCCGCGGCACGACCAATGACGCGGTGATCGAACTGAGCATGATGCTGAAGGATTTCTTCGAGCCCGACGGGCTGAGCCGGGCCTTCTTCACATCAGGCGGATCGGACAGTGTCGAGGTCTCACTGCGGCTGGCTCGGCAGTATCACAAGCTTCGCGGCGAAGCCGGCCGCGTCAAGTTTCTCAGCCTCAAGAAGGGCTATCACGGCACCCACACGATGGGCGCTTCGGTCAACGGGAATGCCAATTTCCGCACAGCCTACGAGCCGCTGATGCCGGGCTGCTATCACATCCCCTCGCCCTACACTTACCGAAATCCCTTCAACGAGACAGATCCGGAGAAACTCGCACAGCTTTGCCTGTCTGCCCTTGAAGACGAAATCAGGTTCCAGGATCCGGGCACGATTGCCGCCTTCATCATGGAACCCATCCTAGGCGCAGGCGGGGTGATTCCACCGCACGAAAGCTTCATGCCCGGCGTCCGCGAGATCTGTTCGAAACACGGCATTCTGCTGATTTCGGACGAAGTGATCACAGCCTTCGGGCGCACGGGAAGCTGGACCGGCGTACGGCATTGGGGCGTCCAGCCCGATCTTCTGTGCTGTGCCAAGGCGATCACCAACGGCTATTTCCCGTTCGGGGCCGTCATGGTTTCGGACAGCGTTGCCGAGGCGTTCGAAAACGATGCTTCCGGCAAAGGGGCGATCGGGTCCGGCTACACCTATTCCGGCCACCCGGTTGGTGCGGCAGCGGCGATTGCCTGCCTGAAGGAAACCGAACGGCTCAACGTCAAGGACAATGCCGCAGCGCGTGGCAAGCAACTGTTCGAGGGTTTGAGAAAGCTGTTCATGAAACACGAGCTGATCGGCGATGTGCGCGGCGGCCACGGGCTGATGTGCGCGCTTGAGCTCGTTTCCGACCGGGCAACCAAAGCCCCGATCGACAAAGCCACGATCGGCAAGGTTCACCGCACCGCTTATGACAACGGCGCCATGATCCGTGTTTCGGGCAACAACATCATCCTGTCTCCTCCCCTCGTTCTGAACGAAGCGCACGTGGAGACAATCCTGACGGCACTCGACAGGGGACTGGCGGCGGCTGGCTGATCCTGATCACCCGAGCCATGCCCATTGCCGGCCAGTGTCCTTCAAGACTGACTTGTCTGAAAAGTGCCGTTGAATTTTGTTTTTGTGAACGGCGTCTATCCGTACGTCGCCAAATCGGGATCCAGAATTGTGTCCCGGAATTGTCGTCCCGGTTCGCCGCGCAAGCGGCGAGACCGGGACCCAGTACCCCGTGTGACCAAGGGTGGAACAAAGCAGCAAAACAAGAGTTTACTGGGTTCCGGCCTTCCGCTGCGCTTCAACCGGAATGACAATCCCACTGACTTGAGATCGTCTTAAGAGACCCATTTCGCGTCAAACCAGATCGCCGTGATCGAATTTTCTAAAGCCAGCGCAGTCACGTTTCATTCGAATAAACAAGAGCGAAGTCGAGTGAACGGGAATAAAGAAACACCTTGTCTATTCCCCGTGTACTGTAGGCGACCCAGGACCCTGACTGCTGCATGGCCTGCAGGGCTCTTTCCGCAACATCGGCGGAAAATCCGCATTCACGCATTTCCCAGGCGAGCTGTATCGCCCGCTTTTCTTCCAAAGGCGTACGGTGCCAGGCCCCGTGTCCTTTCGGCTGCATCTCGGGCGATCCATCGACTTTTGGCTGCCAATCTTTGTCGCCAGGCGATTGAGAAAACGGTTTCGACTGCGCATCTGCCTCCAAAGCAACAGCCATGTGATCGCACGACCCGAAGACTGAAGACCTTTCAATTGTCGAGCGATAGCTGACCTGATTGTCAAATTCGCTTGCGACCTCAAATGGCCACGCAAAAAGATGGGTGTAGAGAATCGTAAGGATCGCAAATGGAACACGCCCCCAGATGGGCGTCAGAATTGACGCAAGAAAGATGGGAAGAGAGAAAGCGAGGGCGAGCGAACCTGACAAACACATCAGGAATTTTTTCGTAAGAGCAAGAATGTTCATCTGGAAAGTGTTTCCTCACAGAGATCAATCCTCAGACACGAACACTCCTGAGTGCATTTTCTCCCCAGAACTCAAGCAGTTTCTGGTGTTTTGACGACCTTTGCAGCCACAACTGCCTGCCAGCGGGCTGTTCTCACAGCTTCTGGAAGTCGTCCAGGATATCCAACAGCTCCGAGAGGCGTTTCTTGCCGATGACGTCCTCGATCCGGGCGGCAATCGCCTGCGCCTCGTCCAGCTTGTCGAGGATGATCTTCCGTCCGGCTTCGGTGAGGGCGACAGTCTGCTTTCGCCTGTCCTTCTCATCGGCCTGCCGGGTGACGAGACCTTTTTCCAGCAGGGTCTGCACGATCCGCGTCTGGCTCGGAAGCAACAGGCAGGCACGTTCCGCCAGTGAAGAGGCATCCTGCGGACCGAACTCCTCCAGAACGCGCAGGATACGCCATTGTTGTTCGGTGATACCGCAGTCAGACAGCATCTCGCGAATGGGGCCCATAACCTTTTCGCGCGCGCGGATAAGGGCGATCGGAACAGAACGTTTCGTCGATGGCAGCCCGCGGCCGTCCTTTTTGTCCATGTCGTCGGTCATGTCCGGCTCATAACGATTCCTGGCCTTAATAAACACAAAAAGTTTGACATTTTCGATCTTATATATTTAACATCGCAAATATTATCTTGTTAAGGAAATCCGATGCCGCACATCTCCATCGAGTATTCCGCCAATCTGGAAGAGAGGACGGACATTCAGGCCTTGTGCGAGGTCCTGCGCTCCGAGGCCGCCGGTATCGACGCCTTTCCGACACCGGGCATTCGTGTCCGTGCGTTGAGGGCCAATCATTACAGCATCGCCGACGGTGATCCGAAACATGCTTTCGTCGATATTTCCATCCGGCTGCGTGCCGGCAGACCGCAAGATGTCAAGGAAAGTGCGGTGAAGCGCTTGTTCGAAGCCGCCAAAACCTTTCTGGAACCCGTGCTTGAAACAAGTTCTCTCGCGCTTTCTCTGGAAATGCGTGACATCGACCCGGATCTGTCGCCCAAGACGGGCACCATACGTGAACATTTGGGGACTGCGTGAGCCATGTCTGACCTGCAAAAAAACATCGACAAGCTGAGCGGATACCTTGCGCGCTTCAAGGAAACAGGGATCCTCAACCAGATCAACGGCAACGCCTGCACCAGCCTTTCCGGTGAAACGTTTGAGACCCGTTCGCCTGTGGATGAAAGCCTGATCTCAACAGTTGCCAAGGGCGGTGCCGAGGATATCGATGCTGCTGCAAAGGCGGCCAAAGCAGCCTTCCCTGCCTGGCGGGACATGGCAGCCGGTGAACGCAGGAAAATCCTTCACAGGATCGCAGACAAAATCGTTGAAAGAGCGGAAGAGATCGCGCTTTGCGAATGCTGGGACACCGGCCAGGCCCTGCGTTTCATGTCGAAGGCGGCCCTGCGCGGTGCGGAGAACTTCCGGTTCTTCGCAGACAAAGCCCCGGCAGCACGGGATGGGCAGTCCCTGCCCTCGCCGACCCTCATGAACGTCACGACGCGTGTCCCAATCGGCCCGGTCGGGGTGATCACGCCCTGGAACACGCCGTTCATGCTGTCCACATGGAAGATCGCACCTGCGCTCGCCGCCGGTTGCACGGTGGTTCACAAGCCGGCGGAGTTTTCGCCGCTGACCGCGCGCATTCTGATGGAGATCGCGGAAGACGCCGGATTGCCCGAAGGCGTCTGGAACCTCGTCAACGGCTACGGAGAAGATGCCGGAAAGGCCCTGACCGAGCACCCGGATATCAAGGCCATCGCCTTTGTCGGTGAGAGCCGCACCGGGTCAATGATCATGAAGCAGGGCGCGGACACGCTGAAACGCGTTCATTTCGAACTCGGCGGCAAGAACCCTGTCGTCGTTTTCGATGACGCTGATCTGGACCGCGCGCTCGATGCAGTGATCTTCATGATCTACTCCCTCAATGGCGAGCGCTGCACTTCGTCGTCCCGTCTTCTCGTTCAAGAAAATATCGCCGATGTTTTCGAAGCCAGACTGATCGACCGGGTCAATGCGATCCGTGTCGGTCATCCGCTTGATCCGCAAACGGAAATCGGTCCGCTGATCCACAAGACCCATTTCGACAAGGTCACGGGTTATTTCGACGTTGCACGCAAGAACGGGGCAACCGTTGCCGCCGGCGGATCGCGGGTCGGCGACACGGGCTATTTCGTGCGGCCAACGCTGTTCACACACGCGAACAATGAAATGGACATCGCCCAACAGGAGATCTTCGGGCCGGTGCTCACCAGCATTCGCTTCAAGGACGAGGACGATGCACTCGCGATTGCCAATGGTGTGCAATACGGGCTGACGGGCTATGTCTGGACAAATGACCTGACCCGCGCGCTGCGCTTCACCGACGCGCTTGAAGCGGGCATGATCTGGGTAAACTCGGAAAATGTCCGTCACTTGCCGACCCCGTTCGGCGGCGTCAAGGCAAGCGGCATCGGCCGCGACGGAGGGGATTGGTCCTTCGAGTTCTACATGGAACAGAAAAACGTCGCCTTTGCCACCGGCCACCACAAGATCCCGCGCCTCGGCGCCTAAGGCCGTCATCGCTCAAATCAACGAACCCTGTGCACCAACAACCGATACTCGACAGGAGAGGAACATGCCGATCCCAGCCCCGAACCTCTATCCGCCCTTCAACATCGTGCGCCTTAGCCACGTTGAACTGGCGGTCACGGATCTCGCCAAGAGCCGGGCTTTTTATGTCGACACACTCGGCCTGCAGGTGACCGACGAAAGCGCCAAGGCGATCTATCTGCGCGCTATGGAAGAACGCGGCCACCACTGCATCGTTTTGCGAAAGTCATCCGAGGCCTGCGCCCGCGATCTGGGGTTCAAGGTCTACGATGAAGACAGTCTCGACAAGGCGACGCATTTCTTTCAAGACAAGGGCCTGCCCGTTGAGTGGGTGGAGCGGCCCTATCAGTCACGGACATTCAGGACCCGCGATCCACACGGCGTTCCGCTGGAGTTCTACGCAAAGATGGACCGCCTGCCCCCGATCCATCAGCAATATGCGCTCTATCGCGGTGTGAAGCCGCTGCGCATCGATCACTTCAACTGCTTTTCTCCGAATGTCGACGAGTCGGTCGCTTTCTATAATGAACTCGGTTTCCGGGTGACCGAGTATACGGAAGACGAGGAGACCGGCCGGCTCTGGGCAGCCTGGACGCACCGCAAGGGCGGCGTGCACGACATTGCCTTCACCAACGGCAAGGGACCACGCCTGCACCACACGGCATTCTGGGTACCGACACCGCTCAACATCATCGACCTTCTGGATCTGATGTCGACCACCGGCTGGGTGGACAATGTCGAGCGCGGTCCGGGACGGCACGGCATCTCGAATGCCTTCTTTCTCTACATTCGCGACCCGGACGGGCACAGGATCGAGATCTACTGCTCCGACTATCAGACCGTCGATCCCGATCTGGAACCAATCAAGTGGGACCTGAAGGACCCGCAGCGCCAGACGCTCTGGGGCGCTCCTGCACCGAAAAGCTGGTTCGAGGAGGGTTCCGTCTTTGAAGGCGCGGAAATCCAGGCGTCCAGTCTTGCCGCCCAGCCGATTGTCGCGCCCTGATATCCGGTCATAATCGACCGATCGATTCACAGGCCCTTGAGGAGGAATTCATGGACTGGGACGCGTTCGCCCATTGGGGCAAACATATCTCGGACTGGGCAGCGGACTATCACAAGACCCTGCCGGAGCGCCCCGTGCGTGCGCAAACGCTCCCCGGCGAGATAGCGGCCCAGCTTCCCCCCGCACCGCCCGAGACCGCCGAGGCGATGGAAGACGTTCTGTCCGATTTCGAGCGCATTGTCATGCCGGGCATCACCCACTGGCAACACCCGCGCTTTTTCGCCTATTTCGCCGCAAATGCAGCGCCTCCCTCCATGCTTGCAGACATGCTGGTGACGACGATTGCCGCCCAATGCATGCTCTGGCAGACATCGCCCGCGGCAACGGAAATGGAAGGTGTCATGGTGGACTGGCTGCGCCAGGCCCTCGGACTGCCGGAAGGCTATACTGGCGTCATCCAGGACAGCGCATCGTCCGCGACGCTATCTGCGGTACTGACGATGCGGGAGCGCGCGACCGGCTATACCGGCAACCGCGAGGGCCTGTCATCAAAGGGGAACCTGCGTATCTACTGCTCCGATCAGGTGCACAGCTCCATCGACCGGGCCTGCTGGGTTGCCGGCATCGGCCAGGAAAACCTGGTTAAACTGCCCACGACCGGCACGCGCTATGGACTTGACGTGGATGCGTTGCGAAAGGCAATCGCCGACGACCTCCGCGCCGGTCACACGCCTGCGGGTATCATCGCCATCACGGGCGGGACCGGTGTCGGCGCATCGGATACACTCGGTCCGGTTCTCGACGTCGCGCGGGAATACGATCTTTATACGCATCTGGATGCGGCCTGGGCGGGTGCAGCCATGATCTGCCCGGAGCTGCGTACGGATTTCTGGCAAGGCGTGGACGGGTACGACAGCATCGTTTTCAATCCACACAAGTGGCTCGGTGCCCAGTTCGACTGCTCGATCCAGTTCCTGGCCGACCCGCAGCCGCAACTCAACACGCTGAAGATCGAGCCCGAATACCTCAAGACGTCAGGCGATGCGGTCACGAATTACTCCGAGTGGACCATTCCGCTCGGGCGCAGATTCCGGGCCCTGAAGATCTGGTTCCTGATCCGATCCTATGGTCTTGAAGGACTGCGTCAGCGCATCCGCAATCACGTCATGTGGTCTTGCGAGCTCTGCGAACACATTCGGGGCATGGAGGGGTTCGAAATCGTGACGGAACCCATCCTGAGCCTGTTTTCGTTCCGGTGCCCCGGAAGCGACAACGACCAGCAGCGCCTGGTCGATGCCCTCAATGATGATGGCCGCATCTATATCACCCAGGGTGCTTTTGGCGGTCGCAAGGTCATCCGGTTCCAGGTCGGTCAATTCGACACAACGCGGAAACAGGTCATGATGGCCGGGGACGTCATCGAAGATGTCTGGAGGAAGATAGCGTGAATTTTGCGACCTACTCGGCAGGCGGCAAGACCTATTACGGAGCCGCCGCGTCCTCGGGCATGATTGCGCTCTCGCCGCATTTCCCGCACT
>JGI12316J15310_10000069_pt3 | contig 15845 bp, 13 predicted proteins | sample MarCyaLeptolynsp_FD_15310 | JGI IMG/M metagenome (IMG submission 15310)
CGGACCGGACGGTCGCTCGGCATGGTATCCCTCCGCCGAGGTCCTGCGCCAACAGACCGACGGTTCGTGGACCGACGCGTTCGAGCGGCTGGCGGCCCTGACCCGGACGGTCCCCACGGAGACACGAGAATGCTGACCGAGCACGACTGGTACCCACCCCTGGACGACCTGCCGCAGGCCGGCACGGTGCTGCTCACCGGCATTCGCGCCCTGATCCCCGGCGTGGTCGCGCATATCCGCGAGGGCCGGATCGACCAGACGCCGGAGGTCGCGGGCGATGTCGATCTGGGCGGGACTCTCGGACGCGCGCGCTTCACCCTGCGCGGCTCGGGGGCCCGTTCGCTGCTGCGGGGGGCGCGCGACGCGCTGATCTTCGACCTCGGCGGCCGGGCGATGATCGCCGGGTCCTCGCAGCCGTTCAGCGGCGCCTGCACCATCGACGTCGCCACCTCCGCGATCCTGGAGCTGCGGCTGTCGACGCCGGTGGAGATGTGATGCGGCGGTGATCGCCGTCAGCTGATGATCAGCACCGAGCACTGGCTGGGCGACAGGGTGGTGCCGACCATGTTCGGGCTGACGCCGTTGGCGCCGGTCAGCGCCAGCATCTTGGTCGCCGGGGCGACGCTGGTGAACACCTTGACCGATCCGAGCAGGGTGGAATGCGGGCCCATGCACAGGCCGGACGCGACTCCGAGCAGCAGGCCCGAATTGTCACCGAACGACACCGTGCCGTAGGTCAGTTGGTTGTGCGCATTCATCACGCTGATGAACTGGTTGTACACCGTCGGCACCGCCGTCGAGGACAGCGCGAAGTTCGGATAAGGCAGCGGCACCACGGCGACGCCGACCGTTGTGTTGCAGCAATCCGGGAACGCGAAGTTGATCGCCGGGGTCTGGGTCGTGGCGAACATCCGATGCCCTCCGTCAGGTCCGCGCGCCGCGCCGGGCGCGCAGCTGGCGCTCGATCGCGATGGAGTCGTAGTTCTCCGCCATGGCCAGCGGATAGTTCGTGCCGTAGCGCTGGGCCGCCAGCGCGTCCCACAGCACCCCGTCCTGGGTGGCGGCGTGCAGGTCGAGGCGGTAGACGCCGGCGCCCCGGAAATCGGCGCCGCTAAGATCGGCGTGGGCGGCGACGGCGGTGGTCAGGTCGGCGCGCTGGAAGGTCGCCGCCTGGGCGTTCGCGCCCTTGAGGAACGCCTGCTCCATCCGCGCCCGGTCGAAGCGGGCGCCGGAGATGTCGCTGCCCTGCATGATGGCGAAGCTGAGATCGGCGCCGGAGAAGTCGACCCCGCGGGCCGCCGCGTCGACGAACAGGGCGTTCGCCGCCTTGGCCCCGGCGAGCGTCGCGCCCTCCATCTTGGCCTGCAGGAACGAGGCGCAGGTGAGGTCGGCGCCGGTCAGGTCGATCCGCGTCAGGTCGGCGCCCTGGAAGTTGCAGTTGGTCAGGCTGAAGCCGGCGAGGTTCATGCCGGCGAGGTTGGCGTTGACGAACAGCACCCGGTCGACGGTGGAGCCCTGGAACACGCAGGTCCGCAGGTCGGCATCCGCCATCGCCATGGTCGACAGGTTGGCGCCGGAGAAATCGACCCTCTCCATCGGGCACTCGATCAGCGCCAGCTTGAACAGCCGCGCGCCGGCGAAGCGGGCCTCGCCGAGGTCGCTCTGGATCACCGCGACCTGGTCCATCGCCGTGTCGGACAGGTCGGCGCCGCGCAGGGAGGACGTCACCACGCTCGACATCGCCAGGGTCGCGCCCGCCAGGACCAGGCCGGCGGTCTCGCAGTCGACGACCATCACCTTGTTCAGGGTCGCGCTCGCGAACCGGGCGTTCCGCAGGCGGCAGCGCACGAACTGGATCTCTGACAGGACGGCATCCGAGAAGTCGGCACCGTCCAGGTCGCAATCGACCAGCATGCCGCCGGTCAAGGTCCGGCCCGCCAGCGACACGCCGGTGAGATCCTGGCGGATGACCTGGGCGCCGACGGTCAGCGCCTCGAACAGTTCTTCAGGCGACACGGCCGGGCCTCGCGAACAGGGTGCGGTTCAGGTTGGCGCCGCTCAGATCGCAGAACGCCATGTCCGATTCGTCCAGGTTGGTGGAGAACAGATTGGCGCGGCGCAGGCTGGCATGGGTGAACGTCACCCGCCGGGCCTGCGCCTCAAACAGGTTGGCCGCCGACAGGTCGGCGCCCGTCAGGATCGCCGAGGACAGGTTGGCGCGCTTGAACGACGCCCGCGGCAGGGCGGCGTCGGTTAGGTCGACCTCGCCCAGGTCGCATTCGTCCAGGCGGGCGGCGGTGAAATCGGCGCCCACCAGGCTCGCCTGGCGCCAACCGGAGCGCGGCGCCACCAGGTCGCGGAACACCCCGCCGCTGAGTTTGACGCCGCCGATCAGCGCGCTGTCGGACAGGTCGGCCTCGGTGAAATCGGCGTTCTCGGCGGTGACCGAGACCATCAGGCACTTGTTCATCGCCGTCTTGCGGGCGGACAGGCCGGAGAGGTCGATCTCGATGAACATAGTGCTGGTCAGGCGCGCGCCATCCAGGGTGGTGTTGGTCATCTCGGACTGGATGAAGATCAGCCGGTCCATCTCCGCGCCGACGAACCGGGCGCCATTCAGGACCGCATTCAGGACCTGCGATTCCGCCATCCGCGCACCGCTGAAATCCGCGCCGGAGAGGTCGGCCATGAGCAGCCGCGCCTTGCGCAGGTCGGCCCGGGCGAACAGCGTCTCGCGCGCGCCGACGCTCGACAGGTTGGCGTCGACCAGGATCGCGCCGGTCAGGTCCGCGCCGTCCAACCGTGCCCCGGTCAGCACCGCCTCGCTCAGGTTGGAGGCGGTCAGCCGGGCACCCGCGAGATCCGCCTTCTCCAGCTTCGCGCCGCTGAGGTCGACGCCGGACAGGTCAGCGCCCACCAGGCTGGCGCCGGCGAGGTCGCGGCCGGCGAGCGAGTCGCCGCGCCGCTTCAGCTCCAGGACCAGCGCACCGAGATCCTCGGAGACCGCGCGGGCCATCGACGTCATCGGGAACAGCGGTTCGGGACTGACCAGCCGGACCTTGCCGAGCCCGTCGTCGAGCTTCTCGTTGGCGGACTCGAGATTGCTCCTGGCGGCGTCCATCGCGTCGTCGAGCCCCTGGGGCGTCTCCGCCGTCTGGGCCTCCGCCGTCTGGGCGACCGCCATCATGTGGGCCGCCAGGGGCGAATCCTCGGCAACCTTCTTCAGCGCATCCCCCGCCTGGTCCATCGCCTTGCCGGCACTGTCCGCGGCCGGTCCCGGCGGCGGGGAGGCCGCCGTCAGACCGACGCCGACCGCCGCGAGGAACGCGTCCGGATCGTCGAGGTCGACCGCCGGCGCGTCGGCGGCGGGCGGGGTGTTCAGCAGCGCCTTGAGATCGGGAAACTCCGGCCCCGCCGGCGCGCCCTGGACCTGCGCCGCCAGGGCGTCGGCCGAGATCCCGCCCAGTTCCTCGATCGCCGGCGCCAGCAGGCTGCCCTCCGGCAGGCCCAGCGCCCGGGCGCGGGCCAGGCGCTTCTCGGTCTCGATGTCGCCGCCCTCGACCTCGTCCGCGGCGTCGATCGCCGCCTCCAGCTCCTCCATGGCCCCGTCCGGCAGGCCCTTGGCCAGCATGGCCTTGATCTCGTCGCCCGAGGGCATGTCGCCGCCATCCGCCGCGGTATCGCCGCCATCCGCCGCGGTATCGGCGGCAGCCCCAGCGGCGACCTCGGGCGTGGCCCCGCCCGGCAGGGCACCACCGGGGGGCGACAGCTTGGCCATCGCGCCGGCCACCGACTGCGCCGCCGAGGCCAGCTTGGCGGCCTTGGCCTTGGGGATCAGCCCCTTGGTCTGCGACTGCACCTGGGTCAGCCATTTCGACGTCTCGCCGAGCGCCTGCGCCTTCGCCTTGTTCAGCTCGCCCATGGCGTAGGTCTCGAGATCCTTGGCCGCCTTCACGATGCCGGCGACGTCGACCTCCATGCGGCTGAGCGCCTTGGGCGTCACCACCGGTATCTTGACCGGCAGCGGCGCCGGCTTCGGGATCGCAGCGGCCGGCGGCGGTGGCAGGCCGGCCATGCGGAAGGCGCTGATGACCGCGAGCTCGGCCCGCTTCTCGCGCTTGCGCTCCTCCTCCGCCTCGGCGGCGGCCTCCTCCTCCTGGCGTTCGGCGAGTTCGACCGCGTCCAGGTCCGGGCGCAGCGGCTTCTCGTCGAAGAACTTGAAGGCGGCGGTCTCCGGATCGGTCCGCTCGCGGAACGCCTCGATGTAGTGCTCGACCGGACGCGGGGCGTCGGACAGACGCTCGTAGGCGAGCATCGTGTCCTTGACGTCGAGCCCGTCCACGTCGCGGATCTCGCAGCCGCCGCGATAGATCACCACGCCCTTCAGCAGGCTCGGGAACAGCCAGACCGTCTCGCAGCGCAACGAGACCTCGCGGAACATCGTCCCGTCGCCGGTCCCGGCATCGTCCTCGGCATGGTTCAGGTTCAGGAACGCCCGCGCCCGCATGCCCGGCAGCCGGCTGTTGATCACCGGATGGTCGGGGTGCATGCCGGTCACGCGGATCGCCTCGTCGCCGGCCAGGTATCCCGACGCGCGCTGATCGGCGGCGGCCGAGTGGTAGAAGGCCCAATCGAAATCCAGCGGATGGCCGGGGAACTGCTCGCGCAGATAGGAGTCGTCGACGGTACCGGCCAGTTTCATGCGCGCCGGTAAGTCGACCGCCAGCGGCCGCACGCCGACCGGTGCCGGCCGGTCGCCGATCGACAGGATCAGGTTGCCCGGATCCTCGACATTCGGTAGCGGGGCCGCGCGGCCTTCGCGCAGGGCGGCCTCGGCACCGGCGCCCTTGCCGGCCGGATTCGCGTCCACGCCGTCACCGCCGAACGCGTTCTCCCAGTTCAGCGGCATGCGCGCAAAGGGGGCCGGGCGGGAGAAGACCGGGCCGTTGTCGCTTTGCATCCACTCGCGGTCGCCGAACACCGCCAGCCGCTTGGCGATCTGGCCGACCTGGATATCGACGACGCATTGCTGCACGGTCTCGCCGCTCGGCGCGCAGGCATCGCCCGCCACGAGGATCTCGCCGGCCGGCTTCGGCATGGCGAGGTCCAGCATGTCGGCGCCGAGCGCCGGCGTCACGGCCGGCCACATTTCGGTCTCGAGACCGAAGTCGCGCGGCTCCAGCAGGTCGAAATACCCGACCGCGGCGACGAAGTAGTAGACCTTGGGGGGTTGCCGGTGGGCGCGCGCCAGAAGCCCGAGTCTGAGCGGCTTCACGATGGACATGGCGAGCTCCCGGCCGGGCGGCGGTTCATTGCGGTTTGAAAGTCGTGTCGGCGACCCAGCATACGGTCAACAATATCTGCGGCGAAACCACGTCGAATTCTTGCAGGTCCGGCCACCAAGTTGCCATAGTATTGCCGCTTGCAAGCAGGGCGTCGAGGGGGCACATCTGCAGGTGTAAGGCAGAAATTACCTTAAATTCGAAACGACGCACGAGCGCAAACACAAGGAAGGGGATCCGCAATGCCAACTCCAGCTTACATGACCATCGAAGGCGCCAACCAAGGTGATATCTCGTCCGGCGCGATGTCGGCCGACTCCGTCGGCACGCTGTCCGTCTCCAGCCACGAAGACACGATCCAGATCCAGGAATTCGAGCTGGGTGTGGCGGTTCCGACCGACCCGCAGAGCGGTCAGCCCACCGGCCGCCGCGTCCATACCGGCGCCCGGGTCGTCAAGTACATGGACAAGGCCTCGCCGCTGATCCTGCAGGCGATCGCCACCGGCGAGCAGCTGACCAAGGTGAAGATCGAGTTCTACCGCACCTCCACCTCCGGCTCGCAGGAGCTGTACTACACGGTGGAGATGGAGGAGGCGACCCTGGTCGGCCTGAAGCCCTACTTCCCGAACGCCTTGGACTCGGACAGCGCCAACTACGCGCACATGGAAGAGTTGAAGATGACCTACAAGAAGATCACCGTGACCCACGAGGTCGCCGGCACCTCCGGCGGCGACAGCTGGGACAACTGATCGGGATCACCCCGGTGCCGGCGCCTCGCGCGCTTCGAGAAACAGCGGCGGCGGTCATCACGACCGCCGCCGTTTTTCGTCGCGCCCTATAACGCCGCGCCCTATAACGCCGCGCCCCGTAACGCCGCGCCCTATCCGGCCGCGACGTCGAAGGTGTAGGTGAAGTCGCCGTCCGCCCCGATGTCGATGGTTAGGCCGGTCAGTTCCTCCTCGGCGCCGAGGCGGGTGAGGATCTCGGTCGAGATCTGCGGCAGCAGGGTGCGGTTGATGATGTGGTCGACGTTGCGCGCCCCGGTCTCGACCTCGGTGCAGCGGGCCGCGATCTGCTCGACCACCGCGTCGGTGTAGTTGAACGCCATCTTCTGGCTCGCCGCCATGCGTTTGCCGACCTTGTCCAGCTTGAGGCGGGCGATGCCCTGCATGACCTCGCCGGCCAGCGGGTAGAACGGCACGATCTGCATCCGCGCCAGCAGCGCCGGCTTGAAGTGACGGCTGAGTTGCGGGCGGATCGCCTCGGTCAGTTCCTCGATGCTCGGCTTCGGGTCGCGCAGGCCGAGCTCGGTGATGGTGTCGGTGGCAAGGTTGGAGGTCAGGAACACGATGGTGTTCTTGAAATTGATCTCGCGGCCCTCGCCGTCGGACAGGGTGCCCTTGTCGAACACCTGGTAGAACAGGTTCATCACCTCGAGATCGGCCTTCTCGACCTCGTCCAGCAGGACGACGGAGTACGGGCGCTGGCGCACCGCCTCGGTCAGCACGCCGCCCTCGCCGTAGCCGACATAGCCCGGCGGCGAGCCGACCAGGCGCGAGACGGTGTGCTTCTCCTGGAACTCGGACATGTTGATCGAGACCATGAAGCGCTCGCCGCCGAACAGCTGGTCGGCGACGGCGGTCGCGGTCTCGGTCTTGCCGACGCCGGAGGAGCCGACGAACAGGAACACGCCCATCGGCTGATCCGGGTTGTTCAGCCCGGCCTTGGCGGCGCGGATGCCCTCGTCCAGCGCGTGGATGGCGTGGTCCTGGCCCTTGATCCGCTCCTTCATCTTCTCCGAGAAGGACAGAATCTGGGCCGCCTCGTCGCGCACCATGGAGCCGAGCGGGATGCCGGTCCACTCCGAGATCGCCTGGGCGACCGCGTCGGCGGTGACCTCGTAGTAGACCAGCGGATTGCCGGCCTGCAGCGCGGTCAGCTCGGCCCGGGCCGCGCCCAGCTCCTCCCAGAGCTTCTCAGTGTCGGCCGGGGCGTCGGACGCCCCCTCGGCGGCCTCGCCCTGCTCCTGGCCCTCGCCTTCCTCCTGACCCTCACTGGTCAGTTCCTTGGAGTCCTCCGGGTCGCCGCCAGCGTCATCGTTGGCGGCGTTGATCTTCTGGCGCAGGGCGATGATGCGGTCGACCAGCACCTTCTCCTGCTGCCAGCGCTCGGTCAGGGTGGCCAGCTCCGCGTTCAGGCCGGCGATCTTCTCCTCCAGATCCGGCACCCGCTCGTCGCCGTCGCGGTGGTCGGAGGCGACGTCGCGGTTGATGGCGTCGAGCTCGCGCTGCAGCGTGGCGATGCGGCGCTCGATGTCGTCGACCGAGTTCGGCTTGGAGGAGATCGACAGCTTGACCCGCGAGGACGCGGTGTCGAGCACATCGACCGCCTTGTCCGGCAGCTGGCGTCCGGAGATGTAGCGGGCCGACAGCCGGGCGGCGGCGTCGACCGCGTCGTCGCGAATGTAGACGCCGTGGCTCTTCTCGTAGATGCCGCGGATGCCGCGGATGATGGTGATCGCGTCCTCCGGCGACGGCTCGTCCAGCTTGACCAGCTGGAAGCGCCGAGCCAGGGCCGGGTCCTTCTCGAAATACTTCTTGTACTCCGACCAGGTGGTGGCGGCGATGGTGCGGAGTTCGCCGCGGGCCAGGGCCGGCTTCAGCAGGTTGGCGGCGTCGCCGCCGCCGGCAGCACCACCGGCGCCGATCAGGGTGTGGGCCTCGTCGATGAACATGATGATCGGCTTGGGCGAGGACTTCACCTCCTCGATCACCCCCTTCAGGCGGTTCTCGAACTCGCCCTTCACCCCCGCACCCGCCTGCAGCAGGCCGAGATCGAGGCTGTACAGCTCGACGCCCTTGAGGAAGTCGGGCACGTCACCCTCGGTGATCTTGAGCGCCAGGCCCTCGATGATCGCGGTCTTGCCGACACCCGGCTCGCCGACGGCGATCGGGTTGTTCTTCCGCCGGCGCCCGAGGATGTCGACCATCTGGCGCATCTCGTGGTCGCGGGCGAACACCGGGTCGATCTTGCCGGCCCGGGCCTCCTTGGTGAAGTTGATGCAGAACCGCCCGAGCGCGCTGTCCTCCGACGCGCCGGCCTCGCCGCCCTCCCCGGCGGCACCACCGGCGGAGGACGCCGCCGAGACGCCGAGCCCGCCGGCCTCCTCGCGCGAGCCGGCGACGATGTCCTGCAGCTTGGTGCGCAGCTCGTCGGCGTTCCCCGCCGCCATGTCGTCCAGGTAGGTGCCGTTGCCGAGCCGGCCGCGATCCGCCATCAGGCTGGCGATCAGCGCGCCGGAGCGGATCTGGCCGAGCCCCTGCTCGACCGAGGACAGCAGCCATGCGTTGGAGAACCACTCGACCAGCAGCGGCGAGAACACCGGACGGCCGGCATTGCCGGTCTTCAGCCCCTCCACGTCGCGGGTCAGCGAGCGCTTCACCGCCCCCGGCTCGACGCCGTAATGGCGCAGGATGGTCTGGAAGTCGCGCTCGGTGTCGTCGATCATCGCGAGCAGCACGTGCTCGATCGTGACCTCGTAATTGGTCCGCGACACGCAGAGCCCGGCCGCCGTCTCCAGCGACTTCTTGCAATAGGCGTTGAACCGCTGCAGCAGCGGCTTCAGCTCGACATTGATCATCCTGTGGACCTCCCTCCTCGCACGTGCCGGCCGCACCCGGCCCGCTCCAGGGTCTTCCTCTCCCGCTACCGCGCGCCCACGAAGGCGACGGAATTGTCCGGCCGGCCCGGTCGCCCGAGCCAGGCGGTGTGTCCCAGCCCCTGATCGTCGCCCAGCTTCCACACCGGGGCGGCGGTCGGCCGGATGGTCAGCACCACGTCGTAGATCAGGTGATCGCGCAGCACCCGCCGGACCAGCTGATCCAGGGTGGCGCGCCACTCCGCCTTCGGCAACAGCGACAGATACTCGTCGATGTCCAGTGGGCCGAGCCAAATCCGGAACTTGCCGCAGATATCGGGAACCCGGTCGCCGAGCAGCGCGTCCTCGCCGAGCGCCGTATTGGCGTCGCCGAGGCGCCAGTGCTGCTCCTCGGTGACCACCGCCTTGCGTGGCACCCACTCCTCGACCCGCGCCCGCACCCCGGGCAGCGAACTCTCGAGGATCCGCTCAAGCACGCTGGCGGAATGGCAGAACAGGGCGACGGAGGCGGCGTTGGACAGCACGCTGCGCCGGGACAGGGTGTCCATCTCGGCGACCGCCGCCTGGTCGACCAGGTCCAGCGAGCCGGACAGGCCAGCGATCAGCCGGGTGATCTCGTCGCGGCCGCCGCCGTCGAACACCTGATGGTGCCGGTAGCGCCGCCAGATCCGGTAAATCAGGCCGATCAGCCGGTTGTTGAAGACGTCGAGGAAGCCGCGCAGGGCATCGCTGTCGACCGCGTTCGAGGCGATCGCCTCGTTGACGTCCGGCGGCAGCGGCGAGCTCGGTCCGTACAGGCCGAGGAAGGTGGTCTCCAGCTCGAAGCGCAGCCGCTCCTCGCCATCGGGGCCGATGCCGGGCTTGCGCCGCACCCGGGCGATGTCGGCCGGCGCGAAGGCCATGACACTGTCGGCGGTGAAGCGCACCACCTCGCGCGACGGCGGCCCCTGCTCGCCGACCGAGACGGGGGCGTCGAGGGCGCGCTCCAGCAGCGACACCGCCTGGAAGAACGAGTACCGGTGACCCGTCTTCTCCAGGGCGTCGATCAGAGGCTCGGTCGGGTCCCGGTTCGGATCGGCCACTGGTACACCACGTTGCGTTCGCTGCCGCGCACCCTGAGGCGGTGGACGGCGTTGACGTTGGCGAACAGGTCGAGGAACCGGTTCAGCACCGTGCCGAACAGGAACACCTCGCCCTCGCCGCCGAACTTGCTCTCCTCGACGGTGATCTGAATGTCGGAGCCGCGCACCGGGAAGCCGCGCAGGATCCAGTCCATCGCCTTGGCCGAGACCTCCTGGGTGCCGTCGACCATCAGGTCCAGGCGGCGGCGCTCCTGGGCGTCGAAATGGGCGCGGAAATGGTAGGTCGAGATCAGCACCCGGATGGCGTCGACGGTCAGCAGCGAGCCGAAGTTCAGCGCCATGTTGGAGATCAGCGGCCACAGCAGCCCGACGCCGATCGGTGGCGGGATCTGCGGCGACACCGCCTGGATGTTGCGGAACCGCACGAAGCTCGGCGTCGTGCTTGTCGGCTGGTCCAGGTGGCCGGTGACGATGTGCTCGGCCAGCCGCCCGTTGGTGGCGGTCACCGACAGCGAGATCGTCTCGACATCCGGCACGACCTCGCTGCCGTCGTCGCGGACCAGCGCCATGTAGGTGTCGACGCCGTTGCCGACCACGGCCGGGCGTCGGCGCATGGCGTAGTACACCGCCTGGGCGTTGCCGAGCAGCGAGCGGAACGCCTCGAATGGGTGGTAGGTGATGCGGGTGCCGCGGCCCTGGACCCAGCCCGAGACCTGGCGAACGGAATGAACGTCGAGGGCCCGGCCGGTCGTGTCCCGCGCGGTCAGCCGGTACTCGGTCTTGCGCTGATCGACCGAGATCGGGTCGGCATCGGCCTCGAACAGGTTCACCGCCGGCACGCAGTTCAGCCGCACGCTGTCGTTGTTGAGCCCGGAGGCCAGCGGGAACGGCTGGTCCATCTCGAACACCACCGTCAGGGTCGAGCCGGTGAAGCCCGCCACCGGCTCCAACCCGGTCAGCTCGACGAACATGAACTTGTCGGGGAAGGCGAAGTATTCCTGCAGCAGCGGGAAGCCGGGCGCCACCCCCTGCGGCGTCGGGATCACCGCCTGGTTCTCGCCGAGCCCGACCGGGGCCAGCCGGTCGCTGGACAGCGAGACCTCCTGGCCGGCGGCGTCCTTGACCGTGATCCGCCGGCAATGCTGCAGCAGGAAGAGATAGAGCAGCCGCGACGCCGCCGATCCGCGCTCGCCCAGCAGGTAGAACCGCAGACGGTCGAGACCGATATCGGCGAACAGGATGTCCGGGAACAGCCGGATGCCGATCTCCACATAGCCGGAGCGCGAGGTGTTCTCGACCTTCACGCTCTCAACCTGGGCCGGCACCAGCGGCAGGTCGAACCCTGTGCGGAACTTGCAGGCCGTGCCGTCGATCGGCCGCGACGCCACCTCGACGCCGCGCGGCACCACCCGCTCCTCGGCGCCGGCCTCAGCCAGGGGCTCGAACTGCACCACGGTCATCGCCGGGATCGGCCGCAGGAAATGCGGCCACATGAGCTGCAGCAGGGAATGGGTCAGTTCCGGCAGCTCGTCGTCGAGCTTCTGGCGCAGCCGCCCGGACAGGAAGGCGAAGCCCTCCATCAGCCGTTCGACATCCGGATCCGAGCTCTCGCGCGACAGGAACGGCGCGAGGTTGGGGTTCTCGCTGGCGAACTCCGCGCCCAGCTCGCGCAGGTAGGCGAGCTCGTCCTGGTAATACTTGTTGAAGCTCATCGCACGCTCACCGAGCCGTCGGCGCCGAGCACGGTCTCGAACGCCACCCGCTCCTGGCCGTCCGGCATCACCATCTCGGCGGAGATGTTGAAGAACAGGCTGAGTGGACGGTCGGGGTCCGGCACATGGCGCACGCTGACCCTCCTGAGGCGGGGCTCGAACATCTCGATCTGCTGCTTGATCGCGCGGCTGATCGCCGGCACAGCGGCCGGAAACTGGATCACCAAGTCGTTGAAGTCTGGCAGGCCGTAATCCGGGCGCGTCGGGACGGCTCCGGCGCGCACGTTGAAGATCTCGCGCAGGTGGGCGAGCACGGAGCCCATCTGCCGCGTGGTGTCGAACGCCGTGGTGGCGCGCGGCGGGCGCGGATCGAGGAGCCGCTGAAACAGGGTCTGTTCAAACATGGCTCCCCGTGATGACCCGCTCCCCCCTCAGCGCAACCGGGCGCCCGCCGTCAGGACTTGTCGAGCTTGCCGCGCAGGGACAGGGTGAAGTCCGCCCCCATGTACTTGAAGTGCGGCTGCACCGCCATGTTGACGCGGAACCAGCCGGGCTCGCCCTCGACATCCTCGACCGAGATGTCCGCCTTGCGCAGCGGCCGGCGCGAGCGCACGTCCGCCGACGGGTTCTCCTGGTCGGACACGTACTGGCGGATCCAGTTGTTCAGTTCAGACTGAAGCTCTCCCCGGTCCTTCCAGCTGCCGATGTTCTCGCGCTGCAGCACTTTCACGTAGTGGGCCAGGCGGTTGATGATGAACATGTAGGGCAGCTGGGTGCCGAGCTTGTAGTTGGTCTCGGCGTCCTTGCCCTCGGGCGTGTTGCCGAAATATTTCGGCTTCTGCACCGAGTTGGCCGAGAAGAACGCCGCGTTGTCGCTGCCCTTGCGCAGGGTCAGCGCGATGAAGCCCTGCTCCGCCATCTCGTACTCGCGGCGGTCGGAGATCATCACATCGGTCGGCGACTTGGTCTCGATCTGCCCCATGCTCTCATACTGGTGCATGGTCATGTCCTCGACCGCGCCGCCGCCCTGCGGGCCGATGATGTTCGGCGCCCAGCGGTACTTGGCGAAGCTGTCGGACAGCCGCGTCGCCATGGCGAAGGCGGTATTGCCCCACAGGTAGTTGTCGGTCTCGCCGTCGGATTCTTCGTTGTAGTTGAACGCCTTGACCGGGTTGGATTCCTGATTGTACGGCATCCGCAGCATGAAGCGCGGCGCCGTCAGGCCGAAATAGCGGGCGTCCTCGGAGGTGCGGAACGAGTTCCACTTGGCGTATTGCGGCCCCTCGAAGATCGACTGCAGGTCCTTCAGGCCGGCGAGCTCCTCCCACTTCTCGATGCCGAACATCTTGGGCGCGGCGGCGGCGAGGAACGGCGCGTGCGCCATGGAGCCGACGGCCGAGATGTCGCGCATCAGCTGCACGTCCTTCGGGCCGGCGTCGAAGTTGTAGTTGCCGATCATCACGCCGACCGGCTCACCACCGAACTGGCCGTACTCGTCGACATAGATGTGCTTGTACAGGCCGGACTTGACGATCTCCGGGGCGTCCTCGAAGTCCTCCATCAAGTCCTGCTTCGAGACGTTGAGCATCTCGATCTTGATGTTCTGCCGGAAGTCGGTCTTGTCGACCATGTACTTCAGGCTGCGCCAGGACGACTCCATCGTCTGGAGATCCTCGTGGTGCATGATCTGGTCGAGCTGGGCGCTCAGCCGCTTGTCGATCTCGCCGACCATCTGGTCGACGATCGACGCCTGGATCTTCTCGCCGGCGTGCTGCGACTTCATCAGCTCGGCGATGAAGGCCTGCACCCCCTGGCGCGCGACGTCGTAGCCGTCATCCGCCGGGGCCAGCTTGGTCTCGTGCATGATCTGGTCGAGGAGAGAGAGTTCCTCGGTCTGCGCCTCAGCGCCCTGGGCGCCGGAATCGGTCTGCGTATCGGACACCGTCAGTCCTCCTGTTCCTCAGCGCTTACTCGCTCGCGTCCTTGTCGAGGCCGAGCTCGGCCAGAAGCTTGGATTTCGCGCCCTCGTCGTCGAGGATGCCCTGGATCGCCTTGCGGAACGCCGGCACGTTGCCGAGCGGCCCCTTCAGCGCCATCAGCGCCTGACGCAGTTCCAGCAGCTTGCGCAGTTCCGGAACCTGATTGACGACCTGCTCCGGCTCGAAGTCCTTCAACGTGTCGAACTTGAGGCTCACCGGCATCTCGGCGTCGGCCTCGTCCGCCAGCGTGTCCTTGACGTTGAGGTCCAGCGACAGTTTCTGCGCCTTCATCACGTCGTTGAAATTGTCCTTGTCGACGCGAATCCGCTCGCGCTCCTCGACCGGCGTGTCGTCCGCCCGCTGGGTGAAGTCGCCGAGAACGACCTGCTTGAACGGCAGTTCGATCTCCTCCTTCGCGTCGCCCGTCGCCGGGCGATAGCGAATATTGACGCGCTCCTTGGGTGCCACAGAACCTTCACTCGCCATTCTTCCCTCCCGACGTTCTCACGGGGACCTTACCAGGATTCGGCCGTCAGGCCCGCATGATCCCTAAGGCCACCGCCATATTCAAGCGATACAGGCGTGCCGCCAGCTCCGCTGATAGCCGCTGGACCTCATCCTCCGCAAGGATTTCGGTCGCTCCACCTCGTTTTAAACTGCTCAGGCGCAATGTGACCAGCCGTTCCGAAAGCGCCGGCTCCCAGGTGTCCAGGTCGAGCGCCCGGTGCCGCGACTCCAGGTCGGTCACCATCTGATAGGCGGCGCCGGCCAGCCCCATGGACAGGCACAGATCCGCCTTCGCCAGGTCCCAGAGCAGGGCGGCGCGGCCGCCGCCGGCCGCGCGGCCGCCCTCGGTCAGCACCCGCGCCGCCTCCTCCGGCTTGCCGTTGGCCGCCAGCCCGCGGGCCTCCGACAGGGCAGCACCGACACCGCCGTCGTCGCCACCGCCGCCGGCGGTCTCGCCGCCGGCGCTCTTCAGCACCGTCTCGGACAGCCACAGCCGGGTCTGGTCGTCGGCGAACGGGGTGCCGCCCTGGAAGGTGAGGTCGGCCAGGCGCGGGAATCGGCCAAGGAACGCCGCGACCTGGGTGATCACCGCCATCCGCGCCGCCTGGTGACCGAGCGCGCCGAGGGCGTTGGCGGCGTGGCGATGCGGGTCGAGCCAGAACAGGCTGTCCTCGGTCGCCTCCTCGCATCGGTTGACGGTCTCGGCGTGGTTGCCGGCCGCCACCAGCGACGGGATCGCCGCGACAACCTCCTGGTTGGGCGGCGGCAGCATGGTCTCGCCGCCCTGGTCCGGCGGCGGGTCGACCACCGGCAGCCAGGCCGCCACCCGGTGCAGCGCGTAGGCCCGGGGGTCGCCCGGGCTGGCGGCGCGCAGGCCGCGCGCGAAGCCGAGCGTGCTCGAGCGGAAGGCGCTGACCGCCCGCTCCAGCTCCGGCCCGGCGGAACTCGGCAGGTCGGGCACCGCGCCGCCGGTCGGCGCCGGTGCCGGCGCGGCGGACGGCGCGGATGCCGGCGCCGGGGCCCGTGGCGGCGGCGGCGGAATCGCGGACGGCTGCGCGGCGTCAGCGGCCGGCGCCTCGGCGGCCGGTTCCGGCGCGGCCTCGGCCGGCGCCTGCGATCCGGGAGCCGGGTCGGCCGCCGGTTCCGCCGGGGCGGCCGCCGACTCCGCCGCCGCCTCAGCCGCCTTGCGGCGCTGCTCGACGATGAACTCGGCGTCCTGACGCTTGGCCCGCAGCGGGCGCAGCAGGTCGCCGAGATTAGCCTGGGTCTTCTCCGCCTTCTCGTCCAGCAGCTGGTCGACCCGGTCGGCCGCCGCCAGCGTCGCCAGCAGATCCTCGGCGTTTCCCTCGGTCACCTCCAGGTCGTCCAGCGACGGCCCGAACCGCTCGGCCAGCCAGTCGACGGCGCCGACCCGGGCGCGCTCGCGCCGGGGCGGCGGGAAGCCGGTGTCCCAATAGGTCTCGATCACCCCGGCGATCACCCCGAGTCCGACCGCCAGCCCGCGCAGCCCCTCCTCGCGGCCGAGCGCATAGGCGTAATAGGCGGCGATCAGGAAGTCTTTCGACCGTTCGCGCAGCAACGCCTCGCTGCTTTCCTGGACCTTGCGCCAGTCGACGGCGGTCGGC
>JGI12316J15310_10002003_pt4 | contig 15819 bp, 15 predicted proteins | sample MarCyaLeptolynsp_FD_15310 | JGI IMG/M metagenome (IMG submission 15310)
CTGCGCTCAAAACCAAATACGCCAAAGGCCGTCCAATAGGGCGGCTTTTTTGTTGTCTTCATGCTCAGCGCTCACGCACTCAGAAAGTACCACCTCGACCGGTTAGCCAGGATTTTGTCGCAGCAGGTCTTCTATTTCCGTTCTTTCGGGCATTGAGGGCGCTGTTCCAGGCCTTGTAACGGAAATAGAGGCTGTTGCGGTTGCGAACCGGATCGCGTCCAGGGGGGACATGCCCTGCGACAGGCCGGCTGCGAAGCCGCCATTGAACGCGTCGCCAGCACCGGTGGTCTCGACGACGGGTCCTGCCGACATGGCGGGAACGTGTCGGGCTGCAGCACCATCGTGAAACAGGCATCCGTTTTCGCCGAGCGTGACGATCGCAGCCTTTGCGCCGCGCCTGATCAGATCTTCCGCGGCCTTCGTGGCGTCCTCAACGGAATGGACACTCAACCCGGTTATGGCTTCGGTTTCGGATTCGTTTGGTGTGACATAGTCGCAAAGCGCGAGCATGGAATCCGGGATTTCGGTAGCGGGTGCCGGGTTCAGGATTGTCGTTGCACCTGCATTCCTGGCAACATCCAATGCATATTCGGCAGTCTCCAGCGGTTGCTCGAGCTGCGTGAGAAAAACCTGGCAAGTCTTGAGGACATCTTTTTGGGCATCGACGTCATGCGGCCCAAGGCTGGCGGCGATGCCAGGGCAGACGATGATGGCGTTGTCGCCGGTGGTATCGTCAATAAAGATATAGGCGGCACCGGTGTATCCGTCCGCGTGTTGCGAGGCTAGCGACGTCACCCCGGCTTTTGACCATGTTGCAAGGGCCATGTCCGCAAAGGGATCCGTCCCGAGTTTGGTCAGCATGCCGACTTTGGCACCGGCCATGCCGGCCGCAACCGCCTGGTTGGAGCCCTTGCCGCCCGGTCCGAGCGCGAAGGACTTTCCGAGGATGGTCTCGCCCATTTTGGGCGGCCGTGACGCGCGGTAAGCGGTGTCGGCAACAAAGACACCCAGTATCACGATGTCCAGATTCATTGCTCCGGTCCAATCACACCTTTACGCAGCACGAAGCAGCCGTAGAAGCGCCGCTCCCCGGTCTGGATCACGGCGTAGCTCTGCCGCGCCAGATCATAAAAAGCAAAGCGCTCGACACCGATCATGGGGCGTGGAGTGCCTTCGGCCGTGTCGATCTTTAGCTGGACCTCGCGCTGAACATCCGGGATCTCCTCCGGCGCGCCGACAATTTCCATCCGCATGGCGAAATCGTCGACAAAGGTATCCAGCGGGAGCACGGACAGGACCGCTTCGATTGCCTCGGCGGCGCTGAGATTTTCCATCCTCAGCAAGGAGCCGTAGACCGTGTTTCTGGCAACGCTGTCGGAGGGGAAATTCGTGTCGGAAACAACGATCGCGTCTCCATGCCCCATGGATCGCAAGCAATGAAGCACATCGGCGTTCAGTCTCGGATCAATCCCTTTCAGCATTTCTGGCTCCTCTCTGCTGACCCCGGTCTTCGCGTCTTCACGGACAAAGCCTGGACTATCAATTGGCCTGGAGGCGATCTTTCCTCACGGTTCGATCCGCAATCCGTCATCGGCATCGAACAGGTGAAAGTGGTCCGTGTCGATCCCGAGATGGACCTTGTCCCCCGTGGACAGGGCATGCCGTTCTCTGAAGACTGCCGTGAGTTCCCCGTCTCCGAACTGAAACACGACATGGATTTCAGGACCGGTCGGTTCCACGACCCTGACCGTCGCCGGTAGACCGGTATCCGCCAGCTGCAGATGCTCCGGGCGGACACCCAGCCGGACAGCACGGCCAGGTTCCAGTTCATTGAAACCGGGCAAATCAAGCACTGTACCGGCAACGGCAACCTGAACGCTGCCTGTGCCGGACTTTTCAATCTTCCCATCAAAAAGGTTCATCGCCGGCGATCCGATGAAACTTGCAACAAAACTGTTCTTGGGCCGGTCGTACAGATCCAGCGGGCTCCCGATCTGCTCGACATTGCCGCCGTTCAGCACCACGATCTTGTCGGCCATCGTCATGGCTTCGATCTGGTCATGGGTGACGTAAATGGTGGTGGTCTGCAAGCGCTGATGCAATTCCCGGATTTCGGTGCGCATCTGCACGCGCAGCTTGGCGTCGAGGTTCGACAATGGCTCGTCGAACAAAAACACCTGCGGATCGCGGACAATCGCGCGGCCCATCGCGACGCGCTGCCGTTGTCCTCCCGAGAGCGCGCGCGGATAGCGTCCGAGATAGGGTGTGAGGCCGAGGATTTCCGCAGCATCGGCGACGCGCTTCTTGATCGCTGCCTTGTCCATTTTTTTCAGCTTGAGCGAAAACCCCATATTCGCCTCGACCGTCTTGTGCGGATAAAGCGCATAGGATTGAAACACCATGGCAATGTCGCGCTCGTTCGGAGGCAAATGATTGACCCGGCGCTCGCCGATGTGAATGTCACCGGATGTGATTTCCTCCAATCCGGCGATCATGCGCAAGAGGGTCGATTTCCCGCACCCTGACGGTCCGACAAGGACCACGAATTCGCCATCCGTAATATCCACGTCGATACCGTGAATAACTTCGGTATCGCCATAACTTTTGCGCACTTGCTTGACAGCGACTTCAGCCATTGAGCCTCACAAAGCCGATCCTACCCTCTTCACCGGGTAGCTTATTGGCAGGAATTTGTCCACCTCTGACCTTACTAACATGTTAGCTACTTGACAGCACGTACGCGAATTGGGACGTTACTCGTCGGAAGTCTGCTCCGATTGGATAAGACCTGCCTGCTTTGGAGGAGAGCACCCGGCAAAAAGGGTGCCTTTGCAGGGGTTGGCCAACTTGAAGTGTAGTGGGAGGAAGTGACGTGAAAGTTAGTGATTACAATACGATTATGCGTCGTCAGCTAAACCGGCGTGGTTTGCTCAAGGGCGCTGCAAGCGTCGGCGCGATTGCCGCCATGAGCTCGGTTGCGACCGGTATCCCTTTCAGTTCAGCCCGGGCCCAGTCGGATCTGCGCGCTGAAATTCTGAAAATCCCGGGCGTGGGTCAGGGCTCGCCGACGGACGCTGACTGGCAGAAGGTCGGCGAGATGTGTCTCGGCCCGACGAAAGAGCGGGTTGCAGAAGGCGAGTTTGAAGGCGTTGAGCTGACCTTCATGGGGCTCAACAACCAGAACCTCCATAATTTCCTGTTTCGCGGTTTCCTGAAGCCGTGGGAAGCCTATACGGGCGCGAAGATCAACTGGGTTGACCTTGCCCAGGCGGACTACAACCCGCGTCTGCAGCAGGCGATTGCAACCGGAACCGTCGATTTCGACATCATCGAGATGGGCGCACCGTTCGAGGGCGACACGGCTGGCAAGGGTCTTCTCGACGAAATGCCGGACTGGGTTGAAGAGCAGATCGATGCGGAAGATCTGGTGAGCTACCTCAAGCCGCCCGTTGGCACATGGGACGGGAAGAAGTACCGCGTCACCATCGATGGCGACTGCCACACCTTCGCCTACCGGACCGACTACTTTGGCGACGGAGCCATTGGCGGAGCGTCTGTTCCCAGGACCTGGCAGGACGTCAACACCGTGACCAAGGCATTGATCGGCAAGGAAGATCCGCTGACAGGATTGCCCGCTCACGGATATCTCGATCCGCTGAAAGGCTGGGGAGGCTTCGGCTTCTACTTCCTCGAAAACCGCGCAGCGGTCTATGCCAAGCACCCCGATGACCCAGCGTGGCTGTTCGATCCGGACACAATGAAACCGCGCGTCAACAACCCGGCCTGGGTGCAGGCGATCCAGGATGTTCTCGACCTGATTGAAGCCGGTGCCTACCCGGCAGACCAGATCAACGCGGACCCGGGAACAACCGGCTTCCAGCAGTTCCTTGCAGGAACAGGTTCGATGTTGATGTGGTGGGGTGATATCGGGTCCAGCGCGCGCACATCTGACACTTCGGTTGTCGGCGATGTTGTCGGTTTCGGTATCAACCCGGGCTCAGACCGCGTCTACAACAGCAAGACGGGTGCCTGGGAGGAAACCTACAACGAAGCGCCGAACATGGCCTATCTCGGCTGGGGCATTTACGTGACCAAGCGGGTGTCGGGTGACGAGAAGAAGCGCAAGGCGGCGTGGAGTGCGGCGGCGCATCTCGGAGGCAAGGATATCAGCCTCTGGATGTCGGCCTATCCGTCCGGTTTCCAGCCCTACCGCAACTCTCACTTCCAGTTCGACGAGTGGGAAGCTGCCGGCTACGATCGTGCCTATATCGAAGACTATCTGGGCTCGAACGCCGACAGCTACAACCATCCGAACGCAGCCATCGAGCCCCGGATCCCGGGTATCTTCCAGTACTATTCGGTGGCCGAGGACGAACTGGCCAAAGGGTATGCCGGTCAGTATGGATCGGCTCAGGAAATCGGCGATGCAATCGCGGCTGCCTGGGAGAAGATCACGGACCAGATCGGCCGGGAGAACCAGATCAAGCTCTACAAGGCTTCCCTGGGACTATGATGTGAACCTGCGGGCAGGCGCTTGGTGCCTGCCCGCAAACCTGACGAAGGCGGGGCAAGACTTTAATGAGTTCCGAAGGCGATCGGCTCCATGTTGTGACCGCCGACGATATTTCCGAACAACGCAAGCGGTTCGGACGAATCCTGGTCTGGGGTTCAGCAGGCCTGCTGGCACTGATCGCACTTCTCCAGGCGGCTGATCAGGGCGGCTGGATCGATCTGGGGTTCGCAAACTGGCGGCCAACCCTCTATGCCTACATTTTTTGGGGCATCTGCCTGTGCGCGTCGCAGGTGATCACGCGTGGAGAGCATGGCAAGCGGACACTGTTTGTGCTGCCGGCCACGCTGTTCGTGGTCTCGATGGTCGTCTTTCCGCTTCTGTTCGGCCTTGTCATCGCTTTTTCCGACTGGAACCTGGCTTCGCCCGACGGACGCAAATTCAACGGAATAGACAATCTGCGGCAAATGTGGAGCGACCCGTTCTACTGGAACGCCTTGCGCAATATGGTCTGGTACACCCTCGCGATCATCGTGGAATATGCCATTGCTTTCGGCCTGGCCCTCTTGCTGAACGCGGAAATCAGGGCGCGCAAATTCTTTCGGGTGGCTTTCCTTCTGCCGCTCATGCTGTCTCCGGTCGCGGTGTCCTGGATGATCGGTAAATCGATGCTGGAAAACCGGTTCGGCCCGGTGGCGAGACTGTTGCGGGAGCTGGGCGTGGAAAACCCCTCGTTCTTTTCCTCTCCTGAAATCGCCCAGCTGATGATCATGCTGATGGATGCCTGGACCTATATCCCCTTCATGATGATCATGATCCTGGCGGGTCTTCAGGCAATTCCCCGGGAGCTCAACGAGGCCGCGCGCGTTGACGGGGCGGGCGCATGGACCCAGTTCTGGGAGGTGACATTCCCGCTCATGCTGCCGGTTTCCATCACCGCGATCCTGATCCGGATCATCTTCAAACTGAAGCTTGCCGACATCATCATCAATGTCACGTCCGGAGGCCCCGGCGGCGCGACGGACAGCGTGACGAGCTTCATCTTCCGGGAATATCGCGACCGGTCCAATGTCGGATACGGAACGCTGCTTGCCATTGTCTATCTGGTCATCATCGTCATCGCCATGACTCTTCTGATCAAGGCGGCCGACCGCTGGATGCGCCCGAGGTATTGAGATGACGACCCAGATTTTCCACGACACCGAAGCCGACCGGACATTCAGGGCCAAACGGATATCGGGACGCATTCTGATCTACGGTATCCTGATTGTCTGGGCGTTCATTTCGATCTTTCCGATCTACTGGACGATCACGACAAGCTTCAAGATGGCACCCGATGTCATGAAGGGGAACATGGTGCCATGGTGGGATTATATCCCGAAATGGCTTGGGTGGCGCTCACTCGGACTGTCGCCCGACACAATTGCGAACGAGAGCACGGTGCGTGAAGAGTTCCTGAAGAGGTTCTGGAATTCGACTGTTGTCGCGGTTTCCGCCTCCACGCTCGCCGTCATGCTGGGCAGCATGACGGCGTATGGCCTTTCGCGCTTCAACTACCGTTTCGGCTTCATGCGCAATCCGGACATCTCGTTCTTCTTCCTGAGCCAGCTCATCCTGCCGCCGGTTGTGCTCGCACTTCCCTTTCTGGTGCTCTACAAATCTCTGGCGATGCTGGACACACGCATCGGCCTCATTCTGCTCTATACGCTGACCGTCCTGCCCATCGTGATCTGGATCATGCGGGATCAGTTCGGTTCCATTCCGACCGAACTTGAAGAGGCGGCGCTCGTCGACGGCTTGTCGATATGGGGCGCGTTCCTGACCATCATTCTGCCCATTGCGGCACCCGGCATGGTCGCGTCATTTATCCTGTCGCTTGTCCTGACCTGGAACGAATATTTCTTTGCGGCCCTCCTGACCTCAAGCCACGCGACGACCCTGCCGGTGATGGTCGCGAGCCAGACCGGATCGCAGGGCATAAGCTGGTGGTCGATGGCAGCGCTCAGCTTCGCGGCCATTCTGCCGCTGATCATCATCGGGATCGCGCTGGAGCGCTTCATCATCAAGGGCATGGCTGCCGGCGCGGTGAAATGACGGGCCGCGCCAGCGCAGACCGCTAACCGAGTTCGGCGGCGATGTCCTTGGTCTGCTCGTAGAGCCGGCGGAACAGGGGATAGGCTTTGCGGTAGCTTGGAACGTCGTTCGGGTGGACCGTCTGAGAGGCCGGGTTCCAGCTTTCAATGTCGGCGATATTCGCTTCACCGATCGCCAGCCGGGCCAGGAATGCGTCACCATAGCTTGCGCCGATCGTTTTCTGACAGACGATCTGGCTCAACCCGGACGTATCGGATGTCCCCTGCAGCCATATGCTGTTTTTGGTGCCGCCACCGACCGCCAGGATACGCGCCGGTTCGACACCGGCCTCCCGGTATGTCTCGGCGACATGGGCCGTTCCGAACGTGATTCCCTCAAGCAGGGCCCTGTACATGTGCCCGCGCGTGTGGGTCAGGTTCAGCCCGAAAAAGGTCCCTTTCGCGTGCGGATCATGCAGGGGCGTCCGCTCACCGGAAAAATAGGGCAAAAACAATAGTCCATCCGCGCCGGGTGCAATTGCTTCCGCTTCGTGCGCAAGGGTCGAAAACGCGTCCTCCTTCGGCAGTTCGCGTGCGAACTGATCGCGAAACCAGTGGGTCAGTGTACCGGAGGTCGCAAGACCTGCCATCGACGCGTGCTGCCCCGGAAACAGCCAGGGCGCATACCAGAGCCGTCCATCCTGCACGCGGTTTTCGGTCAACGTGATGATGAAGATGGTTGAGCCATACATCATCATCATGTCGCCGTTCGACCGGACACCAACGCTGAGCGCTTCCGCTGCCGCGTCGATCGTCCCTGATGTGACCGGCGTGCCTGCGGCAAGACCTGTTTCGGCTGCGGCGGACGATGTCACGTGGCCGGCGATCTGGGACGACCACAACAATCGCGGAAGCTTGTCCGGTTGAAGGATCTCCGGGGCCAGATCGAAGCACCAGTCTTGCGTTGTCACGTCATAAAGCGGTGAAAAATTCGCGGCCGTATAGTGGTCGATCACGTATTCCCCGGTCAGCCGATGAACGATGAAGCTGGTTGAGGTCAGTATCTTGTGCGCGGCTTCATGAATGTCCGGGCGGTTGTTCTTCAGCCACAGGATCTTCGGCCCGACCGACTGCGACGTGAGTGAGTTGCCGCAACGCTCCAGGAGAACATCGTCCCCGATCCGGTTCGTGAGGTCGGAGACTTCACGCATCGCCCTGGTGTCGACCCCGTAAAGAACGCCGTTCATCAGCGGGGCTCCCTGTTCGTCGACCGGCAACATGCATGGGCCGATTGCCGAACAGGCAACGCACTTGATCTGATCACCGTCAATGCCCGACTGCCGGATGAGGTTCCTGGTGACCGTGACGAAGTCGCCCCACCAGTCTTCCTCCGGCCGGTGTTCCGCCCATCCAGGTTGCGGCACGGTCATTTCGTGAGCATGACGGGCGATGGCGGCGACGTTTCCTGTCGCATCGACCAAGACGCCTTTGGTTTCATAGGTGCCGATGTCAACGCCAAGGGTATAGGTCATGAGCCACGTTCCAATTTTGTGTCCGGCGTGATTTCTTCCATCGCGGCACATAACAACCTTGCCAGATCTTCCAGGTCGCTGATCTGGCACACTTCCAGCGAGGAGTGGCTGTAGCGCATGGGAAAACCGACATCGATGGACGCAACGCCGTCTCCGACCAGTTGCACGTAGCTGAGGTCGGTCAAGATACCCACCTGAGCTGATCTTTGCAGCGGCATTTGAAGTCCCGCAGCCGCGCTTTCGAAAATGTCAACGAGTGCTGGATGCGGCAGGACGCCGTTGAGCGTTCCGCGTCCGTGAAAACTGTAGAGGCTGATACCCGGCCCGCCACCGAGGCGCATCTCGCCGACATCGGACATGTCCGGCGTGTCACAGGCCAGCATGAGGTCAACCTGTATGGCGATGTCAGGTTTCAGGTTCTGGGCAGCAACGACAGCCCCGCGCAGATTGAATTCTTCCTGCGTGGAGAACACGATATGGACGGTCGGGCCGTCCTGCCGGCCTGCGAGTGACCTGGCGACGTCCAGAAGCACGGCACATCCGGCCCTGTCGTCTATTGACGTGCCGGCAAAACGCCCCTCGGCAAGGTGCACAAAATTGGGAGCATAGGTGACCGGTGTCCCGATCTGGATACCGTCTGCCTCCACGGACGCCTTGCTCGTGTAGCCTGCATCGATGAAGAGGTCGGACGCCTTGGGGACCGTGTATTTTTCGTCTGGCTGGGTGGCGTGATGGCTCTTGTTTGCAATTACGCCGGGGATGTCGTTGCCTCCCCTGGCGCACAAGACAACGGCTTGCGAGAGCAGCGCGCGCTCGGGCACCCCGCCCAGCCGTTGAACCCTGATAAGGCCGTTTTCCTCAACCTTCCTGACGACAAATCCCAGTTGATCCATATGGGTAAAAAGCATCACCGAGGGTCCGGTGCCCGGGAAAGTCGCGATCAGGTTGCCAAGTCGGTCCGTCCTGCACGGGACCGGCATTCTGGCGGCAATTTCGCTCGCGACCCGGTCCTCGTGTCCGGACAGGCCGGGGATCATGACAAGAGCCTTGAGGTCTTCGCCGATCATCGTGCGGCCCTCGCGCGATCCATGAACTGTTTGGCGCGCTCCGGATCAACGGGGTTCCACGTGTTGCCGTCCACTTTGAGGCTCGATCCGACGACACACCCATCCGCAATGCGCAGAACGTCGGCGACCGTGTGCAACTTCACACCTGTGTTGGCCAGCACGGGTGTGTCGGGAAGGGCCGCCTTTACAGCCTCGAGGTCCTCCATGCGGGCCGCTTCACCCGTGATCTGCCCCGACACGAGAATGGCGTCCGGAATGGACGAGAAGACCGCGGATCGGGCGCGATCGGCAAGCGGCCGCCGGTCAAGACTGTCGGCAAACTCGGCGCAGACATTGTAGAGCATCAGGAGGTCGTCTCTCTCAAGACGCTTCCGATAGCGCAGGGCCTCTCCGGCGTCGGGTGCCCAGTGTCCCATGTCGCTGGCATAGGCGCCAGTGAAGATCTCGCGGCAGAATGCTGCGCCACACGCGGCCGCAAGCGCAACCGTGCTCTTTGGATCCCAAAGAACGTTGACCCCGAACGGGACAGTGATCTGGTCCTTCAGACGGCCGATCACATAGGCCATCGTGGTCGTGCTTGCCGTATCGACCGAAAACTCGTACGGGCGGTCGTTCTCGTTTCCGAACATCACGGCGTCGACACCCGCGTCCTGCAGCGCGTGAAGGTCGGCTTCGGCGTCGCTTACCAGACCGGAGAGCCCGCGTTCCGCATCGTAGAGCGGTGTTCCGGGCAAGGCTCCCAGGTGAACCATGGCGATGACGGGTTTGGGGGTTCCAAAAACAGATGCGAATTTCGCCATTAAGTTTCCTCCGCGCTTTCCTGCAGCCGAAATTGAAGGTGCAGTCTAGCTCATTTGATACTAGCATGTCAGTTAAAAGGAGGCATGCTATGGCGTTACAGACACGACATTGGGACAGGCTCGGCAACGGGGGTGTCACCGTCACAAAGCTTGGTTTTGGAACCGCGCCGCTTGGCAACCTTTATCGGGCAATCCCGGACAAGGATGCACAAGATATACTGACGGCTTCCTGGAACGCCGGTGTCCGCTACTATGACACGGCTCCCCTCTACGGACTTGGTCTTTCCGAGACCCGGCTCAATCCGTTGCTGCGTGGCAAGGACCGGGACAGTTATGTGCTGTCGACAAAGATTGGCCGGATCCTGACGGCGACCCGGCCCGAACAGCGCGACGGCTTCGGAAAATGGTTCGACGTCCCGGCACGCCGCGAAGTCTATGACTACACATATGACGGTGCGATGCGCTCCATCGAATTCAGTCTGGAACGGCTGGGAATTGACCGGATCGACATCCTGTTTGCGCACGATCTGGACATTTTCAATCATGGCACGCAGGAGGTGCTCGACGCCAAGCTGAACGAGTTCATGAATGGCGGATACAAGGCGCTGCTTTCGCTGAGGGAGCAGGGCACGATCAAGGCATTCGGCGCCGGTGTAAACGAGTGGCAACCGTGCCAATGGATGGCTGAACGCGGTGACTTCGATATCTTCCTTCTGGCAGGTAGATACACGCTGCTTGAGCAGGACGCCCTGACCAGCTTCCTGCCGCTTTGCGAGGCACGCGGCATCGGCGTTGTCATTGGCGGCCCTTATAACTCGGGCATCCTGGCAACCGGTCCGAAACCGGGCGCATATTATAATTATGACCCGGCTCCCGAAGACGTGCTTGAACGGGTTCGCGGCATCCAGAGTATCTGCGAGCGCCATGGCGTTCGCATGGTCGATGCCGCCTTTCAGTTTCCACTGAGGCACCCGTCCGTCGTTTCGGTCATACCGGGCGGACAGGGTGTCAGCGAAATGGAAAGCAACATCAGGGCGGAAAGCGCTGAAATCCCCGAGGGTCTCTGGAGCGACCTGAAACATGAAGGTCTGGTGCGGCAAGACGCTCCGTGATGGTTTTCAGCGTTACCTGTCCGCCTCTACGGGTGCGCGGACACGTGAGCGCTTGCAGCGGCTTGCGCTTTTTCGATGGCTGTGTTGAAAGGCGCGCCGTCAGCGTATGCCGCCGCGAAGGCGCCGACAAAAACGTCACCGGCGCCGTGTGTTGAGCGGACGACAGTTTTTCTGGCCGGTTGATGTTCCGGTGGCCCGCCTTTCTGCGCGAAGATCACACCGTCGCCTCCGAGCGTTACGATGATGTCCGATCCGGGGGCCAGCTTCTGAAGATCGCGCGCACCGTCCTCCCAACCCGTATCCGTGGGTGTAAATCCGAGAAGGTCCGCCGCCTCGACGCGGTTCACGATGAGAACGGAGACGGCTTCCAGATCTGCTGCCGATAGTCCGCGCGCAGGAGCCGCGTTGAAGACGACCGGCACACCGGCCTCAAGGGCCTTTTGTTTAACCTGGCGCAACACGGAATGCGTCATCTCGTTCTGCAGGAGTACCATTCTGCATTCACGTGGGATGCGCAACGCATCTGCATCGAACTTATGGTTCTCCGCGGAAACGATAACAGCGCCGTAGTTGCCGTCTGCATCGACGATGGCAGCACTCATTCCCGAAGCGTCCGGCCCGATCTGAAGTTCCGAGATATCGATCCCGGCGTCCGTCAAATTGCGTTTCATTTCCGTGCCGGGCTGATCCGATCCGATCCTCCCCGCGAAGGCGACCTCCGCACCGGCACTGGCCGCCGCAACGGCCTGATTTCCGCCCTTGCCGCCAAACTTGTAGGCGACCGATGAGCCCTGCAGGGTTTCATCGATATGGGGCAGTCTCGGTGCTTGCACGACGACGTCCCAATGCAGGGCCCCTATGACCAGGATCGTCATAGTCCGTATAGCTTCCGTGCAACGATCCTCTGCGAAATTGCAGCGTCCTGGCGGCCGATCGCGTCACTCAGGTCAGGGTCGTCCGACAGGCTCTCCGCAACGTCCAGAAGCCGGTCGGTCATCAGGACATTGGTGCGCGCTTCCTCGATCGGGTTCAGACCGCCCATGTCAGGAAAGGTATCGAAATAGATCACGCCCGTCTGGTTTGCCCGCAGCATCGCGATCAGCAATTCAACGGTCTGGATGGCGTGAACGGAACCAACCATCAGGCCGTCATCGCGCTTGCCGTAGCCGTCGTTCAAATGCAGTCCGATCATCCGCGAATGGCGCGCGATCAGAGCGGCAGAACAGGCGGGCATTTCATCCGCATAAAGGACATGCGCAAAATCAAGCGTGACGCCAAGATTGGCCGCATTCACCTCTTTGCACGCGAGCAACGTCGTGCCGATGTCCGGCATGAGCGCAAACGCGCGCGGTTCGTTCGGCTTGTACTCTATCGCGATATCAAGGTCAGGGTTGTGAGTGCACACGTCCCGGATCGCATTCACCGTGTGATCCCACGCCGCGGCGTAGTCCATCTGAAAGGCGTAGTCGAACCCGTCCTGCCCCATCCAGAGCGTAACGACCTTTCCACCCATCCGGGCGCATGCATCCATGCCTTTCTTGGTGATATCGATGGCCAACTGGCGGACTGACGGATCCGGATTGGTGAAGGCTCCCAGCTTGAACGCAGGCTCGGAATAGTAGCGCATGGCAACGCCGTTCAGATCCAGTTCCGCGCCGTTCAATGCGCCGCTGACAGCGTCTTCACTGTGATTGGAAAAATGATCCGGATAATTGAGGTCGGCTGCGCCCAGGCCTTCCACCTTTCCGGCGGCGGCGATCCAGTCGAGCACGTTGGACCCCGGGGAGAGCTGTTTGAAGGCATTCAGGCGGGCCGCATAGCGGGGACGGTTGGGACGTGTCATGATCGAGAAAAAAGCTCCGGCCGGTCGCGTTCAACCGCTTCCAGGTGACGAACGAGTTGACCCAGGTGAAATTCCGTTGCGGATCTGGCCGCGCGCGGATCCCGCGCAGCAAGAGCGTCGACGATCGCAGTGTGCTCATCCAGCGTGTCTGAAACACGCCTCGGGTTGGGCAAGACAAGCTGGCGGGCACGGTTGACGTGCAGCCAACTGGTCTCAGCGATGGGCGCCAGGCGTCTGAATTGGGTGAATCCCAGGATCAGATTGTGCAATGCCGTGTCCGCTTTGTAAAATCCCTGAATATCCTGATCCTCCACAAGTCCCTGCTGAACCTTCAGGTTTCGCCGCAAAAGCAGGATCTGGTCATCCGTGATGATCTCTGCCACATATTCGACGGCGGCCAATTCCAGGGCCTCTCTGATAAATGCTCCCTCGCGGACTTCGTCCATCGACAATTGAGCCACATACGTTCCCGACTGCGGCATGACCCTGAGCAATCCCTCCGCGGCCAGTCTTGCCACGGCTTCAGATACGGGGCTCCGGGAGATCCCCAGCTGGTCGCAAATCTCCGCTTTCCGCAAAACTTCTCCGGGCTCATAGGCCAGCGAAAGAATCGCGTCCTTCAGGCTCATATAAACGCGAGACGAAAGGCTGCCCTTGTATTCTGACAAAGGTGTCAGCCGAACGGTGCCGGGGGTCTCCATATCTGTGGCCGTCGTTTCGCTCATTGGTATACTAACATGTTACCGTTCACGCCAAACTCGGACAAGGGTGTTTGTCGGCCGACCGCAGCTTCCCTGTGAATTCGAAGTGATATGGGCGGTGAGATATGTTGAATGCTTCTCGATGCGAAGCACTCAATTGTCGGCTCATGCGCCCTGCACCATGCGCGGGAACGAGCGTTGAGAAGGAGGGGTGAGTGTGACAGGCTTCGCATGTCTGCATCGTTCAGTTGGTTCTGAACGGAAGGCGACAACAACAAAGGTGACCCGGGAGCTTCATGAGTGAGGCACGTTGCAGTCATAGACATAGGCAAAACCAACGCCAAGGTTGGCGTTGTGGATGCGGTCCTTGGCACCGAGATCGACTTGGCAACGCGGCCGAATACCGTTCTCGCGGAACCTCCCTATCCGCATTACGATCTTGACGGGCTCTGGCGCTTCATCCTTGAAGCGCTCAAGCGGCACAACGGGACATATGGTATCGATGCGATCTCTGTCGCAACGCATGGCGCCAGCATTGTTCTTCTCGACGGTGACGGGGACCTGGCAGCACCCATGCTGGATTATGAGTTTGCCGGACCCGATGATCTGTCAGCGGACTACGATGCCCTTCGCCCTGACTTTCAGGAAACGGGATCGCCCCGCCTTCCGCTGGGGCTGAACGTCGGCGCTCAGATCTTCTGGCAACTCCATCGTGATGCCCGACTGATTGACCGGATCGCCAGCGTTGTCACCTATCCCCAGTACTGGTCCTTCAGGCTGACGGGTGCAAAGAACACGGAAATGACGTCGCTTGGGGCTCACACGGATCTCTGGAATCCGCAGACGCGCCGCTTCTCGTCTCTTGTCGGGCGTCTGGGCATCGCGGACAGGATGGCGCCCGCGCAAGTTGCCGCAAAATGCACGAACTCTTTGAAACCGAAGATCGCAGCTGTCACGGGTCTGCGGGCGGGCATACCGGTTGCCAGCGGCATTCACGACTCCAATGCATCGCTCTATCCGTATCTTCTTGCGCTCAAGGGTGCATTTTCGGTCGTCTCGACCGGCACATGGGTAATTTCGTTTGCGGTCGGCGGGCACAAGAAGACCTTGTCCCCGGAACGCGATACCCTTTTGAATGTGAACGCATTCGGAGATCCTGTTCCGTCGGCACGGTTCATGGGCGGACGGGAGTTCGACCTGGTGATGAAGGAAAGCGTCCGCCAAGCTTCGCAGGAAGCTGTCTCTCGCATTCTGGCAAACCAGATCCAGCTTTATCCGGCGGTTGACCCGTTGTCGGGGCCATTTCAGGACTCCAAGGCAGGCTGGAGCATCGACGAAGGCGCACTGTCAGACGAAGAACGTTACGCAGCCGCCTCCTTCTATCTTGCGCTGGTAACGAGCCGGTGCCTGGAGCTCATCGGCGCTGAAGGACCCACGATCGTCGAGGGCCCGTTTGCAAAGAACGGTCTGTTCATGAAGATGCTTGAGACCGCGACAGGACGTGTTGCTGAAGGCTCGAAAGTTTCGACAACCGGCACGGGTCTCGGAGCCGCCTTGCTTGTTTCGGACATGTTGGAAAATCCCGTGGAGCCGGCAAAAGAAGACACCATTTGGCGCCCGGACCCCCGGTATCTGGCCTATGCAGACAGCTGGTTCCAACAGGTAGCTACGAGGCTGACTTGAATTGAAACACACCTTTGTGCGCGCATTGTGCGCCCGCCACTTGCCGAAATCGATTTGGCGAGGCGTTTCAGATTGGCTTCAGCCATCCGAGGGTATCTTCGGTTGCCTTGGTTGGCCTGTATTCTGCCCCGAGGGGCTTGGTCCAGCCCAAAGCCCTGATTTCCGAGAATACCGCCTGATAGTCGAGTTCGCCACGATCCGGCTGGTCCCGGTCCGGGACGGAAGCGAACTGGATATGCCCGATGATCGGCAACAGGTTTCGAAGCCTGGTAATCACGTCGCCCTCGGTCCGGCCCACATGATAGCAGTCGAACATCAGTTTCAGATTGGACGCGCCAACGTCATTGATGATGTCCGCGGCCTGCTGGGTTGTTCGCAGGAAATATCCGGGAGCGTCATGTTCATTGAGCGGTTCGATGAGCATTGTCAGGCCATGTCGGGCGCCCCGGGTGCACGCATAATCAAGGTTGTCGATGAAGGTATGACCGCCGGCAATGCT
>JGI12316J15310_10000060_pt85 | contig 15808 bp, 16 predicted proteins | sample MarCyaLeptolynsp_FD_15310 | JGI IMG/M metagenome (IMG submission 15310)
TGGGCCTCCAACGAAATTTCCCGCATCGCACAAAAGACGTAAGCGAGAGCTTGGAGTGAGGCTGGGAAAATTCTTGATCCGTTTGGAGCGGGAATAGACTGCCGGTCACACAGACCGACCCCGTGCCGATTCCCGGCAAGACAAACCAGACATTTTACTCGAAAATCGCCTCGAAAATCTGAGAACCCTGCCTCACAAGGCTTCTCATTCGAAAAACAACTTTATTGAGCAAGACTGAATTGATCAGAATTGAGAACGGGACACTAGCAGCGGCAATTACCTTTACAACACTACTTACGAATTACGCTACTTAGGTATAATCATACGTATGAGCACTATTATTCCGACGGATTAATACTTAGGTATAAACGCCCAAATCCGCAGAATTCTCACGTTTCAGGGGTAGAAACCGGATCGCACACGCTGTGTTGCACCACACAGCGCACCGGCTACGGCCGATCGGCAGCACAATTCGGGGAAGCGCATTCAACCAATTGATAATGCACCGCAACATATTCTGCATTCGACTTGCGATCGCAGCGCTCAGGCGATGAGTGTAAGCGAGGCGGCATCGACAATGGAGCGCCTTTTCAAACGCGAACAAAATACATGTTCAGAAGCAGAACGCGTGTCGAACCAGCAGATCTGACTGTGTGCCGGCACACAGTTTTTTGATCACTCCGGCAGTCGACTGCGGCAGAAAACCTGAATAACTGAGACCAGGCCAGCGGATATGCGGAAAACACTCTGCAGGACTTGAAGCCTGTTTTTTTGAATTTGAGCTTGTTTCATGCGTTCATCACTGACGACTTTCCTGATCTTGATTGGCAGCTTTGTCGTCGTGGCAAATCTTTATCCGCTGCTCTTCAGTTCGGAACTGCCTCCAGGCCGTTTCACCATGTTGGAAACTTCGCGGGAACTTCCCGAAACGGCATTTTCAGATGCTGCCGGCAAAGAACTGGATCTTGAGAACTTTAGAGGGGACTACCTCATCGTGAACGTCTGGGCCACATGGTGCGAGCCATGCCGCGAAGAAATGCCCGCGCTTGATCAACTCGCGCGCGATCTGGGCAACCGGAACATTCGCGTAATGCCGATTTCCATCGACACGACCGGCGCAGCGAACATCGAAAGCTTCTACCGGCTCCACAAACTGACGGACCTACCCGTCTATTTGGACCCGTCCCAGAACTCCATGCGCAGTTTCAATGTCTTTGGCATTCCAACAACGGTCCTGATCAATCCGGACGGACGTGAAATCGGACGCATGGTCGGGCCGGCAAAATGGGACAGCCCCGAGACGCTGAAGCAATTGTCGGAGATTGTGGGATTTTGAAGTTGCCGCACATGATTCACCGCAACTTGCAGAGTCAATTTAATCTATAATTTCAATATTTTAAATAATTTCACCAAGCACATACTAAGTTCCATTCTCTTCAACAATCTCGCATAAGGCGACCACCTCGGACGCATCAGATTGATCAGCTCGAAGCACTTCTTGCACCTGCCAGTCCGCGGCATTTCTTGAAACAATCGACCCGCACAGACTTGCAATTGCCTCACCAGCTTCAACCGCGCCGTTATCGGCAAGATGCTTTCCGATACCTACATGAGCAGCGCGCTTCGCTGCACGCGCTTCGGCCTCCAGCATGCGGTCTAGGGCCTGCTTGAGGCCGAAATCGGCTCTGTGCCGCACGAGGCATCCCAGACCGTTCGCCTCGGCAAAACGTGCTCTCAGGATTTGCCTGTCCTGCTGCGCATGCTCATTTGGCACCCACACTGTCGGCAAACCCTCCGCCATATGTTCGGTGAACGTGTTGTAACCCGCAGCAGCGACGGCAAAATCGAAGGCGCTCAGAAACTTGCCGAAGGGGTATGCGGTCAGCCGGGAAACACCTGCCGGCAAATCTGTTTTCTCCCCGGCGATGCGCCATTCCGCGACCGTTGTCCCGACACCGGTGCGACCGTGAAGATGTGCAAGGATTCGGGCAGTCATACGGCCGGTATCGGTATTGTTGCCTGACCCAAGCGCGACGAGGACATTGACATGTTCAGGGTCCAGACCAAGTTCCGCGCAGGCGGCCCTCCGGTCCAGCATCTGGTCACCGTCGAGAAGCCTTACCGGCGGCACCAGAAGCGCCTTATGCCGATGCTCCACGGTCGGACCATCATCGCGTGCCCACGCCAGTTCACCCGGTTCCACGACAAGATCGAACGCCGAGCCCCGCTCCAGCGCGTCGAGATCGCGGTTCGCTCCCCAAAAGGCGCGCCTGATCCAGATACGCGCGATGTCAGGGCGTGTATCCATCGCTCTCATGAGCCCCAGAAACGGAACATTGCCATCAAAAACCAGTGCGCTTGGATCGTAAAAATCCAACGCTGCCGTCAATGCATCCGAAAGCGCGACATCCCAGTGTTCCTTGCGCTCGCCATAGGCCGAATGATACGGCAAATGCTCGCCTGAATACCCGTAGCGGTGAACAATATCGACCGCCTTTGAGTGGCTGAGAAACACGGGCGTGAGATGTGAAGGCAAGCGACGGGCAATCGCGAGCTGGCGCGTCAGATGTCCAAGACCGATACCGTTGGTCGAATAGAAAAGCACCCGGCCACCCGGCGCTGCATGAACGGCCGGGGCATAAGGGTTGTCACGCGGTTTACCAATGAGATCACGCACTCTGGAAACGGCGGCCTGCGCCGAGAACATCTTCTCGACGAGTTCCTTTCCACTGGCCTGCAGGTCCGCGGCCAGAGAGGGATTTTCATGAAACTCCAATGCGCGCTGGGCAAGCTCGGACGACCGACCGTAGATGGCTGTCCCGGCGAATACCGCTCTGTACTCGGGCTCCAGGAAGGGAACCACCCCACTGCGCAAGGCACAAAGAACTTCCACCGGACACGGATCTTCCGATGCGTGATCGCCGTTGGCGAGGATATCGATCTTGCCAAGGAACTCGAAAAATCCGATTTGGTCGTCAGGCCAGGCTTCGATGGGTGCAGCTTGCGGCCATGCCGGACGCTCCGCATCGGGCGCGGCAAGCAGCCGCCAGAGAACATTGGCAGAGCGGAACGCGCGTGCATCTGCTGCCATCGACACCAACCACGGACCCGACCGCGCCCGTGCATGATGCCCCAGACCAATCGTCGGCCGCGCCCGTTCAGTTCCCTGTCGATGCGCGATACGCGCGGACGGCACCGTCGGCAGCCAGTCGGCTTTGGCTGTCGGCCAGTGCGGGACGCAATAGGACAGTGCATCCCTGCCAATCCGTGTTGTGGGCGCCCAAAGAACCGACCCACCGAACACCTCGCCGGCGTTTTCCGCGAGGCAATCAAGCTGTGTGGGCGTCATGGACGCAAAGTCGGCAGGACGTTCAAGCGTTACCACACGGTGGTCCGCCTTGACCGAACACACATTGCCGAAGGGTACTGCAAACAGGCGCGCATCGAGCCCGAGTGCAAGTCCGCACTCGACGTGCACGCCAGGGGCCAGACGCCGCAAACGGCCTTCTTCGAAAAGCCGGCAATAGGTTGCGTCTATCGTATAGGGGTCTGACTTGATCTCGGCGGGTGCGATCGGAAGAACACCGACCCGGTAACCGGCGTCAGCGAGCCCTTCCAGCATTGCCGCATGGCAGGGTGCTGCGACATCGCCGACACGAATGTCGGCAAGCACGAAAATATCGAGCCGTAAGGCGGATGACCGTGCCAACTACGACTGTCCGATCAAGCTGCGCGGCATGTCAGGCCAGTACGGGAGGTTGCCTGCCCTCGCGGGCCGAACTTGATGCCGGTCAGCGTTGTGCTCCCGCCTCGGCCGCGTGTTTTGACTGTTACGATATAGATGCCGTCACGCCCCGAATTGCGCAGGATGCCATCGGTCCCGGGCGTGAGTTGAAGATAGGCGTCAAGTGTGATGGTTTGCGTCTGTCCATCCGCCGTCCGCTGCCTGGAAGGAATGCGCGCAAAGCTGTTTGAACCGGTTCTGCATTCAACCGCCGAGTTTATTCGGCCGCTGTAACGCAAAATGCGCGTCCCGTCGGATGTCCGCGTCACCTGCCGGAACCCCTGTTGTTTCAGACGGGCAACTTCTGCATTGATGGACACGTCGGGACGGCTGACCGAGGAACTGACACACCCTGCCAGGAACGCAGTTAGGACGAATAGAGCTGCAATGGTCTTGATCATTGGTTCCCGCCTGTCTCTCATTCCATTTGTGTCAGTCTCGACAGATCGTCGAGGGTGATGTCGTCACCGGGCGGTGTCTGCCCGTTTGCTGCAAACGCCTCATTGATCGCCCGTCGTGTCGCCGGTCCCAGTTGCCCGTCTGCCGGACCGGACAAAACCCCAAGGTCTGTCAGGATCGATTGGGCTGCCGCGACAAACTCTTCCCGCGTATAGGACGATGTGTTCTTGGCGACGGTTTCTGCCAAATTGGCATTGTCGCTTAAGCCGAGCGCCGTGGCATACCAGATCAGAGCAGCGCGCCGGTCTTTCGGAACCCCGCGCCCGGCTTCCGACAGACGCGCCAGATCAAGCGCTGCCCATGGAACACCCCCTTCAGCCGCGATCCGGAACCAGCGGGCCGCTTCGGTAAAATCGGGTTCCACACCATCGGCAGAGGCCCATGCGCGACCGGCGTCGCGGGCTGCCCAAGGGTTGTTCTCACCCTCGGCCGACAGCAGTTCGCGTGCCCGGCCCACATCCTTCGCGACGCCTCGCCCTTCAAGAATAAGTCGCGCGAGACCTCGTTCCGCCCCGAAAACGTCATCCTGGATCGCACGTTCAAACAGCGTCACCGCGCGTTCAGGGTCGTCGTAAAGGGGATGTTTTGAAGCATAGACACGGGCCAGCCGGAAATAGGCTTCCGCATCGTTTTCCTGCGCGGCCCTCGTAAACAGCCGCACGGCCGCTTCCACATCCTTGTCGACCCCCTGCCCGTTCTCATACATGATCCCTAGCCGCGTGAGCGCATTGGGTACGCCGCGGCCAGCCGCCGTTTCGAACCAGAACCGCGCCTGTTCGAAATCCTTCGGGATACCATCGCCGTTCTGATACATGCGCGCCAGGCGCGTCTGGGCCGTCAATTCACCGCTTTTCGCCGCGGCCGTATACCAGGTAACGGCTTCGTTCGCATCCTTTTCGACGCCAAAACCTTTCTGGTAGAACTCGGCAATGTTGGTCATAGCCCAGTCATTCCCGAGATCCGCCCCTTCCCGGTAAAACTCCAGCGCCTGGCCATAATCCTGCGGAACACCAACGCCCGCGCGATAGATCCATGCAAGGGCCGTATAGGCGGCTGTTTCGCCGCGATCAGCCGCTTCCTCGAAGAGTACCTTTGCGCGTGGGTAATCGCGTGGGACCGCCTGGGCATCCAGATACATCTGACCAAGGTAAACCATGGCCGATGCATAGCCGGCATCGACGGCTTTCTGCTGCCATTCAATGGCCTTTTCATAGTCCCCGGCCGAACGGTACGCCCGCGCGAGCTGAGCCCAGAACCGTTCTACGTCCGGATAGTTCGCAACAGCAATTTCGCAGACTTCAATCGCGGCATCGAAGTTCCGGTCAATGATGAACTGCCGCGTCCCGGCGGTGACGCGCTGGCTGTCATACGGGTTCCCCGCGAGGATATCGCAGGCGTCAACATAGACATCGAGCTGTGCCTCGATCGGAGCGGTATTCCCCTCCTCTCCCAAAGCCAGGCTTCTGAACGCGTCGCGGCCACCGTTGGAACCGATCTGAGGCGTGTAGGACAGTTCATTTTCATCTGAAAGCCAGTGTACCGTCCCGCCGTGCAGTGCCTTGCCGGAACTTTCCATAACAACACCGAGACGGGACGCACTTTCGACGTAGACCCAGCCATTTTCATCAGACGGGGTCTGAAGCTGCTTCTCGCCGACCCCGATCGGAATATTCAGACGCGCACTGTCCAGTGAGGACATGATGTCGTTCCGGCCATTATCGCCAGAACCCGCAACCCGTGTTGGCGCGGTCTCCGGCAGCGCCGTGTCGGAAACCAGAATGCTGTCGGGATCGCCTCCAAGCTGTCTGAGTTGCTCCTTTGCATCCTCGACAAAGGCCCCGCGCGGCATGGTCCGGATGTAGGAGGCAAAGGCTTCCGGCCTCTCACTGTCCCGGATCGAACGCCAGAAGGTCCGGTCAATGATACGGCGCGGAGGCAACCCGCCCAGCGTGTCGGACGCAATTGACATGCCCGTCGTCGCCAGCCGCAGGTCGTCCACGAGCGGAATGAAGTAAAACCGGCTCTCCAGCGTGCTTGTGGTCCAGGTGATTTGTTCACCGGCCGTGTTTTCACGCACGCTGCCGCGGATCCTGCGGAAAAGATCGATGATTTCGAGCCCCGGCTCGCTGATGTTATCGGCAATCGCCTGGGTATAGGGGCTGTGGCGGCCCTCACCGTCATAGGCGACCGACCCCGGCGCCGTCGCGAAACTGATCACAGTCTCCGTATCGCCGGCCGTCATTTCGGCAAGCCCGCCCCGGCTGGATTGCGACAACTGTTCCAGGCCTCTCGACACCTCTTCGCGTGATGCCCCCAGACTGATCGCACGAGACGCGATCGTCTCGGTTTCCTCAGTGGTGATTTCGCCGAAGGGATTGTTGCGGCACGCATCCAGAAGCACGATGTTCAGCTTGGCACCGGAATTGGACATGATGTCGACAAAGAGCTGCGCGTCGATCGACTGCTCGACCAGTTCCTCTACGGATCTCGGTGCGACGGAGACGGGCAGAAGGTAGTTGCGACCTCCGATCTGTACGCCATGACCCGCATAGTAGAACAGCGCTTCACTGCCTTCCCGGAGGCGGCTGCGGAATGTGGCGAGATCGGCAAGCATTTTTTCCCGGTCGCCATCGAGTGTTTCAATGACTTCGAAGCCGGCTTCCCAGAGTTTTTCCGCCACCAGTTCGGCATCGTTGACCGGGTTGGGCAGTGGTGCAACTGACTGGTAGGCTGAGTTACCGATCACCAATGCAACGCGAGATGTCGATCCGGCAAGCGCGTCGGTCGTCTGAGCCTTTGCGGGTGCGAGAAAGACTACCGCAGCAATCGCAATGGCTCCGGTTGATTTGAAAAATACCCGAACTGGCCAACGCATGGTTCTTCTCAATAAAGGTCCGGCGTCGGAGCCTGACGCGCCCCGGTCGAAGCCGATGCATTCCTGTTGAAAATCGCGACAATTTCGTCTCTGGACAAACCCGGGTTCTCACGCATCAGACGAAACTCCACGAGAGCCAGAAAGGCGGCATTGGCTTGCGGCCCATCAGGGTTCGCGCGCAGATAGGCACGCGCCGAAGCCGGAGACTCGAACTGGCGGGAATTCTGCGCTGCGGCGTTGCTCAGCGGAATGCCGAGAACACTCAACAAGGCCAGGACTTTTCCGAGGACCCAACGTGTCATAGCCGCCTTCACCCGAATTTTTGACATTAATAAAAATATGAAAAAGATTAGAAGCGACCCTGGATAACGTGTCAAGTCAAACGCTCTTGAGTTTGATGTCGCCTCATGGTCCCTGACCCGCCAACACGTGATGTTCAGATTTGCAGCCATGATCACCACACCAGACCTAAGCGCCCAGCACATCTCGTATTTCCCGGATTACAGGGGAACGAATCCCTACCAGACTCTGCTTTATGAAAGTCTTGAACCGGCTTTCACGGCAGAGCCGGGTTCGATCGAGGATGCACTGAGACTGCAAGCAGGCACACCAGAAAGGCCACATTTGTTCCATCTGCATTGGGAACATGCGGTCCTCATCGGGGCTGGCGCACCAAAGTCGGTCGAGGAATTTCTGGACGGTATGAGCCAGTTCCGCACAGCTGGCGGCAAGGTTGTCTGGACAATCCACAATCTGGCGCCGCATGACAGGCAAAAGGGTGCTGCAAATGAAGATCTGCAGGCTGGCCTGTGTGAGCTTGCCGACATACTCCACCTTCATTCGCTCCATGCACTCACCGCCGCACGAGCTGAGTTGAAATTGCCTGAAAGAAAAATCCGGATCATTGCCCATCACAACTATGAAGGCGCGTATCCCGTCTACGCGCGCAGCGCTGCACGCCGCGATCTGGGACTTTCTGAAGCGCGCCGGGTTGTGCTGTCTCCCGGGCGGATCGCGCCATACAAGCAACCTGAAGAACTCGCTGAAGCCTTCCTTGCCTTGGCCGGCCCTGATGACCGTCTGGTCTTTGCGGGCGAATTGGCAAGCAACTTCAATCCCGAACTGCCCGACGACGGTCGCCTGGTGATCAAGAAAGGCTTCGCGACGCAGGAACAGGTCGGCAAGCTGCACGCTGCTGCCGACTTTGTCGTGCTGCCCTACCGGGCATCGCTGACATCCGGGTCGGCCATTCTGGCCGCAACTTTCGCACGTGCGGTTCTCGGACCGGACACGCCAGGCCTCAGGGACGTTATCGACCCTCCGAAAACCGGTCTGATCTACGAAAACGGCGGTCTCGCTGACGCTCTGGAAAGCGCTTTGAAGGAAGACACCGCTGTGTGGACGGACCGAGGCCGGCATGCAGCCGAAGCCGTGGCGGCCCGCAACCGGAAAACTCTGGCAGCCACTTGGCAGGACGTACTGACATCCCTTACAAAATCATCTATTGGCGGATTGGGCACGGGATGAAGGATTTTTCTTTTCAAATTAGCTGGGGCCGCAAGGACAAGACACCTGAATTGGACCCGGGTGACGCTGCCTGGCCATTCAACCGCGACAGTCCCGTCGTTGAGGGTCTCGTTCGACCCGACAAGGCATTGTCCATCATGCTGGTCAATCTGTGCGGTCTCGGCTGGGAAGAGATCGAGCCGCTTCTGCCGGCGGCCCGCAAGGGGGCCAGGGACCAGGGCATGCTGCCGGTGATTGTTGTAGATCTGACCGATCTGGTGCCGCTTCAGGACACTGGACTAGCCTATGATGCCTTACCCAATGTTACAGCCGGTGCCTTGATCCAGCCCGAGCTTGACTGGCGCGCCTATTTCGTCAGGCGGAAAGACCTCCTGATCGAGAAATGGCAGCCGGAGGCTGTCGTTCACCTCGGCGATGACAAGAACTGGTGACACCGTGCTCGACCTGTCGACATGCGATGCCGTTTTCCTGAGCTTTGACGAACCGAACGCCGACAGGCACTACGCGCGCGTTCTGGAGCTTCTGCCCGACGCGAAGCGCATTCATGGTGTCGAGGGCTTCGATGCAGCACACCGGCAAGCCGGGGAACTCGCTGTGAGCGACCACGTCATCACGATCGATGCCGACAACCTGCTGATTGACGACCAGTTCTTCACCGGCACATTCGACGTATCGCCGCGGGATCGGGGCGCAGTGTTTTCCTTCAGCGCCCGTAACGTTTTGAACGCTCTGGAATATGGCAATGGCGGCGTGAAGATCTGGCCGCGCGAAACCCTTGTTACGCTGAGATCGCACGAAAACGCCAGGCGGCCGGAGGCAGCCGTCGATTTCTGCTGGACGACCCCTTATTTCCAGGTCAACCGCGTCCTCTCCGAGGTCCACATGACGGCCAGTCCGTTTCAGGCATTTCGGGGTGGATTTCGCGAGGGCGTGAAATTCAATCTTGCCGACGGCATTCTCGCCTACGAGGCATGGCCCGATCTTTCCAAAAACGAAGCCCTGTTTCAGCACGTTGGCGCTGCCAATTTCGAGCGCCTCAGGGTCTGGTGCAGCGTGGGTCTCGATTCACCGAACGGCGACTGGGCCATCCTTGGCGCACGCCTCGGCTGCGCAATGACAGCGCTGGAAGATTTCGACCATATTCATGTTGCCGATTATGGCTGGATCGAAACATTCTGGCAGCAGGATATCTGTCCGAAATGGAGCAACGCCAAGGCAAGGCGCGACAAGATCCGCGAACTCGGCGCGCGCCTGAACGAGGAGCTGGCGCTGGAGATCGCCGACCTCGACGCAGATGCGTCGCGCTTCATAAAATCGACCTATCGCCCGCGACGCGCGTTCGGCAGAACGATGACCGTATGACAGGTGCGCGGCAGTCCGGCGATGATGCTCAGCCGTCGCTGTCCCTGACAACAAACACCGAGCAACCGGCCCTGCGGACCACCCGCGACGCGGTGGACCCGAGAAAATAGTCTTGTGCGGACGGATGGTGCGATCCCACCAGAATGAGATCGATGCCGGAGGTCTCCGCAAAAGCTGCAATTTGCACACCCGGTTTGCCGGTGACGACCTTGCAGCTGATGCGTTCGTCTCCATCGGCGGCCGACTTGAGCCTGTCTTCCACCTTCTGCGTCAGGTGATTGTCGATCTTGAGATCGACAAATTCGGAGACGAAGCCGGGAATGTTCTCAAGCACGGTCAAAAGCGTGATCCGGCCATCTTCGGCCAGAAGATGCCGTGCGATTTCAAGCTTCCGGTCGACAAGCGTTTCATGGTCGAGCGCAACCGGAATGAGGATATGCTTATACATGCGCTTACGTTGCCTCCGTTTCCTTCGGTGTGGCCGGATCGATCCGCTGGATGTTCAGCGGCCGTCTTTATCTCAGGTTCCGCCCTCGGCGAGCTTTCGCAAGGCGTCAATGTAGCGAACCGGCACATCGATCCCGTTTGCTCGCGCCTCGCGGATCGCGGAAGACCGGCGGCTGCCGGGCAGACGTGCGCCTTCCTGCGTTTCGATGAGCGTCAGCAGGTCCTCCAGCCGTTCGGCGAACTGACTGTCCTGCGGTTTCATGGCAATCAGGAACTGCCCGACACCCGGGGAAGGACCGTCGGCCTTGAAGAAGGATGTCGCCTGTGAACTGAACGACGCACCCGTCATCACGGACGCAAGAATTTCCACCATGAGAGCCAGCGCCGTGCCCTTCGCCTCGCCGATGGGTAGCATCGTGCCGCCCAGCGCCTTTTCCGGATCGGTCGTCGGGTTGCCTTCTGCGTCCAGCGCCCAGCCTTCCGGGATCGGCTTTCCGGCCTTGTGCGCACTCATGACCTTGCCGCGTGCAACCCTGGACAAAGACAGGTCCATGACAATGGGATCACGCCCGTCTCGCGGCGCGGCGAAGGCGATCGGGTTGGTGCCGAACACGGCTTCCTTTGCGCCATAGGGCGCCATGGCGGCCGGCGTGTTGGCAACCATGATGGCCACGAGCCCCTCCCGCGCGAGCTTCTCCACCTGCACCGACAGTGCCCCGCAATGGTGCGAGCGCGTGACGCCCATCGTGACGCAGCCGCTGGCCGGGGCCAGCTCGATCCCCTTTTCTATGATCTGTTCCATTGCCGGATAGGCGAAACCGAAACCCGCATCCGCCAGAAGACTGCCGGTCCCGGTCTGGCGGATCTCGACAACCGCATTTGCCCTGATTTTGCCGGTTCGCACCTGCGCCGCATAGTCCTCAACGCGGGAGAAACCGTGCCCCACCTGACCTTCCGCTTCGGCGGCAACCAGCGCCTTTGCAACGCAAAGCGCAATGTCTTCGGAAACACCCACACCGGCAAAGGCCGACTGTATCAGGCTGGTCGCCTCGTCAAGGCTGAGTCGATTGCTCGCTTCCACACAAGTTCCTTTCTGTTGCGGGCGACCGGGGTCCCGGCCGCCCGCCGACTGCGTTTAAGCGCTGCGGTAGAGCTTGGTCATGGAAAACTCCCGGTGACCCAGTGCTTCCGCAGCTGTGTTGCGGCCGTTCGCGGTGCGGCGGATCATGTCGATCAGTTCGTCACCCGCTTCGTCGATCGTCATCTCACGCCGCAGAATGCCGGAAACATCTACATCGACATGTTCGCTCATCGTGCGGACCGTGCGCGGATTGGCCGTGATCTTGATAACGGGTACGATCGGATTTCCGACCACGTTCCCCTGCCCGGTCGGGAAGGTGTGGATCACCGCACCGCCGGCCGCCATCAGCGTCACGCATTCCGCGGCTGCGGAAGAGGAATCCATGAAATAGAGCCCCTTGCCGGACTTCGGTGCTTCCGCAGGTTCCAGAATATCGATGTACTGCGACGTACGGCCGATCTTCTCCAGGTTGCCGAGCGCCTTTTCCTCGATCGTGGTCAAACCACCCTCGATGTTGCCCTTGGTCGGCTGGCTGTCGGAAAGGTCATCCGTCTGGTGCGCGAAAATCACATCGTCCTGGTACGCCTTCCACATCTTGTACCAACGCTCACCAACCTCTTCGTTGATCGCGCGTTTCTGGCAGATGTGTTCCGCGCCGGTAATCTCTGACGTTTCACCAAAGAAACCGGTGATGCCTTCCGGCAGCAGCTTGTCATACATGTTGCCGACGGTCGGGCATGAACCGAGACCTGTCGTGGTGTCGCTCTCACCGCATTTCGTCGATACCCAGATATCGGAAATGGAACACTCTTCACGCTGCAGTTCGGTCGACCAGTGCACGAATTCCTTCGCTTTCCAGGACGCTGCGCGGATCGTCTCGAAGTCACCGTTCTGCTCGATCGAAAACTCGGCCACCGGTTTGCCGGTTTCCCGGATCCCGTCGGCGATCCGCTTGGTCCAGCCGGGCTCGATCCCGATCACGACAACGGCGGCAACATTCGGATTTGCGCCAGTGCCGATCATGGTGCGGAAATGCAGGTCGAGGTCGGCCCCGAACTGCAGGCGGCCATAGGCATGCGGGATCGCAAGCGTGCCCTTCACATTGTTGGCGACAGCTTCACAGGCAGCGTTCGAAATGTCATCGACCGGAAGGATGACGACGTGATTGCGCACGCCCACTCTGCCGTTTTCGCGCCGGAACGCTTTCACCGTGATGTTTGAATACTTGGAAGACATGGACACGGCTCCTTACCAGCGCTTTGTTTTGCAGTTATGCGTGTGGACGTGGCCGCCCTTTGGAATGTCGGCAATGATCTTGCCGATGTCCTCACCGTATTTGATGGCGGTGTCACCGTCGTTCAGATCCTTCAGGGCGATCTTGTGGCCGATCGGCACGTCGGCTCCCGCTGTCAGCCGGAACGTGGAATTGTCATGGGTGACACAGCACAGCATGTCAGTACCGGCGGTCAGGCCCTCCACAACGACCACGCCGACATTGTCGGCATGCTCGTGGACGAGAAGGTGGGGAATTTCAGACATGAATGTCTCCTTAAGCGTCTGGTGTCAGTAAAATTTTCGGAACCGCAACGTGTCCGGCGCGCAGGTCGGTGAAGGCGCGCAGCCCCTCCGACAGCGGGCGGCTTTCAACCCAGTCGAGTGCGCCGAGCTGTCCATCGAACATGGCTGCTGCGGTGTCGCGGAAGTCTTGTGCGGTGTAGGTGTACGTGCCGATGAACTGAATTTCCTGAAGGGTGATCCGCCTTATGTCAAGCCCGCCTTCGGCGGAACCGAGCCCGATATGGGCGATGACGCCTCCCGGTTTGACCCTGGCCGATGCCGTGGCACGCGTGGCAGGATAGCCGACGCCGTCCACGACGATATCGTAGAGACCGCTCGCCTCCACCCGGTCCGGGCTCAAAACGTCTATGCCGCAATTTTCCTGCAGAAAATGCGCTCTCTCCGCATTCGGCTCAATCAACTGGACATTTTCGATGCCCTGCGCCTTTAGGGACAGGGCAGCGCCCAATCCGATGGCGCCGCCACCAATCGCAAGCGCGCGTGCACTTGCCGGGTCTAAGGCGAGCGCTTGTATTGCCAGCCGCACCGCATGCCACCCACAAGCAATCGGCTCGGCAAGCGCGGCCTGTGCATCCGTGACATGATCGGGCACCGTCACCAGATTGCTTTCCGGCATCGACAGGTAGTCGGCAAAACCGCCTTCCCGCGGGGGCATGGATATGATCTGCCGGTTGATGCACAGGTTGTCCCGTCCGGAAAGACAGGCTTCGCAGACGCCGCAGCTCACCAGCGGGTTGACCGTGACCCGCCGTCCGGCGCCTTCTCCGGACACCACCGTCCCCGCCACTTCGTGGCCGAGGATAAGCGGCGCTGGGCGGCGTTCATCATGCCCCAGAAAGGCATGCATGTCCGACCCGCAGATGCCGGTATGTGCAACCCGGATCAGAACCTCGCCTTCTGAAGGTACGGGATCGTCGACCTCCCTGTAGGCCTGGCTTTCAGGCCCGGTATAGACAAGCGCTTTCATTTTGCGGTGAACCCTCCATCGACCATCAGCACCTGACCGGTCACATAAGCAGACGCATCCGAACAAAGAAACAGCAGCGGCCCGTCCATATCCTCCAGCGCACCGTTGCGCCCGATACATGTCTGTGCCGCGTTGCGCTGTGCGCGTTCATCGTCGCCAAAAACGGCCGCGGTCAATTCCGTCGGGAAGAACCCCGGTCCGATCGCGTTTGCGTTGATGCCGTCCTTCGACCAAGCCTCGGCCATCGCCCGCGTGAGCTGACCAATGCCGCCCTTCGACGCGCCATAGGCAATGCCGCCCGGGAACGCGCGTGTTGTCTGCAGGGACGCAAAGGTCACAATCCGGCCCCAGCGCTTCTCCCGCATCGCCGGCACGAAGGCTTTTGAGAGGAAAAACGGAACCGTCAGGTTGAGCGACAGGGTAATGTCCCAGCCCTCGGGCGTCACCTCGTCGGCCGTTTCGCGTGTGTTGATGCCGGCAGCATGCACCAGGATCTGAGGCGGTCCAAACGCGCCGGCAATGTTTGCAGCCAGGCTTGCAACACGCTCTCGATCGGCAATATCCGCCGTAACGGCTGCCGTCTGTCCGCCCGCTTCCCGTCTCCAATCCTCCAGAGCGGCAGACCGTCTGGCAACCCCGACAACAGACGCACCGGCCCGCGCAAGCGCGGTTGCCGCACGCCGGCCGAGACCGGAGCTTGCGCCGGTGACACAGGCCACCTTGCCGGAGACGTCAAACAGGTTCGACATGCGGTCAGGCTCCCGGATCCGCGGTCAGATCGAATGTTTCCTGCGGGAAATATTTCTTCAGGCGGATATCTGCCGTACGGGCGTGGCCTTCCATTCCTTCAAGACGGGAAATCCTTGCTGTCGCTTCCGCAATCGGCTTTGCGCCGTCTCGCGTTGCACGCTGCCACGTCACGATCTTCATGTACTTGTGGACTGACAGGCCACCAGTGTAGCTGGCCGCGCCTGAGGTCGGAAGCACGTGGTTTGTCCCCGATGCCTTGTCGCCGAAGGCCACCGTCGTCTCTTCGCCAAGGAACAACGAGCCGTAGCAGGACAGACGATCGAGCCACCAGTCCAGATCCTCGGCCTGAACCGTCAGGTGTTCCGGCGCATAGGCATCCGAGGTTGCCGCCATTTCCTCACGGGTGTCGCACACGATGACTTCCGCGTAGTCCCGCCAGGCGGCGGTCGCGTTGTCGCGGTTCACCTCAGGAAGGTCGTCGATGAGTTGCGGTACGAGAGACATGACCTCTTCTGCCAGAGACCTTGTATCTGTTACCAGCCAGACAGGGGAATTGTAGCCGTGCTCGGCCTGTCCGACGAGATCGGCAGCCACCACCATCGGGTCGGCGCTGCCATCTGCCAGGATCAGGCTGTCCGTCGGTCCTGCGATCATGTCGATGCCGACGCGGCCAAACAGGATCCGCTTGGCCTCTGCAACGAACTGGTTGCCCGGCCCGACCAGAATGTTTGCCTTGGGCAGGCCGAACAGGCCGAATGTCATTGCTGCGACGCCCTGGACGCCACCCATCGCAAGGATCTTGTCCGCACCGCACACCTTGGCGGCATGAATGATGGCGGGATTGATGCCAACACCCGGCCGCGGCGGAGAGCAGGCGATGATGTTCTTGCAGCCTGCGACCTTGGCCGTCGTCACCGTCATGATCGCGCTGGCAATATGACTGTAACGCCCGCCTGGTATGTAGCAGCCTGCCGTTTC
>JGI12316J15310_10000069_pt27 | contig 15768 bp, 17 predicted proteins | sample MarCyaLeptolynsp_FD_15310 | JGI IMG/M metagenome (IMG submission 15310)
TTCACCTCGAACACGCCGTCGCCAATCTCGAGGACGGAGACGTCGAAGGTGCCGCCGCCGAGGTCGTAGACCGCGATCGTCCCGGACGCCTTCTTGTCCAGGCCATAGGCCAGCGAGGCCGCCGTCGGCTCGTTGATGATCCGCAGCACGTCGAGGCCAGCGATCTTGCCGGCATCCTTGGTCGCCTGGCGCTGGGCGTCGTTGAAATAGGCCGGGACGGTGATGACCGCCTGGGTCACGCTCTCACCGAGATAAGCTTCCGCGTCCTCCTTCAGCTTGGTGAGGATCATCGCGGAGATCTGGGCCGGGCTGTACTTCGACCCATCCAGTTCAACCCACGCATCGCCGTTGTCGCCGGGGACGACCTTGTAGGGGACGAGGTCGTTGAACTTCTTCGACGCGGTGTCGTCGGCGCGGCGGCCGATCAGGCGCTTGATGGCGAACAGCGTCTTCTCGGGATTGGTCACCGCCTGACGCTTGGCGGCCTGGCCGACCAGGCGCTCGCCGCCATCGGCGAAGGCGACCATGGAGGGCGTGGTGCGTCCACCCTCGGCGTTTTCGATAACCTTGGAGCTGGCGCCGTCCATGACGGCGACGCAGGAGTTCGTCGTGCCGAGATCGATTCCGATAACTTTGCTCATGCGATCCTCTCTTCAGCGGCAGGCGGCCGTGGCCTCGAAAGCGCCATGGGCGCCCCCATGCGGGGAGTAATGTCTGGATTGGACCGTATATAGTGGGGCCAAACGCGGACGCAAGCGTTGCGGGCTGCGGATTCGCGGCCCAAGGTGGCGTTTACCATGCCCGTCCCGATGAGCGCCGCCGTGATCGTCTCCGCGAGCTACAAGACCGACATCCCTGCCTTCTACGGCGCCTGGTTCCGCCAGCGTCTCGCCGAGGGCCACGCGGTGGTGCGCAACCCGTGGGGCGGCGGCGACTTCACGGTGCGCCTCGACCCCGACTCGGCCGACGGGTTCGTGTTCTGGACGCGGAATACGGCGCCGTTCCTGGACACGCTGGACCTGCTGGCGGCGCAGAGCCGCCCGTTCGTCGTTCAGATGACGGTGACCGGATACCCGCGCGCCGTCGAGCGCTCGGTGATCGATCCGGCCCGCGGCATCGCCCAGATCCGGGAACTGTCCACTCGTTTCGGGATCAGATCGGTCGTCTGGCGCTACGATCCGGTCCTGCTCACCGACGCGACATCGCCGGAATTCCACCGCGACCGGATGGCGGCGTTGGCGCGCGCGCTCGCCGGCCATGTGGACGAGGTGACCCTGTCCTTCGCGACCATCTACCGCAAGACCCGCCTCAACCTGGACCGCGCGGCCCTCCCCTGGCGCGATCCGGCAGATGATGAGAAGCGCGCCCTGCTGGCCGATCTCGCCGGGATCGCCCGCGACGCCGGGATCCGGCCGACGCTCTGCGCCCAGCCCGAGCTGGTCAGCGAGGCGATCACGCCCGCCGCCTGCATCGACGCGGCCCGGCTGTCCGACGTGGCGGGGCGCGCGATCGGCGCCCGGGTCAAGGGAAACCGGCCGGGCTGTCTCTGCGCGGAATCGCGGGATATCGGCGCCTACGACACCTGTCCGCACGGCTGCGTCTACTGCTATGCGGTCTCGAAACCGGAGACGGCGAAACGGGCGCACGCGCGCCACGTGCCCGGCCGGGACAGGCTGGACACCCGCAAGGAAGATCAGGCGGTGGTATCCACCCGCTCGTGATCGTCGGGCTTGCCGCCCTTGGCGACGCCGACCATGGCGGCGCGCAGCAACCGGTCGTGCAGGACGTAGCCGGGCGCCAGCACCTGGACCACGGTGCCCGGCGCCTTGCTCGCGTCCTCGACCTCGAACATCGCCTGGTGAAGGTTGTAGTCGAACTTTTCGCCCAGCGGATCGATGCGCTTGATGTGGTTCTTCTCGAACGCCGTCAGCAGGTCCTTCTCGGTCATCTCGACGCCGACGATCAGGTTCTTGACCGAATCGTCCAGCCCGTCGCGCTGCTCCGGCGCGGCGTCCAGGGCGCGGCGCAGATTGTCCGTGGCGTTCAGCAGGTCCTTGGCCAGGTCGGCGGCGGCGTATTTCCGCCACTGCTCCTTCTCGCGGTCGGTGCGCCGGCGCAGGTTCTCGGCGTCCGCCAGGGCCCGCAGCGCCTGATCCTTGAGTTGGGCGACCTGCTCCTCCAGCTCGGCGATCCGCACGTCGCGGGCATCGGACGCGCCGGCGCCGCCGCCGGTGTCGATCGTGCCGTCCTCCGACAGGCCCAGGCTCTCGGCGAGCGAGGCCTCGGCCGCCGTGTCGTAGGGCGTGGCGTCGGGGGCCGCGTCCTCGGCGAACTGTTCGTTGGCGGGCTTCTTCTGGTCGTTGGCCATGGTCGCTACTCGTGATCGTGCGGTTGCGTCAGCCGATGCAGGGTCGGTCGCCCGCTATGTAAGGCGCACGCGGCGAAATGAAAACCCGCAAGGCCCGATTCGGTCATCCCGCCGGCATCAGCCCAGCAGACGACTGATCAGCTTCGAGGTGTAATCGACCATCGGGATGATGCGGGCGTAATTCATCCGGGTCGGCCCGATCACGCCGATCGCGCCGACGACCGAGCGCTTCTGGTCGTGATAGGGCGCGATGATCATCGAGCACCCGGTGTTGCGGAACAGCTGGTTCTCGGCGCCGATGAAGATCTGCACGCCGTCGGCCGTGCCGGTCGCGTCCAGCAGGCGCAGGGTGCTTTCCTTCTCCTCGAGCTGCTCGAACAGCCCGCGGATCCGCTCCAGGTCCTCCAGGGCGGTGACGTCGTGCAACAGCGCCGACTGGCCGCGCAGGATCAGCGTCGATGCGCCGGGGCCGCCACCCCAGGTCGCCAGGCCCGCCTCGACAACCCGGGTCGTCAACTCGTCGAGCTCGGCCTTGCGCTGAGCGATCTCCTGGCTGATCTCCGCCATCGCCTCGCCCAACGTGCGGCCGCCGAGGCGGGTGTTCAGATAGTTCGTCGCCTCCACCAGCGCCGAGGGCGGCAGGCCCGCCGGCAGCTCGACCACCCGGTTCTCGACCAGGCCGGTTTCGCTCACCAGGACCACCAGGGCGCGCTGGTTACCGAGTGGCACGAACTCGATATGGCGCAGCGATCCCTCGTTCTTCGGTGACACCACCAGGCCGGCGCACCGGGTCAAGCCAGCCAGCGCCGAGGACGCCTCCTCCAGCATCTCTGCGACGCTGCGCCCGGCGGCGGCGCACTGACCGTCGATGCTCTCGCGCTCCTCCGGGCTGAGATCGCCGCCGACCTCCAGCAGGCCGTCGACGAACATCCGCAGGCCGGCATCGGTCGGCAGGCGACCGGCGGAGGTGTGCGGCGAGAACAGCAGCCCCGCCTCCTCCAAGTCGGCCATGACGTTGCGGATGGTGGCCGGCGACAGGACCAAGCCCTGCTTGCGCGACAGGGTGCGCGACCCGACCGGCTCGCCGGTCTCCACATAGGCGTCGACGACATGCATGAAGATCCGGCGCGAGCGCTCGTTGAGCTGCGCCAGGGTGGTGGACGGCATCGCGCCGGAGGGCAGGGCGCCGTCGAGGGGGTCTCGCTGCATGCGGGTCATGATAGCGCCGAATCTAGGGACGCCGTCGGAACCGGTCAACGCGCCCGGCACGGGGCCCATGGTGTGCGGCTCAGGGGAGGGCGCAGGAGAGGGCGCAGGCGAGACTGGACGCTCCCGGCCGGGGTCGCTAGCTTCCGGGCGACTTCGCGATCGAGACCTCCCAACGAAAGGCCATCCCATGGCATCCGCCCCCACGCCGGGTTCCCGGCCCTCCGGCCGCGCCGTCGACGCCCTACGCGACGTCGTCCTGGAGCCCGGTTTCGCCAAGCATGCCGAGGGCTCCTGCCTTGCGCGGTTCGGCGACACCCATGTTCTGTGCACCGCGACCGTGGAAGAGCGGGTACCGCCGTGGCTGAAGGGCGGGGGCAAGGGCTGGGTCACCGCGGAATACGGCATGCTGCCGCGCTCGACCCACACCCGCACCGACCGCGAGGCGGCGCGCGGCAAGCAGTCCGGCCGCACCCAGGAGATCCAGCGCCTGATCGGCCGCTCGCTGCGCGCCGTCACCGACCTCGCCGCGCTCGGCGAACGTCAGGTGCGGATCGACTGCGACGTGATCCAGGCCGATGGCGGTACCCGGACCGCGGCAATCACCGGATCCTGGGTGGCGCTGCACCAGGCGATGGCGACCCTGAAGAAGTTCGGCGCGGTGAAAAGCGATCCGCTGGTCGACCGTGTCGCCGCGATCTCCTGCGGTATCTACAAGGGCGTGCCGGTGCTCGACCTGGACTACGCCGAGGACAGCGACTGCGACGCCGACGCGAATTTCGTGCTGACGGCGGCCGGCGGGCTGGTCGAGGTGCAGGCGACCGCCGAGGGTGACCCGTTCGCGGAGGCGGCGTTCCTGGAACTGCTACGGCTGGCGCGCAAGGGAACGGACGAGCTCGCCGCCCTGCAGCTCGCGGCGGTCGGCTGAGGAGCGGTCGATGGCACCGCGCACGCTGACCGGCGGTACCCTGGTGGTCGCCTCGCACAATCCCGGCAAGGTCCGCGAGATCGGCGAGCTTCTGGAGCCGTTCGGCCTCGAGGTCATCTCCGCCGGCGAGCTCGGCCTGCCGGAACCGGAGGAGACCGGCACCACATTCATTGCGAATGCGGAATTGAAAGCGCTGGCGGCCGCGACGGCGTCGGGCAAACCGGCACTGGCCGACGATTCCGGGTTCTGCGTCGCCGCCCTGGACGGTGATCCCGGGATCTATTCGGCGCGCTGGGCCGGGCCGTCCAAGGATTTTTCGGTGGCCATGGAGCTGGTCAACGCCAAGATGATTGAAAGCGGGTCGGACGACACCCGGGCCTGGTTCACCTGCGCGCTGACCCTTGCCTGGCCGGACGGCCACTGCGAGAGCGTCGAGGGCTACGTTCACGGCCACGCGGTCTGGCCGCCCCGGGGCGACAAGGGCTTCGGCTACGATCCGATGTTCGTCCCCGACGGCGACACCAGGACCTTCGGCGAGGGCGAGGGGGAATGGAAGCATTCTATCAGCCACCGGGCCGAGGCCTTCAACCAGCTCGTGGCACGGTGCTTCGATGACGGATCCGGCCGCGGGTGATCCACTAGGCCTTTACGTTCATTGGCCTTTCTGCCGCGCCAAGTGCCCGTATTGCGACTTCAACAGCCATGTGGCCGACGAGGTCGATCACACCCTCTGGCGCGCCCTGATGCTGCGCGAGCTGGAGACGCTGGCCCCGCGCGTCGGCCGGCGGCGGCTCGTCAGCATTTTCTTCGGCGGCGGCACCCCGTCGCTGATGCAGCCGGAGACCGTGGCCGCAGTCATAGAGGCGGCGCGCCGGCATTTCCAATTCAATAACGATATCGAAATCACATTGGAGGCCAACCCGACCTCGGTGGAGGCGGCCAAGATGGCGGCATTTCAAGCGGCGGGGGTCAACCGGGTGTCGCTCGGGGTGCAGGCCCTGGACGACGTGGCCCTGCGGTTCCTCGGGCGCGAGCACAGTGCGGCGGAGGCGATGGCCGCGCTGGACTCCGTCCGGGCTCATTTCGATAACGTGTCATTCGATCTGATCTACGCCCGCCCGGGCCAGGATCTGGACAGCTGGATCTCCGAGCTGCGGCGCGCGCTCGCCCTCGACCCGGTCCACCTGTCGCTGTACCAGCTCACCATCGAGCCGACGACGCCGTTCCACGCCCGCCACGCCCGTGGCGAGTTCACCCTGCCCGATGAAGACGGCGCCGCCGACCTCTATGAGGCGACCCAGTCGGTCCTGACGGCGGCGGGACTGCCGGCCTATGAGGTCTCGAACCACGCCCGCGCCGGCCATGCCTGCCGGCATAACCTGGTGTACTGGCGCTATCAGGACTATCTGGGCATCGGTCCGGGCGCCCATGGCCGGATCTCCGACGGCACCCCCGGAGCGGTCAAGACCGCCACGCGGATCCACCGCGCGCCGAAGATCTGGCTCGAGCGGGTGGCACGCGACGGTCACGCCCTGGTCGACGACGCGCCCATCCCGGCCGACGAAATGCTGGTGGAGGCGGTGCTGATGGGCCTGCGGACCGAGGACGGCCTCACCGACGCGCGGTTCCGCCATCTGTTCGCCAGGACGCCGGCCGAGCTGTTCGACCCGGCGGCGCTCCGGGCCCTCGGCGATGCCGGATTCCTGGAGATCGGCGACGACGCGATCCGGGCGACGCCGGCCGGCCGCGCGCGCCTGGACGCGGTGACCGCCCGCCTTCTGCAGCACGCCCGGCCACTATAGCGCGAGCGGCGCGCGGCTCAGTTGATGGCGGCGGAGAAGCTCTGTGGCGCCGGATCGACCTGCTCGAAGCCGTCCGGCGTGAGCCGCAGCACCGCCAGGCCCCGCTGGTTGGTCCCGTCGCCCAGCAGCCGAAACAATCCGTCGGTTCCCGCGAAGCCGGAAGGCTGGGTGAGGCTTTCGACCGGGAACCCCTGGCTGTCCGGTTGCCGCGCCAACACGGCCGCGAGACCCACCGCGTCATAGGCCAGCGAGGCGAGCCCCTGTGGCGCGCTGCCGTGGACGGACCGATAGCGGTCGACGAAGCGTTGCCGGCCGGCCGGATCGGGGGCCGCGAACCAGCCACCCACGAGGGTCGGCTCACGACCCAGGGCCGGGTCCGCCCAGAGCGCGGTGCCGAGGTATTTCACCTCGCTCGGATCGATGTCGTAATAAGCCATCAGGGGCGCCAGGTTCAGCACCGCCTGCCCGCCCTCGGGAACCAGCACCGCGTCATACGGAAACGGGCCCGTGGTTTCGCGCCCCTGCAGCCGGGCCAGCGCGTTGCGGGCGATCTCGCCGCCGGTCGCCCGCAGATCCGCCCGCTGGCGGTCAAGAGCCGCCTTGCGGGAGTCGTAGTCGGCGAAGGCGCGCACGGTGTCGGTCAGCGCGGGTGATCCCGGCACATAGGCCTGGGCCCGGGTGATCGTCGCCCCGACCCGCCCGGCGGTCAGCCGCGCCGCCTGCATCGCCGCGGTGCCGTAGGCGTTCGACGGCGCCAGCACGCCGATCCGCCCGTAACCGTTGGCGGCGGCGAAGCGAACCACCCGCTCGACCTGCTGGTCCGGCAACAGGCCAAGCACCCACACGCCATCGCCGGCCGCGGTCCGGTCGTTGGAGAACGCCAGCACCGGCACGCCGGCCGCCCGCGCCACCGGCCCGACGGCCCGGGCGGCGTCGGCGAACAGCGGGCCGACGATCAGCTGCGCGCCGTCTGCGATCGCCCGTTCGGCGACGCTGGCGGCGGTGTTGGGCGTGGAGCCGGTGTCATAGAAGGCGAGCCCGAAATCCTCCGCCGCGATGTCGAACAGCGCCAGTTCAGCCGCGTTCCGGAGGGCCTTGCCGATCTCCGAGGCGCGGCCGGTCAACGGCACCAGAAGCGCCACCTTCGGCGGTCCGACCCGAATGGGAACGATGACCGGCTCCGGCGCGGCGGGTTCGGGCGGCCGGACGTCGAGGCTGGGCGGCGGCGTCGCCTCGGTGGTGCCCTGCGGCGGCGCCGCCTCGGCCCGCTCGGTCGGCGACACCGCGGCGTTATCGCTTGCGCATCCCGCCAGGACTGCAACCATGACGACCAGCGCCGCCCCGACCCCCAACCGCCGTCTCCGGATCCGTGCCATGCCGCCTGTCCTCGTCATCTCGGGTTCCCTTCGGTCCCCCATCGCCGGCCCCCGCATCCGGACGCTCCCCGATGGCCGACGCTAATCGACCCGTGCCGTCAAGGGAAGCACGCGAAGATGACCGGAACGCGGCACCGCGCACCCTGCGCCGGCGGCGCGCCCATGCCTGGGGATTGGCGGCGGAAACGATCGCGGCGGCCTGGCTGCGGCTGAAGGGATACCGCATCCTCGCGCGCCGCCAGCGCACGCCGGCCGGGGAGATCGACATGGTGGCGCGGCGCGGCTCGGTGCTGGTCGCCGTCGAGGTCAAGGCGCGGCCGAGCCTGGACGCCGCCCTAGCCGGGGTGTCGACCCGTCAGCGCCTGCGCATCGCCCGGGCGCTCGACCTCGTCGCCGCCCGCGATCCGGCGCTTGCCGGGCTGGACCGCCGCCTGGATCTGGTCGCCGTGCGGCCCTGGCGCCCGCCGATCCATCTGATCGACCTGCACCGCGAGGACCGGTGACGGCAACGCGCGAAACCCCTAAGTATGGGGGAACCGAGAGCGGAGTTCCCCCGATGCCCCAGACCGCGCGAGTCCCCTCCCCCTTGCCGCGCCTATCACTGTCGCGATCCGTGATCCTGGCCGCCGCGCTGGCACTCGCCGCCGGAGGCTGCTCGCCGACCGGCGTCGCGGTCGGCGCCGGCGCCGCCGGGGTCACCGCGGCGCAGAGCGAGAAGGGGTTCGTGCGCTCCGTCGATGACGGCCGCATCCGCCTGCAGCTGAATGCCAAGTTCTTCGAAACCAACTACGACCTGTTCTCCAATGTCTCGTTCACCGTCGACGAGGGCCGGGTCCTGCTGACCGGCGCCGTCGAGAACCCGGACGATCGGGTCACCGCCACTCGCCTCGCCTGGAGCGCCGATGGTGTGGCCGAGGTGATCAACGAGATCCAGGTGACCGACCGGTCGTCGCTGACCGATTTCGGCCGCGACACCCGGATCGCCGCGCAGCTTCGCGTCAACCTGCTGGCCGACGACAAGGTCGCCTCGATCAACTATTCGGTCGAGGTGGTGAACCAGACCGTCTACATCATGGGCATCGCCCGCGACCCGGCCGAGCTGGCCCGGGTGATCGGCCATGCCCGCAACATCGCCTATGTGCGCGGGGTGGTGGACTACGTTCGGGTGCGTTCTTGACCGCGCGCACGCTGACGGTCGACACCGCCGGCGCCATGCTCGACGACGCGGCCGGCGACTGCCTTCGCGATCCGACCGCGCGCCTGGACCTGGCCCGGCTGGCCCTGGCCTTCTCCGCCCTGGCCCGCCCGGAGCGCGAGATGGCCCCGTCGCTGGGACATCTCGAGGCGATCGCCGACCGGTTCTCCGGCCTCTCCGCCGAGCGTCCGCCGCAGGCGCTGACGGCGGTCCTGGCCGAGGAGCTGGGCTATGCCGGCGACAGCGAGACCTATGACGACATGATCAATGCCGACCTTGCCGCCGTGGTCGAGCGGCGCCGGGGCCTGCCGGTCGCGCTGGGGATCCTGTACTGCCACGCGGCGCGCGCCGCCGGCTGGGACGCCGGCGGGCTCAGCTTCCCGGCGCATTTCCTGATCCGCGTCGACGGGCCGGGCGGGCGTCACGTCCTCGACCCGTTCCATGGCGGCCGCACCCTGGACGCCGGCGACATGCGCGGCCTGCTGCGCTCCATGGGGGCCGGCGACGATCTGCGGGCCGAGCATCACCAGGACGTGCCGGACCGCCACGTTCTGTTGCGGTTGCAGAACAACATCAAGCTGCGCCGCCTGCAGGCCAACGCGGTCGAGGACGGCCTCGCGGTCCTGCGCCGCATGCGCCGCCTGGCGCCGGACATCGCCGGCCTGGCGATGGAGGAAGCGGCGATCCTGGTCGAGGCGGGGGCGATGAAAGGCGCGGCCGGCGTGGTCCGCGGCTTCCTGGAGGCCGGGTTCGGCGCACCGGCGGAGCGGCTCGACATGGAGCGCTTCCTCGCCTCGGTCGAAACCCGCTTGAACTGACCGCCGCAGGGGCCGATTGTCGCCCGCGAACCGCCGAACAGACGCTGCAAGACAGGGAGTGCGCCATGGCCCTCGAGGTCGCGATCCAGATGGACCCGATCGAACCGGTCGACATCAACGCCGACAGCACCTTCGCGATGGCGCTGGAGGCCAGGAGGCGCGGCCACCGGCTGTACCACTACCTGCCCAAGCATCTGAGCTTCCGCGACCGCCGGGTCACCGCCCGGGCGGCCGAGCTCGACGTCCGCCGGGTGGCCGGAGACCATTTCACCCTGGGCGACCGCGCGGCGCTCGACCTCGCCGATGTGGACGTGGTGCTGATGCGCCAGGATCCACCCTTCGACATGTCCTACATCACCGCCACCCACGTGCTGGAGCATGTCCACCCGCAGACCCTGGTGGTCAACGATCCGGCGGAGGTGCGCAACGCCCCGGAGAAGCTGTTCGTCACCCATTTCGACGGGGTGATGCCGCCGACCCTGATCACCAGCGACCCGGACGAGATCAAGGCGTTCCGCGACGAGCACAAGGACATCATCGTCAAGCCGCTGTTCGGCAACGGCGGCGCCGGGGTGTTCCACATCAAGCCGGGCGACGAGAACCTGAACTCGCTGCTGGAACTGTTCACCCAGATGTTCCGCGAGCCGATCATCGTGCAGAGCTACCTGCCGGAGGTCCGCCAGGGCGACAAGCGGGTGATCCTGGTCGACGGCAAGGGCGTCGGCGCCATCAACCGCATCCCGGCCGAGGGCGAGGCGCGCTCCAACATGCATGTCGGCGGCCGCGCGGTGAAATGCGAGATGACCAGGCGCGATCACGAGATCTGCGAGATCATCGGCCCGGAACTGAAGAAGCGCGGCCAGATCTTCGTCGGCATCGACGTGATCGGCAACTACCTCACCGAGATCAACGTCACCTCCCCCACCGGCATCCAGGAACTCAGCCGGTTCGACGATATCGACGTGCCCGCGATGCTGTGGGACGCGATCGAGGGGCGGCTTTAGGGAGCGTCAGCTACTCGCAGAAGAGGCGCGGTGACGCGCTTCCCGAACCAGTCCGATGACCGCTAGCGCATCATTCACGAATTTCGCCACTGAGCGTTCTAGATCAGCGTCCCTTACTACTTGGCTGAAGCTGAAGAACAGCTCGTCATTCAGTGCCACATTGACCCTGGCCCTATGACTGACCACGCCGTTGATCGTCTTGAAGCGTTCAATCCGCGTGATGATGACTACATCGGCCAAATGGTACTTCGCTTTCGAGCGACGAAATGGCCTTGGATCGCGAAGGAAGTTCGTTTCAGCCGGCGGATAGAGTGTGACGCCGGGACTGATTAAGATCGGAACTCCGAAGTGGTCCGATTGTTCGGAGTATTCAGACTGAGCGAGCTCGAAAACACGCCGACCGGTGAAATCGGCTCGAGCACCCTTGACGCTCTTGTTTGCCTCATTCCCCCCGGCAAGTCCGGGCGTGGAAACCAGGGTTTCCTCTGGAAAGTAGACGGTTAGATAGTCAGACCCGTCATGGGCGCAGATCGGAGCATCAAAACTCAATGAAATGCCATCTGCTACGACATTGTAAGTCGACGACCAAAAACCCTGGTTCGCGCATCTGATCTCATCGAGTCGATGAAGCTGCCGCGATGCCTGACTCCATCCAACCGTCAGTGCAATCGGCAGCAGAACCAGCACGTGGATCCTCGCGAACCAGACCAACCTTCCTCTAAGAATTGACCAGAAGGCACCACCAGCGAGCCCGCCGCCAAAGGCGGAGGATGCCAGCAGAAAGACGACCGGTCCAACGTCGCCCCGAGCAACGGCGCCACCACCGTAGGCCGCAGCGGTCAGGAGCGATCCGGTCACGGCTCCAATAACGATCCAGGGCCCAGGCAATACCAGGCTCAATCCCCGGAAATAAAGGACAAGTGCCACGACAAGACACAGCATTGCCGGTGCCAAACTCGAGAGAAGTGCAATGCTGATCGCCGTGTAAAGCCCGGCCACGAACCCAGCAAGACCGGTACTGAAGAGTCCGAAGACGGCGCCCGCTGCTAGACCGAAGAGCCCTAAGATTGAATAGATCGGAGCGATGAGTACTGCCACAAGGCTCGCCCATGCGACCGTTCTAAGCGGTGGCCGCTGTGCGCTCGCTTCCATAGTCTCCCGATTCATCAACCGCATACGATAAGTGCTAATCAATTTTCTTACTGCTGCCTATGCGGCAAAAAGTGTCCAGGGAGTCGCCTGCTAGCTGACTTCATGCGCATCAGACTTGCTCACCCACCCCCGCTCCCCCGGTAGGCCAGCGCCTCGGCCACGTGCACCCGGCTCACCGTCTCCGCCCGGTCGAGATCGGCCAGGGTGCGCGCCACCTTCAGGACCCGGTGATAGCCGCGCGCCGAGAGCCGCAGTTTCTCCGCCGCCTGGCGCATCAGGGCGCGGCCCGGCTCGTCGGGCTCGGCGACGGCGGTCAGCAGCTCGCCATCGGCATCGGCGTTGCTGCGCACCGCGCCGGTGGGATCGAGGCGGGCGAAGCGCTCGGTCTGCAGGTCTCGGGCGGCGGCGACGCGGGCCGCCACCTCGGCGCTGCCCTCCGCCGGCGGCGGCAGCGACAGGTCGGCCGCCGACACCGCCTGCACGTCTATTGTCAGATCGAAACGGTCCAGTAGCGGGCCGGACAGCCGGCTCTGATACTCGCCCCCGCAGCGCGGCGCCCGGGGGCAGGCGCGGCCCGGATCGGCCATGTGGCCGCAGCGGCAGGGGTTCATCGCCGCCAGCAGCTGAAAGCGCGCGGGATAGGTCACGTGGTGATTGGCACGGGCGATCACCGCCTGCCCAGTCTCGATCGGCTGGCGCAGCGCGTCCAGAACCGGGCGCGGGAACTCCGCGAGCTCGTCCAGGAACAGAACGCCGCGATGCGCCAATGACACTTCTCCCGGCTTGGCCCGCACCCCGCCGCCGATCAGCGCCGGCGCGGAGGACGAGTGGTGCGGGTCGCGGAACGGGCGGCCCCGCTCGATCCGGCCCTCCTTCATCACCCCGGCGACCGAGCGGATCATCGAGATCTCCAGCGCCTCGGTCGGGGTGAGCGGCGGCAGCAGCCCCGGCAGGCGCGCCGCCATCATCGACTTGCCGGCCCCCGGCGGGCCGACCATCAGCAGGTTGTGGTTGCCGGCCGCCACGACCTCGAGCGCCCGCTTCGCCGTCTCCTGGCCCTTGACGTCGCGCAGGTCGGGATAGCGCGGCTCCGCCTCGACGCGGCCCTCCTCGGCCGGCGGCAGGACCTGGACGCCGCGCAGGTGGTTCAGCAGGGAGAGAAGGTCCGGCGCGGCGATCACCTCGATCCCGTCGGCCCAGCGCGCCTCCGATCCGCAGGCCGCCGGACAGATCACCCCGCGCCGACCGCCGGCCGAGGCCGCCACCGCCGCGGGCAGGACCCCGGCCACCGGCGAGATCCGGCCGTCCAGCGCCAGCTCGCCCAGCACGACCCGGTCGGCCACGTCCTCGACCGACAGCGCCCCCATGGCGACCAAGATGCCGAGCGCCACCGGCAGGTCGAAATGCCCACCCTCCTTCGGCAGGTCGGCGGGGGCCAGGTTCACGGTGATGCGTTTCGCCGGCAGGGCGAGGCCGAGGGCGTGCAGGGCGGCGACCACCCGCTCACGGGATTCCGTCACCGCCTTGTCGGCGAGCCCGACAACCGCCACACCGGGCCAGCCACCACCGCCGACATGCACCTGCACGTCGACCTCCACCGTCTCGATGCCGCGGAAGGCCACCGTCGTCACCCGCGCCGCCATCGGCCCATCTCCCTCGCCCCATCTCGCTCGACCCGGCGCAAACGATCGTGCGCCGGACGGGCTATGGCAGACGGTGCGGCGAAATCCCCCCGGGCCGCCGTCAGGCGCCACGCCCGGGATGCGGCTGGCTACTCGGCGTATTCGGCGGCGTTCAGCATGGACGGCGCGAGTCCCACCGCGTCGGTGAAATCCGCCTTGCCGATGGTGGCGCCGGTGAAGACGGCGTTGGTGACGTCGGCGTGATGGAACACCGTGCCGTCGAGGATGGCGCCGGAGAAATCGGCCTTCTGGGCGACGGCACCGGCGAGCGAAGCGCCCGACAGGTCGGAGGGCCACTCCCGCATCACCTCCAGGGTGGAGGGCTTGAGGATCTGCATCGGCATCAGCCGCGCGTGGGTGAGGGTGGCACCGTCGAGCACCGCGCCCTTGAGCGACGTGCCGCGCAGGTCGGCGCGTGTCAGGTCGGTCCGCTCGAGCCGCGCGTCGGACAGCTGGGCGAAGCGGAAAGAGCATTGCTTCATATTGGCGCCGCTCAGATTGGCGCCCTCGAAATCCGCGGCTGACAGGTCGGCGCCGGAGAAATCGATCCCGGTCAGGTCGAGGCCAGCGAAGGACGCCCGCTCCCCCTTCTTGCCGCCCGAGCTAATCCACAGGAAGTGCTGCACCACCTTCTGCTGGACATCGGGGCTCATGGTCTCCAGGCCGGTGGCGATCTTGCAGTCGGTCAGGTCGGCCCCGGCCATGTCGGCGCCGTCCAAGTTGCAGGATCGCAGGTCCGAGCCGGTGAGATCGGTATCCGTGAGAACCGAGTCCGCGAAATTCACGCCGCGCAGATTCGATCCGCGCAGGTCTGAGCCCCGGAACGAGCTCTTTGACAGGTCCGCCTTGTTCAGGTTGACGTTGCGCATGACCGCGCTCTCGAACGCGGTGTTCACGGCGATCACCCCGGTCATGTTGGCGCCGGTCAGGTTGGTGCGCACGACCGTCGCCTCGGACATGTCGGCTTTGGTCAGGTTGGCGGCCTGATTGATCGAGCGGTTCAGGTCCTGGATCTTGGCCGGGCGCAGGTCGGCGTCCGTCAGGTCCGCCGTCATCAGCTTCGCGCCCTTCAGATTGGCGCCGCGCAGATCGGCCTTTAAGAGCTTGGCGCCGGCGAAATCGCACTGCTCCAGCTTGGCGGTGGAGAATTGCGCCGCCTGCAGGTTGGAGCCGGCGAAACTGGCGCCACGCAGGTCGGTGCCGTGAAACAGCCCCTCGCGCAAATCCGTCCCGGCGAGCATCGCGCCCCGCAGGGTCTTGTGCCGGAAATCGGCCTGCACCCCGCCCGCGTACTGCTTCAGGAACAGCGCGTGCTTGCGGACGGACTCCGCCAAGTCCCAATCGAGATCGTGTGCCTGCTGCATGTCGTCCCCGCAGCCTGCCCGAAGCTCCGCCCTACGCCCCGAGTCAACTGATCACCTGAACTGGAAGGTCTTAACGCCCTTTACCGCAGTCATGAAGTGTACCGCTGGTAGGAATATGTGGTTTTCCCCAGGAAATGTCAAAAAGCCTCAGGTATTCATGACGGAAAATTGAGAATCGTTCATCATCTCATCGAAGCGATTCATCAACGCCACGTGGATCCGGTCGTCTAGACCGGCTTGATCATCCGCCCCAGGTTTTGTCCCGCGAAAATGTGCAGGTGGAAGTGGGGCACTTCCTGATGGGCGTTGGCGCCGCAATTCGACAGCACCCGGTAGCCGTCCTCCTCGACCCCGAGATCCCGCGCGATCTTGCCGGCGGCGCGCACGAAGGCGGTGATCTCCTCCGGGCGCGCGGTCGCCGAGAAGTCGGCGAAGGAGACGTAGGCGCCCTTGGGGATCACCAGGACGTGGGTCGGGGTCTGCGGGTTGATGTCATGGAAGGCGAGTACGTGCTCGTCCTCGTAGACCGTCTTGTTCGGGATCTCGCCGCGCAGGATCTTGGCGAAGATGTTGTTCGGATCGTAGCTCATTCCCCGGCTCCCTTGCCCTCGGTCCCTTTGCTTCCGGATCGCGCGGCCTTCTCGGCGAGACCGGATGTCCCCTCGCGCGCCTCCAGCGTCGCCCAGACCTCGTCCGGGGAGACCCCCGCCGCCGTCCACAGCACCAGCAGGTGATACAACAGGTCCGCGCTCTCAGAGGCAAGGGCTCCCGCGTCGCCGCGGGCGGCCTCGATCGCCACTTCGACCGCCTCCTCGCCGACCTTCTGCGCCGCCTTGACCGATCCCTTGGCCAGCAGTTTGGCGGTGTAGCTGG
>JGI12316J15310_10000040_pt70 | contig 15743 bp, 15 predicted proteins | sample MarCyaLeptolynsp_FD_15310 | JGI IMG/M metagenome (IMG submission 15310)
GTTCAAATATTCAACCATTGTTCTTTGTTCCGAATGCCTTTGCACCGGATGGAGTTAATAAGGAGTTTGGACCGAAGGGACAGTTCTTCAACTTTGAGAAGTATGAGATGGTGATCTACAATAGATGGGGAGAGGAGTTGTTTAGAACGAGAGACATCAACAAGGGATGGAATGGAATGGTGAATGGAGAGTTGGCACCACTTGGATCTTATGTATATATGATCCGATATGAAGATGGTGATGGGAAAGAACACCGAAGAAAAGGTACCATGACATTGATTAGATAAATAAACTAGCAATTGATAAAAAGGGGGAATTGAAATTCAATTCCCCCTTTTATTTTTAAAATAATTAACAGACTTGATGGGGCTAGAATTCTTATTTTTGCCCTCTTAAAAACATCAGCATGAAAGAGGTATTGGCTGAAAATAGATTCTTGGCAGAGGGACTGACTTACGACGATATTTTATTGGTTCCTGCCTATTCAGAAGTAATGCCACGCGATGTGATTATTCACTCACGATTTAGTAGAAACATTCAATTAAATGCTCCAATTGTGTCCGCAGCAATGGATACAGTAACAGAGTCTGCAATGGCAATTGCTATGGCTGGAGAAGGGGGAATTGGTGTTCTGCATAAAAATATGAGCATCGAAAGACAGGCATTAGAAGTCAGAAAAGTAAAGCGTTCAGAAAGTGGTATGATCCAAGATCCCATCACCTTGGATATTAATGCCAAGGTATCGGACGCCTTAAAACTGATGAAAGAAAATAAAATTGGTGGGATACCTGTAGTAAATGACGATGGCGTATTAATTGGCATCGTCACCAATAGAGATTTAAGATTCCAAAAGAATTTAAATGAAGGGGTTAAAAATGTAATGACTAGTGATCGAATCATTACTACCCAAAAAGATACGGATTTAAAAGAGGCAGAAGATATATTACAAGCCCATAAAATTGAAAAGTTACCAGTAGTTGATGAACAAAATAAATTGATTGGTTTAATTACTTATCGAGATATCATCAAATTAAAAGAAAGACCGAATGCTTGCAAAGATAAATACGGTAGATTGAGAGTTGCGGCAGCAGTTGGGGTAACTGCTGATGTTATGGAGAGAATTTCGGCATTGGAAAAAGTTGGAGTAGATGCAATTATTATAGACACTGCACATGGACACTCTAAAGGTGTATTGGAGACATTAAGAAAGGTGAAAAAAGCCTATCCTGATTTGGATGTTGTTGTAGGAAACATTGCTACTAGTGAAGCTGCGAAGGCACTTGTTGAAGCGGGTGCTGATGCAATTAAGGTGGGTATAGGCCCTGGTTCAATATGTACCACAAGAGTAATTGCTGGAGTAGGGGTGCCTCAATTTTCTGCAGTTATGATGGTTGCAGATGCAATTAAAGGAAGTGGAGTCCCAATTATTGCAGATGGGGGTTTAAGATTTACTGGTGACATTGTGAAAGCTTTAGCCGCTGGGGCTGATACTGCCATGGCTGGATCATTATTTGCAGGTGTAGAAGAGTCTCCAGGTGAAACAATAATTTACGAAGGTAGAAGGTTTAAATCTTATCGTGGAATGGGTTCATTGGAGGCCATGCAGAAAGGATCCAAGGATAGATACTTTCAAGATATGGAAGATGATATAAAAAAATTAGTTCCAGAAGGGATTAGTGGTAGGGTGCCATTTAAAGGTACTGCCAGTGAAGTCATTTATCAAATGGTTGGAGGAATTCGAGCAGGTATGGGTTATTGTGGTTGCAAAACCATAGAAGAACTAAAGAACAATTCTAAGTTTATTAAAATCACCAATGCTGGAATTCGAGAAAGCCATCCTCACGATATTACGATAACTAGAGAAGCACCGAATTACAGTAGATAATTTCAATTTCTAAATCTGTTTTCCATGAATTTTACGAAGAATATACTAGCCTCATTACTTTTTCTTTTAATTACATCTATTCAGGCACAGGATGTTGCCTTTATTGAATTTAATGATGAAAAAGTAGATAAAGATGAATTTGTTCGCGTTTATAAAAAGAACAATAGTGGCGAGATGATTAGTAAAAGTACTGTTGATGAGTACTTGGAACTTTATATCAATTTTAAACTAAAAGTTAAAGAAGCTGAAGCAAGAGGATTAGACACAATTTCTTTTTTTAGAAGAGAGTTGGCCGGCTATCGTTCACAATTAGCTAGACCATACCTTTCTGCAGAATCAATAATCGAAGAACTGAAAAAAGAAGCGTATGAGAGGTACCAAGAGGATGTAAGGGTGAAACATTTATTAATTAGATCTAAAATTGATGATAGCCCTGAAGATACCTTGAAAGCATATAACAAGACCAATAATTTGAGAAAACAGTTAATCAATGGGGCGGATTTTGAGAAATTGGCAAGAACACACTCTGAAGACCCAAATGTTAAAAATGATGGAGGAGATTTAGGATATTTTACTGCATTTCATATGGTATATCCTTTTGAATCAGCCGCATTTGAAACCAGTAAAGGAGAAATTTCTGATATAGTTAGAACTCGATTTGGGTACCATATATTAAAGGTGATTGATCGAAGACCAGCTTTTGGCAGAATGGATGCAGCACATATCCTGATATCCACTGATCCAGTTGTGGCTCAGAATAGTGATCCAAAAGCCAAAGCAGCTGAAATCTATAGAAAACTAATCGAGGATAAAGAATCTTTTGAAGATATGGCTACACAGTTTTCAGATGATAAACCTTCTGCGAAAAATGGAGGAATTCTAAAAACGTTTACAGTAGGGAAAATGGTACCTGAATTTGAAGCTGCTGCATTTGCCTTAGAAAATGATGGAGATATTACTGAACCAGTTCAAACTCAATTTGGTTGGCACATTATTAAAAGACTGAAACGACATGATCTTCCTTCGTATAAGAAAATGGAATCTGAATTAACAAACAAAGTTGAACGAGATAGTAGGTCAGCACTCACACAAGTTGCAATGATTAATCGGATTAAGAAACAATATGGATTTAAAGAAAACTTTAAAGAGGTTGAAGATTTTTATGAAATTATAGACGAATCTTATTTCAAAGGTAAATGGGACATTAATTCGGCATCCAAGCTCAAGAAGACAATCTTTAGTATAGGAGAAAAGGAATTAAGCCAACAAGACTTCTCTAAATTCTTGAAAAGAACACAAACAAAAAGACCTCCTGTGGATGTAAGTGTATTGGTAAACCAAAAGTATGAGGCTTTTAAACGAATGAAGTTACTTGAATATAAAGATTCTAAGTTAGATGAGGAATATCCAGATTTTGCCTATTTGATGGAAGAATATCACGACGGAATCTTATTGTTTAATTTGACAGAAGAATTGGTTTGGAAAAAGGCAAGTGATGATACAATTGGATTAAAAGATTTTTACGAAAAGAATAAAGAAAATTATCGATGGGAGAAAAGAATACTTGCTACAGTGTATTCTTGCTTAGATGAAACAATTGCGAAACAAACAAGAGAATTGATAGCCTCAGGACTCGACTTAGAAAAAATCATGGATACTGTTAATAGATCTTCACAACTTAATCTTAAGTATGAAAGAAGTAGATACGAAATGGGAGATAATGAATTGGTAGATCAAGTCGATTGGAAGGTAGGAGTTTCAGAAAACGCTGAAATGGAAGGAAGAATAAACTTTGTTCATGTTCAAGAGATATTGGAGCCAACATATAAAACTTTAGATGATTCAAGAGGATTAATAACTGCGGATTACCAAGAGTATCTAGAAAAAGAGTGGATTAAATCCTTGAGAGATAAATACAGTTACAAAGTGGATTCTGAAATTCTGGATGAACTTAGAAAAGAGCTGAATTAATTATTTTGAATATAAAACTACTTCTGTATTTATTCTTTGGTATCTCGTTATTTTCCTGTTCATTATTTGAATCAGATAATAATGATGAAGTCGTTGCAAGAGTAGGGGATAAAATACTGTTGAAGGAAGATTTAAAAAATCTTATATCTTCAACTAATCAAGAAGATAGTTTATCGATAGTAAATTCCTATATAGATAATTGGGTTAAAGAGCAATTGTTATTGCAAAAAGCACTTCAAAATTTAGATGATAGCCAATCAGACTTTGAAGAGCAATTGGAAAATTATAAGAATTCATTAATCATATTTGCTTATGAGAATCAGCTAATTAAGCAAAAATTAGACACCAATGTGTCATTTCAAGATATAAAGAGTTATTACAAGGAAAACAAAACAAATTTTGAATTAAAGCGAGAGATTGCTCAACTAAAATTCGTGAAAATTCTAAATACTGCTCCTAAATTAGATTCTGTAAAGTATTGGCTTTTTGAAGAGGGTACAAATAATGGTTATTCGTTAAATGAATATTGCGCTCAATTTGCAATAAAGTGTCATTTAGATTCTTCAATGTGGTTAGATAATTCTACCCTTTTTCTAGCATTAAAAAATGCCGGGGATAGTACATTAAAGTTCGAAACTAAAATGGGAGAGAGTATAATCTCGGATAGTTTGAACACGATTATAATGACAGTATTTGACAAAAAGAAAATAGGTGAATATTCTCCCATTTCTTACGTTAAAGATCAGATAAAATCAATACTTATCAATAAAAGAAAGATTGAACTTATATCGACAGTCAAAAAAGAAATTTATGAGGAGGCAACATTAAAAAAGAGGTATGAGATTTATTAGAATATTAATTGTTTTTCTTATTTCCTTGCAGCTGAATGGGACTCTTTTTGCCCAGGATAAAATCGTATTGGATAAAGTAATTGCTGTAGTTGGTAATGAAATTGTTACCAAATACGAATTTGAAAAACAATATAACGACCTTATAGCTCAGGGAATTCGAATTACTGATGAGAGCAGATGTCAAATCATTGAAGATATCATGGCATCTAAGCTTTTGATAAATCAAGCCAAGATCGATTCAATTGAAATTACAGATAACCAAGTCGAATCTGAAATGGATCGACGAATGAGATATATGATTAGCCAAGCTGGGTCTGAGCAGGCTCTTGAGACTTATTATAAAGTTAATTACGATAAATCTTTGTCTCAGATTAAAAACGAATTGAGGAAGTCTTTAAGAGATCAGTTATTAATTCAATCAATGAGAGGTCAAATTACTTCTGACGTTCAGGCTACTCCAGAAGAGGTAAGTGATTATTACAATGGACTGTCTGAAGATAGTATACCATTGATAAACGCCGAAGTAGAAGTAGCTCATATTTTAGCCTATGCACCAGTATCAGATGCGGCAACAGAAGAGGTTAAGAATAAATTACGTGAATTCAAAAAACGTGTCTCAGAAGGTGAGAAGTTTTCCACACTTGCAGTGCTTTATTCAGAAGACAATACATCAGCTGTAAAAGGAGGAGAAATCGGCTTTGTGGGTAAGGCAGAAGTTGACCCTGAGTATGCTGCTGCAGCTTTTCAATTGAAGGTAGGACAAGTTTCGCCTATTGTGAAATCTAGCTTTGGATATCACATAATTCAGTTGATTGAAAGACGTGCTAATAAAATAAATACTAGGCACATTTTACTTCGACCTAAAAATGATCAGGCCTCAATGGACAAAGCAAAGGCTCGATTGGACAGTTTGTTGGATAGAATTGAGAATAAGGAAATTACATTTAAAGAGGCAGCCCAAAAATATTCTGATGATGAAGAAACCAGAAAAAATGGCGGTATACTTCGTAACCCCTCAGATAATTCCTCATTGATTCCAATGGATGGTATAGATCCGTCAATCTTCTTTGTTATCGATAAAATGAATATAGGCGAAGTTTCTAAAGCAGTTCCTATACAAGATCCTAGAAGTAAGCCAGGGTATAGAATTATTCGACTGAATAAAAGAACGGAACCACATAAAGCAAGTTTGGAGAAAGATTATCAAAGAATTAAATCAAATGCACTGTTTCAAAAACAGGAAGTAGTTTTGAACGAATGGGTTTCTAAAGCAATTGAAAATACATACCTCAAATTAGATTTAGAGTATATCGGGACATGTAAATTTGTTCAACCATGGGTAACCTATACAGAAAAAAGTAATTAACATGAATTATTCCTCAGATTCCGAAGCAATTGATGGTTTAGCATCAAAATACAGGGAACTAGACAAAGAGATAGAAAAAGTTATTGTTGGTCAAAAGGAGATCATTAAGAATTTATTGATATCAATTTTCAGCAATGGTCATTGCTTATTAGTAGGTGTGCCTGGTTTGGCCAAAACACTTTTAATTAACACTGTTTCAAAAGCTTTAGGATTAAGTTTTAATCGAATTCAGTTTACTCCCGATTTAATGCCTTCTGATATTATTGGTTCAGAAATCTTAGATGAACACCGGAATTTTAAATTCATCAAGGGACCATTATTTGCGAATTTAATATTGGCAGATGAAATCAATAGGACACCTCCAAAAACACAATCAGCTTTATTGGAAGCCATGCAAGAAAAAGCAGTAACAACTGCAGGTAAAAGCTATCCTTTGGACTTGCCATTTTTTGTACTAGCTACACAGAACCCTATTGAACAGGAAGGTACTTATCCATTACCTGAAGCTCAACTGGATAGATTTATGTTCAACCTTTGGTTGGATTATCCTGCATTTGAAGAAGAACTAAACATTGTTCGCTCCACAACTGGAAACATAGAAAATGAGGTTAATAAGGTAATAGATGCGGAACAAATAATATATTTTCAAAAGTTGATTAGAAAGATTCCGATTACGGATAATGTATTGGAATATTCAGTCCGTTTAGCATCTAGCACAAGGCCTGGTGGTAAACACGCTCCCGAAATGGTAAATAATTATTTGAATTGGGGTGCTGGACCTCGTGCTTCTCAGTTTTTAGTAATTGGCGCCAAATGCCATGCGGCAATTAACGGCAAATACTCTCCTGATATTGAAGATGTAAAGGCCGTTGCTGAACCTATACTTAGACATCGTATTGTTAAGAATTATAAAGCGGAAGCAGAGGGATATTCTGTAGAGGATATTATAGCTGAACTGGTTAAAGCCTAATTATTTATAATCGTATAAGGTTGTATCTTTTACAATCTGGTCTTCTTCTACCTGGAAGTACTCCTTCTTTTTTGCAACCCCTTTTTCTACATCGACATCCTTGAGTATCTGCCAATTCTTGCCATTCCATTGATAGGCATCATGCGTAAAGTCTGCACCATAATATTCATACATCCCTACTAATCGCTGAGAAGAAGGAGAAAGGTGATCAAAAATGATCCAATCGTTATTCGGATCGTAATTAAGTTTCATTTTGTTTTGTTGACCGTAATTAAAGACTATTCTATTCTCTATATTTTGCATATTACCATGAAAGATATTTGCACCTATATGCAGTTCTTCCGATTTATCAAACCAAAAGACATCAATCATTTTTCTATTGATTTGCAAGTCTTTTCCTTCCCAAGCTAATAGGCTATAATATTTTTGAAGCTTACTTTCTTTGAGGATAATATCATAATATAAAGCTCCATACCAATAATCTTTGTTTCCAGCATAACTGTTTAATTCTTCATCTAAAACATCACTATCTAATAGTTGGATTAATTCAATACTCCCATTAACCTTTTGATATTGAATGAAACATTCGTATTTATATTGGCCACCATCTAAAGGGATATTCCAATTAAAAATTCGGAATACAGAATCAGGGCTATATAATATCCCAATACTTTCTACTTCATTAAAATGGTAATTAAATGAATTATCTTTATTAAGCTCCTCTTCTAGAATCTGGATTAATTCTTGATTACTAGCTAGTCTTAGATCTTCAGAAGATTCATTTAGGGTAGAATAGGCTAAAGCTTCAATCTTACTTTCATCAATAGAAATTTGATTGGTATTTTGTCCATTGGTGGTAAACCAAAATAGAATAATAAAAATAGAAAGTAAGGAATTTCTCAAGATATTGGCTTTATAAATCTAAATATACCAATAATCGATCCATAGCTATTTTAGAGGTGCATGGCTTCTTTTTTAGCCAATAATTCTTCTTCAGATTCTCTAATGTCTGGATCATCTACACAACAATCTACAGGACAAACTGCAGCGCATTGAGGTTCATCGTGAAATCCAACACATTCTGTGCACTTATCTGGTACTATATAATAATAGTCTAGGCTAACAGGCTCTTGCTCAATATTAGAGTCAATTTCCTCACCATTCATATTCTTATGCATGCCATTAAGACCAGTTCCATCTGCGAATTTCCATTCTTCACCACCCTCATAAATCGCATTGTTTGGGCACTCTGGTTCACAAGCCCCACAATTGATACACTCATCTGTAATTATAATAGCCATAATCGTCCTTAATATGTTTGTACTTTCGCAAATAGAACCAAACAACTCTACTTTTGTTTGGTCGACTGCAAAATTACTTTTTTAATGGATAACAAAATGGACTTAGATAGTCGCAAAAATGCTTTTGTAAAACTTGGTTTAGGATTAGAACTAGGATTACAAAAATTAAAGGGCTCATCTGCTAATTCTGCGGATTCAGAGTTAAATGAATTCGCTCAGCTGTTAAAAGAAGTAATTGAAAAAGTACATCACCACAACTCTTGGTTTACTGCGAATTCAGTTACTGAAGCAGTAAAAGCATGGTCGGAAGCATTGTCTCTAGAAAAGCTAAATAATTGGTTAGAAGGAAAGACGTTTTCAGATAGTATGCATAAGATTGGAGTGATAATGGCTGGAAATATTCCTTTGGTTGGTTTGCACGATTCACTTTGTACATTAATTAGTGGTAAGGTGCTATATGCAAAACTCTCCTCCAAGGATAATCTGTTGATGAAGGTGGTGTTGGACTTTTTGGCTAATCAATCTGTATTCAAGGATCATATTAAATTAGTGGAAAGACTAAATGAAATAGATGCTTTGATCGCAACCGGAAGTGATAATAGTTCAAGGTATTTCGATTATTATTTTAGAGATAAAAAGAAGATCATAAGAAAAAATAGAACCTCAGTCTCAATCATTGATGGCACTGAAAGTCCCTCAGAGTTGAAAAAGTTGGCGTTAGATGTCTTCAGATATTTTGGTTTAGGATGCAGAAATGTGACTAAGGTTTATTTGCCTGTAGATTATGATTTAGATCTTTTATTTAATGCCTTCTATGATCATAAATCGATAATAGATCATCATCAATATGCCAATAATTACGATTATAACAAAGCGGTATATCTTTTAAATAAAATTGAATTGAGGGAAAATGGATTCTTGTTGATGAAGGAAGATGAAGGAATTCACTCACCCATCGGTGTACTGTTTTACGAACACTATAACAATGATTCTGAGTTAAACGGAATGATTTCGTTTCACCAAGAAAATCTTCAATGCATAGTTGGGAATCACAAATTATGTAATGTTTCATTCGGGAGAACACAAAATCCTGAGTTATGGGATTATGCGGATGGTATAAATACTTTAGACTTTATCAATTCTATTAATTAGGGTCGTATTCTAGAGCACCTAGATCGGGTTTGCCGTCTAAAATTCTGTCATTTTCCATAAGGTCCAATTGAACTTGCGTTCCAATTGTTAGTAAACCTTTATCACGAGCGACTGAAGTTTCCAATAGTGCAAAGTCACCGAGAATGGTATTTCTAAAAATAGGCTGAGTCGTATTGATGATTAAATTTTGAAATTGATTTGGGTCGCTGAGATTTAATTCTGTCTTTACAATGGTATTTTGCATGTCAAATACTATAGGCTCACTATTTGCAACCATAATTTCTTCCATATTAAATTCCGATTCTTGATCTCCATCAATAATTGAATTGTATACATCAATATTGAATGGGAATGAATATTGAGATCCCAAGGCATTAACAAATACATTTTGACTGAAGAATAAAGGGGTTTCTCGAATGGCCTTATTGAAATAATTGGCAAAGGTGCATTGCTTGAAACTATAATTTCCACCTCCTTGCAGCGCAACATTATATTGACCACAATTTTTTATCATCAAATTCTCCGAATTAATGTTATAAGCAGAGCTCAAAAGACCAGTATTTGAACAATTTTCAATGATGGTGTTTTTTAAACTTAATGAAGTAGGTAAATATTCGAGGTAATCAACAAAAGGTAAGTTCTCTACTTGCAGACCGATAAAGGCATTTTTGATTACCGCATAGTTTATTTCATTATTCCCACCATCATTGATCCAAATTCTATCCCATTGACCTGGTATGTCTTGAAAAGACTTTTCTAATCGATCGCCTTGAAAGGTAACTGGCTTTTCCTTTGTGCCTTTAATTTTAATCGTACCACCTTGATACACCCAGATTCCTCCACCATCATGAATATATACATCAACACCTTCTTCAATGGTCAATACGTCCATGCTATCCACAACTACATATCCGTAAATAACATAAGGTAGGTCATCTGTCCAGGTAACATTCACAGCTGGAATTTTATCATCACAAGGTCCACTGCTATTATTGGGTCCTGTTAAGCAACTAAAGTCAGGTATGTTTCTATTGAATGTAGTAGGTGTGAAATAATGCGCATTTTGACCCCAAGCTGTCAATTTAACTTCTTGATGATTGCCATTGGTAACGAAATCAATGTAATCTTCAATTACAAATGGATTGCTTTCATTATTTGGGTCAACAGTTACTTCTACAAAAATGAATATGCTGTCCTTAGGTGCTATCTCAATATTCTCTTGAAAGGTGCCTGGTCTACCATCTACATTCATTCTAAAGTTAGATTGTTCGCCACCCCTTAAACTAACATTACTGATTCTTACTGTTTTGTCATATGGATTAAAAACGCGAAAATTTTGGGTGATGGATCCAATGGTGGTAAAAACAGTATCAAAGGAAACTTCACCTTTGGAAAAGTTTAATTGAGCAAAATTGCCTTCAAACAAATCGTCATCTCTTCTGCAGGAGAAAAGAAGTATTGTAAGTAAAACGAAAATTAATCGGTATTTCAATTTCTTGAATAGCTTGAATGAGATAACGAAACAATGCAAAAATAATTATGCTTGAATTGCTTCTAGCCAATTTTTCAACAAAAATGTCATTTCACTTTGATGGGTCATGGTTTTATCTCTAGCATACCATAATTGCAATTCTTTTTGAAAATTTTGATAATCCCCATTGGCTTCTTTTTTGAATTCATTAAGCATTTTTTGGGCTGGTTCTGGTCTTGGCCCCCAGCTCCCTAGTACTTTCCTATCTGAAGATCTTAATGCGATAACTTTTGGAATTGATCTGCCACCATTAGTCAGAAATTGATCCATCAATTCTAGGTTTTCATCCCTCAATAATACCTTTAATTCAATAGAGTTATTTGCCTCAGCAATCTTTTGAATCAATGGAAGATTTTGAGCAGCATCTCCGCACCAGCCTTCAGTCAAAGCAATTAATTCCATGGATTCATTTAATGAATCCCATTTTGCAAGTATTTCATTTAATTCTGCTCCAATTTCAATGGTCTTCTCTAACCTTCGCATTCGTTGCAGATTCAACTTGGCATAATTCAGCATACTTTCACTTTGATTCTCACCAGTTGTTTTACCTGCTGCGAATAGATTGTCTAATAAATTCCTGTACTCTAAGTAAGTCATGGCTTTTTTTAGCCAAACTTTATCTACACTTACTGCGCTTTCAATTTCGTCCATCCTTTCTAATTTTGTGCAAATTTAATTGCATAAATCTTCCATGATAGATGAATAGCCGACCAATTATCACTTCTGATGGATCCAATACCTTGTATTTAGAAGAAATGGATGAAACTTATCATTCCAAACATGGAGCAATTGCAGAATCTAAGCACATTTTTATCCAACATGGTTTATTGGCCAAATCAGAAACGGACCGTAAAATCAAAGTATTTGAGGTGGGCTTTGGAACCGGATTAAATGCAATTCTTACTCAGTTTGTTGCCAATGAAGAAGAATTAGAGGTAGATTATATAAGTGTTGAACTTTACCCATTGGGTCAAAATTTAATAAACCAATTAAATTATGCAGAATTACTTTCTATTGATGTGGAGTTAATACAAGCAATTCATAAGTCAGAATGGGGAGTTAGAAATACAATTGCTAATCGTTTTGAATTAATTAAACTTCAGGAGGACTTGACAAAAATGAAAATTCCAAATGAACTTGATGTAGTATATTTTGATGCATTTGCTCCTGAAAAACAGGAGGAGATGTGGTCAGAGGAGATATTCAAAAATATTTATACTGCAATGAATTCAAATGGAATTCTGGTGACTTATTGCGTTAAAGGGGAGATTAGGAGAAGATTAAAATCAATAGGTTTTCAGGTAGAGAAATTAAAAGGCCCGGAAGGAGGGAAGCGCGAAATGATGAGAGCTATTAAACCATAATGCAGGATCATAAGAAATGAACGACGCATACCTTAATGAATTAAATAAAGCTAGAAGTCAGCAAAAGCAACTGAAAAAGAAATTGCAAAAAATCGGCAAGAAAAATTCAACCGATTTAGACAAATGGTTTTTAGAGAATCACAATAATGCATTTGAGAATATAGATTGCCTAGAGTGTGCAAATTGTTGTAAAACTACTTCGCCAATCTTTTACGATAAGGATATAGAGAGATTGTCAAATCGATTGAAGATGAAGGCATCTGACTTTTATCAAAAATACCTAAAGACGGATCAGGAAGGAGATCAAGTACTTCAAAGCTCTCCCTGTCCTTTTTTGCTGGAGGATAATAAATGTGCTGTTTATGAAGATAGGCCTAAAGCATGTAGAGAGTATCCCCATACGAATAGAAAAAGAATGCATCAGATATTGGATTTAACTTTAAGAAATACCAAAGTTTGTCCAGCTGTAGCAAGAATTGTGGATGGGATAGGGAGTTAGCTGAAATAGTCTTTCATCCTACCAAAGAATCCTTTATCCTGAGAGCTAGGATTCGGTTCAAAGCTTTCTGATCCCCTTAACTTCTCGATTACTTTCTTCTCTTCTTTACTTAAATTCTGAGGAGTCCAGACATTTACATTTACCATCTGATCACCTGTTCTATAACCATTAAGTTCAGGTATTCCTTTATTTCTCAATCGCAAAACTTTACCTCCCTGTGTGCCCGCATCAATTTTAATCTTCGCTTTCCCATTTACAGTAGGCACAGTAACTTCTGTTCCTAATATTGCATCTGCAAAGCTGATATACAAATCAAATAAGATGTTGTAACCATCTCTCTTCAATTCATCATGTTCTTCTTCTTCTATCAGAACGATTAAATCTCCAGCAACGCCATTTCTTGCGCCCATATTCCCTTTACCACTTACCGAAAGCTGCATTCCTCCTTCAACACCTGCTGGAATTTTAAGATCAATAGTATCATCTCCTTTAACGATACCATCTCCGTGACAACTGTTGCATTTATCTTTAATTATTTTCCCTTCCCCTCCACAAGTAGGGCAAGTAGAAGAGGTTTGCATCTGACCAAGAAATGTATTGGTTACTCTATTAATTTGTCCCGATCCATTGCAATTTCCACAACTATCAAACCCACTATTGCCTCCTTCTGCACCAGATCCAGAACAGGTTTCGCAAGAAATGTATTTATTGACTTTTATCTTTTTTTCAACGCCGTTGACAATATCCTTCAAGCTCATATTAACCTTTACCCGAATATTGCTACCACGATTTACCCTTCGTCGACTTCCGCCTCCTCCAAAACCGCTGAATCCTCCAAAGCTTCCACCGAATATATCACCAAACTGCGAAAATATGTCCTCCATATTCATGCCGCCACCAAATCCACCAGCTCCACCCATACCAGCATGACCAAAGCGATCATATTTCGCTTTCTTATCTTCATTGCTCAATACTTCATAAGCTTCGGCAGCTTCTTTGAATTTGTCTTCAGCAGCTTTATCATCTGGATTTTTATCTGGATGATATTTTAAAGCCAGTTTCCGATAGGCCTTTTTAATTTCTGTGGCTGAGGCATTCTTTTCTACGCCTAATACTTCGTAATAATCTCTTTTAGACATTTCCTTTAATTAATTGCCTACTACAACTTTTGCATATCGAATAACCTTTTCTTTCAAGGTATATCCTCTTTCTATTTCATCTACAACCTTGCCTTTCATCTTCTTGGATGGGGCAGGCACTTGAGTGATTGCTTCATGTATTTCGCTATCAAATTTCTTTCCTATGGAAGATTCCATTGGTTCAGCACCATTTGTCTTAAAAACACCGATCAATTTATTATAAATTAATTCGACTCCAGTTTTCATGCCTTTGTAATCCTCACTTTCGTTCATGGATTTCATTGCTCTTTCAAAATCATCCATTACAGGTAACAAGCTCTTAAAGATATCTTCTCCAGCTGTTTTGTATAAGTCTAACTTTTCCTTTTGGGTTCTTCTTCTGTAATTGTCAAATTCTGAATACAACCTTAGATACTTGTCGTTTAACTCATTATAAGAATCTTCCTGGCTTTTCTCTTCGGAAACTTCTGGAGTCTCTTCCGTATTTTCTTCCAATTGGTCTACAAGCTCCTCCTGATTTTTATTTTCAGTCTGATTATCTTTCTCTTCAATCATCTTTTAAAAGTTATTTCTGCTGCTATTTCAAATGTTTTGCCAATGCATTTGCTTTGACAAATTGGCAGGCAAAAGTAAGGCTCTTTAATAAATATTTAATGGAAAAATTAGATCGCTTCTTGTTTTGAATTTTATTTTTCTGGAAGATATTTTCTTTTCGCAGATGAATTTAGCAATGACTTGTTATTTAGGTAATTAATGCTTAAATTGTGAGTAATTTTTAACAACAAAACTTAAGCAAAATGAGAAAACTAGCGTTTATCGCCATGTTAATGGCAGTGGCTTTCTATGCAAAAGCCCAAGTATGTCCCTTAAACTTTTCAGCAACTATTAGTACTACGGCTGAGAATGTAAATAATTCAGATGGTTCATGTGCCATCACCAATATTAACTGGGCTAATTCACCCTATACCTACTCTTGGAGTTCATCAGAAACAACTAGTTCAATTTCAGGAAAAGTTTCTGGCACCTATTCAGTGACAATTTCAAATACTTTAGGATGTGAACAGATTTTATGTGCATTTATTCCTAGAGATTCCTTTCCTTGTGAGCCAGATTATTTGATTGATTATAATATTTCTGATCTACCAATCTACACACAATTTCAAACGTTGATTAATACTAATCAAACAGGGATTTTAGTTGAAATTTATGATGCAAGTTCAAATTTAGTGCATAAAGCATTCTATAATTATATCAACCCAAGTTCAAGGTTTCAATTTCAACTTTATAATGAGGTCTATTACAACAAAACCTATAAAATGGTCACCAAAAATGTATTTGGTTCAGATACTTCAAATTTTTGCGGCGATACCGTTTCATTTACGGTTCAGGATTTTCAATGCGACCTAAATTATAATGCCCAGAATTTTACCATTTCGGATACAATAGTTATTAATTATCAGCACTTTGTTACAAAGTATCCACACACTACGCAAATCTATTATCACATCTTTGATATGAATGATAATTTGATAAAAACTGTAGCAGGTACATCTAATGGATCGACTGGTTATTATAAGCAATTACAAGCAGATTTGTATTATAATGAATCTTATAAAGTGACTTATTCATCCATTTTTAATAATACTGATTCTGTACCTGGATGTGATACCGCTATCTTCGTTGTACAGGATTTTAAATGCGATTTTGATTGGAG
>JGI12316J15310_10001075_pt2 | contig 15734 bp, 15 predicted proteins | sample MarCyaLeptolynsp_FD_15310 | JGI IMG/M metagenome (IMG submission 15310)
GCCCTCATATCTATTAATCAGGCCCTGAAACTTTCGCCAAATGATCATGAAGCAATCAAGCTGCGTTCTGATGTTAAATCCGTATCCCGTGAGCAAAATAACATTCAGGAAATACAGGACAAAATAGCTCAAAAACATAATTCCTCTTTCTTTGACATATATGCACGATATGCACTGGCCAAAGAACTGGAAGATATTCAAGATTACGCAGCTTCCTTTAAGGTTTTATCGGAAGCATCAGTATTGATGCGAAAAACCTTTGAGTATGACCTTAAATCTGATCAGCAAATCATTCAAAAGATCAAACAGAAATATTCCCCTGACTATTTGTCACAGGATGTCCCATATTCGGAAACGTCAAAGCCAATCTTTATTGTTGGTCTGCCCAGAACCGGTTCAACATTGGTGGATCGAATTTTATCATCCCATGATGATGTAAGGTCCGCTGGAGAGATTGATGACTTGCCTGCGGCCATTCATTATGCGCTTAAAAAGAACGGACATATATCCCCTATCAGTAAAATAGATCTTGTTGGCGAAAGCGCTAAAATTCTACCCAAGGAAATTGGTGAAGAATATCAGGAAACGACGAAATTCTTCTCATCGAAAACAAAAAAGTTCATTGACAAAACGCCCTCTAACTTTCTGTACATTGGCTTAATCGCCAAAGCCCTGCCAAACGCAAAAATCATCCATGTTCATCGTGATCCTATGGATGTGTGTTTTGCGATATATAAAACCCTCTTCAGCCGCGCCTATCCCTTCTCATATGATTTTCATGAGCTGGCAGGTTACTATCATTCATACAGATCTTTGATGACTTATTGGGATAAAGTGCTTCCCGGAACCATTCATCCCATTTCTTATGAGAAGCTTATAAGCGATACTGAAGAAGAAGTCAGAAAACTACTTGATTATTGCGAGCTTAATTGGGATCAAAAATGCCTTAGTTTTTATGAAAACAAATCCGCCGTCAGAACGGCAAGTTCAAGTCAGGTAAGGGAAAAAGTATATAACAGTTCTATCGGCAAGTGGAAGAAATACGGTTCTGAGCTTTCAGGATTACATAACCAAATTGTTCTGAACAAAACAGCCGATAGTGATTATTAGACTATAATTCCAACATAGTAATTTAGCTTTTTTCGACAAACAGCTCTTTATAATCAAATGGATGATCATTCTTCGCTTGACCTGGCTGCCGTGATCCTTTACACCCTGTCCCACGCAATCAATCAGCGCATTATTCCCATATATATTTTGGGCACGGAGAGGTGGCAGAGCGGTTGAATGCACCGGTCTTGAAAACCGGCAAGGGTGCAAGCCCTTCGTGGGTTCGAATCCCACCCTCTCCGCCACTTATTTTTCTTGAAAATCAAGATCCCTCGATCTTACATTTTTATGTTGCGCCTATGGCGTGAACTTTTTTATGATTGCTCTCGGAAAACATAATAAGGGGGCAAAAATATGAATTATCTGGATATTACTCAAGATTTCATCGAAAAATCACAAGCTGCAGAAAGCCTTCTGGACCTGGCGGGAATCTTCGAAAAAGTGATCCAGGACATGGGATGCATCTATTTCACCTGTGTATCCCATGTTGACCCTTTAAATCCTCCTCCACATGCGGTTGTCTTATCAAATTACCCTGATCAATGGGCCATTCGATTTAGCGAACAACAATATTATCTGATTGATCCTGTTTTGATGACGGCTCAGGAGAGAATGACACCTTTCGACTGGTCAGATACTGAATGGAGATCCACTTTATCGGAAGCTCAAATCAATATTCTCAATGAAGCCTGTGAACTGGATTTAAAATATGGTTTTAGTCAACCAATCAAATGTACCAAAGGTTTTCCGGCATCTTGCTCCGTGACATTTGACTCTGAAGGCATTGATCCAAATGCTTTGGTTTCCATTCAGTTGATGTCGATTTATCTTCATGAAGCCGCCCTTCGTATGAAAATTCAACGGTCAGTGGATAATACACAGATGACATTGACCAAAAGGCAAAAACAATGTCTTGAACTTGTCGCCCAAGGCAAAAGCGATTGGGATATCAGCGTTATTCTCAACATCAGCCAAAGCACGGTTCATTTCCATATTCAGGAAACACTTCGCAAATTGAACGTATCATCCAGAAGTCAGGCCGTTGTCAGAGCACTCTTTTACGGTGAAATCAAATATGGCGATGTGGATGTAGCTCCAGGGTCCCCCCAAAGGCCGGTAAGCCTATACCCTGGAACCAAGCTTATGAGTAATGAAGACGAATAAGATAAACAACCTACCTATATAGATAGGTTTTCTGCAAAACCGAAAATAGTAATAGTTCTCTTGTCTTTAAAATTGAAGGAGAAGCTAGCTTGATTCACTGCAGATACAACTTAGGTATACTTTGGTATTTATTGAACACGAATAAATAGTATTTATTAGATATTTTCGCCCTTATTTCCCGCCTAAATTGAAACGTATCTATCAGTAATCTTTTGTTAGGAATTCCTGCGTCATGATGGTCACGGTAAACAAAGTAATAACAAAAGAAACAAGTTTACCAAGGCAGAATATTTTAAATCCAGAATACAAAATAACGTGGGGTTTTAAAGTAAGGGATAAAAATAAATGTTAATGAAGATGTTAAAACGTGACCTGCAAGAAGAGTTCGATGTTCAGGTCACTTCAGAGCAAGTAGATTCTTCTTCTGATGTAATGAGTTTCAAAAATGCGCTTGATCATTTACCGATCAATGTTTTGGCCTGTGATCCGGAAACGGCAATCGTTGAATATGCCAATGAACAGAGTATCCAGACATTAAAAGAACTGGAACATCTCCTCCCCATCAAGGCGGAAGAGATTGTCGGTTCATGTATTGACGTCTTCCACAAAGTACCGCAAATGCAGCGTAAATTGCTGGCAGACCCTGCTAACCTGCCCCACCAGGCCACCATTACATTGGGCAATGAAAACCTGGATTTACTCGTCAGTGCCTTATATGACGATGCAGGCAATTATAAACATGCCATGCTGGTGTGGAATAAAGTCACCGACCGTGAAATTTTCCGGGTTAGTTCTCACCGTTTGAAAGAAATGGTCGATAAGATGCCGATCAACGCCATGATGTGTGATCCGGAAACCCTTGAATTGACTTATATGAATAACGCCAGCCGGGAGACATTGAAAGAATTACAGGAATATTTACCAGTCGATGCAGATAATCTGATGGGACAATCCATTGATGTGTTCCATAAGAACCCGGAACACCAACGCCAAATCCTGCGCGACCCGAACAACCTGCCCTGGAATGCCAAAATTAAACTGGGACCGGAAACACTGGAACTGAACATCAATGCTATTTTGGACAATGATAATAATTATCTCGGTCCTTTGGCCACCTGGTCGGTGATTACCAAAAGTGTTGCCATGCGGGAAGCTGTGGAAAATTCGGCCTCAGACGTGGCAAATGAAACTTCTGTTCTAAGAACCCGTGCCCAGGAAATGGCTACGGCCGCTCAACAGAATATTTCCATTGCAACTACGGTTGCTGCTGCGGCTGAAGAAGCCACAGCCAATGTTCAAACGGTTGCTTCTGCGACCGAAGAACTGGCGGCTTCCATTAATGAAATTGTTAGCCAGGTCGGCCGTGCTTCGGAAATATCCACCAAAGCCACCACACAGGCTGATCAGGCCAATGCTAAAGTTGACAGTCTGGCTAAGGCATCAGAGGAAGTTGGTGACATCGTCAACCTGATTAATGATATTGCAGAGCAAACCAATCTGTTGGCCCTGAACGCTACTATTGAAGCCGCGCGGGCTGGTGAAGCTGGTAAAGGATTTGCCGTCGTGGCGTCAGAAGTAAAATCCCTAGCCAATCAAACATCTGATGCGACCGATAAAATTTCCCGTCAAATCGAAGCCATTCAAAATGAAACCAAGCAGGTGGTGAATGCCATTCAGGAAATTCAAACCATCATTGGTGAAGTGAATGAAATTTCTTCCGGCATTGCCGCCAGCGCCGAACAACAAGGCATGGCCACCAATGAAATCGCCCGCAATGTTCAGGAAGCCGCCACCGGTACTCAGGAAGTGTCATCCCACATTGCAGAAGTCCGTCATTCTTCTGAAATGACCGCTAATGAAGTCAATGCGGTATCCGATTCAGCCAACAAACTGGAAGATATGGCAGCCGCCTTGAAAACAGAATTTTCAGATTTGACAGATTAGTCAGGCATTCTGTCTTTCTGAACTTAAAAAGGCGGCTAGATATAGCCGCCTTTTCTTTTATTTATATGCATTAATTCGCACAGATTATGATTGGCGACGACGCATCATAACAAAGCCCATAAATACTAATCCCATCAACCCTAAAATGCCGGGCTCAGAAACTCTTGAAAATGTAATGCTTTGAATACGGTAATCGTTGGCATTAGACGAACTGATCGCTGAAAATTCAAACGAGCTTCCAATGATCGGCGCTGCAGAAAAATCCAATGCACCGGAAGTAACCGTTGTCAATACGGAGGGTCCGTCATTAACAGAAAGCAAGATATTTCCGGAATTTTTATTTGTTAACACCACATTGTACAATGACCAGCCCAAAGAAGATAAATCAAAATCTAATGATTCATTACCGTCAATTTTTGCTCTATTACCAATGCAACTGTTACCAAGCCCACCACCGGAGTTATTATTTCTAACAATAATACTACGATTATTGCGACATGGTGCGCTTGCTTTGGCAGTAATCGTCAACAGGCTATCGACATTAAAAACCGGAGCACCCAGATTTGAACCTTGGGCATAATCAGGAAAATTATACGTGATGAAACCGGCATGTGCAGAAGTCGCCATTATGACGCCGGCCACTGCACCTAAAACTATTTTAATCGAACTCTTAAACATTATATCCTCACATTAAATACTCAATCTGGTCTTCGTAAGAGCAATATATGTGCCAGAAGAAAAACGGCATAAAACGGTCGTTTTAAAAATTCACAGATGTACAAATTGTCCTAAAATGGGAATAACTGTAAAAGTTGTTTACAGTTATCGGAATCCTCATAGGATATAAAAACCAACCACTCAAAAGCACGGATTGATGTAAAAGGCTCTCTTCATGCAAAATACCTCCTATACTTTAAATGAACTGTTAATGATCATGCAGAAACTGCGTGATCCAGAAAATGGCTGTGCCTGGGATGTGAAACAAGATTTTGATACGATTGCCCCTTACACCATTGAAGAAGCCTATGAGGTGGCCGAGGCCATCGAAAACAAAGATATGGACGCCTTAAAGGATGAATTGGGAGATCTGTTGTTTCAGGTGGTCTTTCATAGCCAGATGGCCAACGAGAATGGTGAATTTTCTTTCGATGATGTGGTTCAGGCCATCAGTGACAAAATGATCCGCCGTCATCCTCATGTGTTTGGTGGGGAAAGCTTCCGTTCGGCAGAAGAGCAAACTGCCGCATGGGAAACTCAAAAAGCTGAAGAACGCAAACATAAAAAACAAAACCAGGCTATTAGCGCCCTGGATGGTGTCACCATCGGCCTGCCTGCATTAAGCCGCGCCGTCAAATTACAAAAACGCGCTGCCCGGGTCGGATTTGATTGGCCAGATACGTCCCAGGTATTGGACAAACTCAACGAAGAAATGCAAGAACTATCCGCCGAACTGGTGGCCGGTCAGGACAACCAAGACCTCGACCATATCGAAGAAGAATTCGGCGATATTATGTTTGTTTATGCCAACCTGGCCAGACATCTGAAAATCGACCCGGAAAAAGCCCTCAGACGCACCAACGCCAAATTTGAACGCCGCTTTAAACGTATCGAAGAGATTTTATCCGAACAAGGCAAGCAGGCTGAAGATTGTGATCTGGAAGAATTAGACCGCTATTGGAATCAAGCAAAAGCGGAAGAGAAGTCACTTAAATAAAGCCTGATATATCCGGTTCCAGTCATCTTCATTTGCCGCTGATAATAACCCTGTATCCTTGGTATGGATTGTATAGTTTTCACCATTTAACAATTGAACATATCCCCCTGCTTCACAAACCATCAAGGCACCGGGCAGATGGTCCCAGGGTAATGTCCGGTAATAGAGAGAGAAATGCTTTTGGCCACGGACCAGGGCAATATAATCATATCCGGCGCAAAAGGCAGGTTTGTTTTCTTTAAACCCTTCCAGTTTTTGGCGCACATGTTGTTTTAACGGATCAGGAAATCGGTTTGTATGGGCCGCACCAATTAATTCTGATTGTAACGAAGGTGCAGCGGGCATGGTGTTTTTTTGGCCATTGATCCAACAACCACTGCCCTGCTCTGCCTGGGCTAATATATTCTGGGCCGGTAAATATATCCAGGAACCAACTGGAACAGATTTATGAAGCGCCACCAGCATCACGGCAAATAATTCACTACCACGAATAAAATTATTCGTGCCATCAATGGGATCGATCAGAAAAGCAAAGGCTGCCTTCATGACGTCAGTTAGCATTTTGGGATCTTTGGCGATAATCTCTTCGCCGGCAATTACTGCATTTGGATAAAGACCTTTTAATCGTGAAATCAAGGCGTTTTCGGCATTTTTATCGGCAATGGTGACATTATCGCCGGGACTTTTTTGTTCGATTTCATGATCTTGCAGGTTTTGAAATAACGGCAAAATATGCTCCGCCGCCACATCCCGGATGATCTCTGAAATCGCAAGACTATCGAACATTACCAGTCGTCTTCGTCATTCTTTTGAGGTTCCAGAAAACCCTGCTTTTCTAGCAAACCACGACTTCGATCATCGATCTTGATGGTCAATGATACTTCTGTTTCCTGATCTATCCGTTCAATGACTTCAGCGTTTTGATATATCCAGGCGATTTCTTTACCCTGATGGGAAGGAATATCCAGCGTTATGAGGGTTTCCTTAGTCGCCAGACATTCACTTACATGGGACAAAAGGTTTCCTGTACCTTGCCCGCTGATGGCGGAAATCATGCGTACATTGTCATTTAATGTCAGCTGGTTTTCATAAAACGCAAATTCTTCATTGGCCAATTTATCGGCTTTATTCCAGACTTCGATAATCTGATGATCATCATCGTCTTCGATGCCTAAAGATGTCAGAATGCTCATGACATCCTTTTTCTGGATTTCTGTGTCGGGATGAGAAATATCCCGGACATGCAAAATCACATCCGCTTCGATGACTTCTTCCAATGTTGCCCGAAAGGCCGCGATCAGTTCCGTGGGCAATTCTGAAATAAAACCCACCGTGTCCGACAAGATCACATTACGGCCCGATGAGGGTAATTGCAGCTGCCGCATGGTCGGGTCCAGCGTGGCAAATAATAAATCCTCTGCCATGACATCGGATTTGGTAAGACGATTAAATAACGTTGACTTGCCAGCATTGGTATAACCCACCAAAGCGACAATGGGATAAGGCACCTTGCGGCGGTTTTTACGGTGCAGTTCACGGGTACGGGTTACAGTCCCTAACTGGCGTTTGATTTTGCCAATACGATCATCCAGCATCCGCCGATCAGATTCAATCTGGGTTTCACCAGGACCACCCATAAAGCCCATACCACCTCTTTGGCGTTCCAGGTGGGTCCAGGAACGGACCAGACGGCTTTTTTGATATGATAAATGCGCCAGTTCGACCTGAAGCGTACCTTCGCGGGTCTGGGCCCGTTCACCGAAGATTTCCAGAATCAAGCCAGTACGGTCAATCACCTTACAGGCGAGTTCTTTTTCCAGATTGCGCTGCTGCCCCGGTGATAGTTCACAATCGGCGATGACTAGTTCAACCTTGTTGACCTTAATATAATCAGCCAATTCGTCCAGTTTACCTTTACCAACATAAGTGGAAGGTCGGACTTGATTTACAGGAAAATGAAGCGACTTGATGACATTTAAATCAAGTGCAGCGCACAAAGATATGGCTTCCGCCAGACGATTTTCCGGATCGCGCACGAGATCATTTCCTGTCCTGTTTGATTTCAGGACAGGGTGAAACAACAATACTGTTGCGCCTGCGGTTTGAGTAGCCTCCGAAGTCCCCTCATCAGACCATACAGTATCAAAACTTTTCTTACGAAAAACCAGGTCTGTTGAATTAGGGTCTGCGGTCATTAATCATCAGTTTCATCAACCGGGTCAAACAGTTGAATTGGTGCACCGGGCATGACTGTCGAGATGGCATGCTTATAGACCAATTGAATATTGGCATCACGGCGCAGAAGAATACAAAAATTATCGAACCATGTGATAATTCCTTGCAGTTTTACACCATTAACAAGGAATACAGTGATAGGCGTTTTATTCTTACGAATATGGTTTAGAAAGGCATCTTGTAAATTATGATTTTTCTCTGACATCTTTTTTCCATTTATTATTTTAAGTAGTCGTGTTTAGTTCAGTTCAATTCAGTTCAGTTTTCGACAGAATATCAGGTAACCCCAAAAGATATGTTCCCCAATAACAGTCGAAAACGCAGTTTAGCACATGCACAATAATCATGACAGAGCAAATCATTGCCATCTGCACAAATTACATATTGGGTTGATCTTTATTTTTTCCAGAAGGCAGCGGTAAAAAATACTAAAAAGATGATAATTTCCAGCCTGCCGAGGATCATGACGAAAGAAGTCAGCCATTTTGTTGCCAGAGACAGGCTGTCATAGCCCACAAAATCCGGCGCCAATAAAGGCATCATACCACCTGTACTAAACAGATTGGCGGTCATCAGGCCCAAACTTGTTTGAAAGTCATATCCCATCGCGCCATAAACAACCGCAATCAGCCCAGCTGAGGCCATAAAAATAAACAACAACGCCCAAACCGACTGCAATGTGGGAAACTGGATATCCATATCATTCATGCGCAAAGGCACCACCCCGTTGGGATGGATCAGGCGCCTGATTTCCCCGTAAGCATGACGGAATAAAATAACAATTCTGAGCTGTTTAAAACCGCCAGCTGTTGAATCTGTTGTGCCGCCTACAAATAGCAAAATGGAACAAATAATCACCACTGATAACGGCATGTTGGCGGCTTCATCCGGATAAAAGCCAGTAGTCGATATGCTGGAAACGGCTGTAAAAATCGCCAATCCCATATTGTCGGCCATTTCAGTGATGTCAAAATTCGTCATGCGCCATAAAGACAGGAAAATTAATATGCTGGCCGCACTGCTGAGCAAAAACATATAATATATTTCAGGGTCTTTTTTGTAATTTGATATGCGGGCTTTGCTGAATAATGCCCAGTGATAGGTATAATTTGTGGCGGCTATCAACATAAAGGGAATAAGCACCACTTCGGTCCAGGCCCCAAAACCATTCTCGGCCCCGATGGCCGTTGTTGTAAAACCACCGGAAGAAAGCGTAGCCATCGCTGTCATCACAGACGTAAATAACCCCTGCCCTGATATTCTCAAAAATATAATGCAGATAATGGTCAGCAAAAGATAAAGACGGATCAAGGGTAAAAAGGCATAGCGGATCTGGGCAATAATACCCTCTCCTTCGCCGTGTGGTAAGGCGCTTCGGCTTTGTTCCAGCCCCCCGACCGCTGTTAGAGGTAAAATCGCAATAGCCAGGACAAAAATTAATATTCCCCCCAGCCATTGTAATAAACTGCGCCAGAATAAAATAGCTTTCGGAGCCAGTTCCGGATTACTGATCACTGATGAACCAGTAGTGGTTAAGGCGGATGTGGCTTCGAAATAGGCATCGGATAATTTGGTCAATTCACCTGTAATCATAAAAGGCAATGATCCAAACAACGGCAGAACAAACCATAACAGTACCAGCAACATGATCATTTCATGTCGGGATGTGGCCACTTTGAAGTCCCGAAAAGCCAGATATAAAACGCCCCCAATAAAACAGGTCACCAGCGCACAGATAAAGAACGGCACAATCATTGCCGTTTCATCATAATAAAACGCGATCATAATCGGGAAGATTTCGCTGATGCCTAATGCCAGCAAAAAGAAACCAAATATGTTACCCAGGCGCGCCGTCATTAAAAATATTCAAGTCTGACAGAAAAGAGTTCTTCTACTTTGCGGATCATATCGGATCGGGCAAAAATAATGACAATATCATCCGCCTTAATAACCGTTCCGCCGCGCGGTACTATGACCTCGTCACCACGCACCACTGATCCGATTAATATGCCCGCAGGTAATTTTACATCGCGCAACGGTTTACCCACCAATGGCGAGGTTTCCAATGCAATCGCTTCCAGAACCTCGGCAGCCCCGGCGGCCAGCGCCTGAAGGTTCCTGATCCGGCCTTTGCGGATATGTTGCAAGATACTGGATACCGTTGTCAGGCGTGGGTCAATAAAAGTATCAATCCCCACGGTATTGATTAACTGGCCAAGGTCTGTGTTATTAACCAATGTAATGGCACGTGGACAACCGATTTGCTTGGACAATAATGATGACAAAACATTGACCTTGTCATCGTTCGTCACGGCAATAACGGTTTCCGCACCGCGCACATTGGCTTCTTTCTGGATTTCCAGATCCAGTGCATCACCGTTAATCACAACGGCGCTATGGACATTTTCAGCAATTTCTGTGGCGCGTTTTTCATTATTTTCGATAATTTTGATCTGAATCGAAGAACCGGAATCAACAATTTCCTTGGCAATAAACTCACCAATATTCCCGCCACCAATAATCACCACATTACGGGCAGCCTCTTCTTCATGACCAAATACCACCATGGCACGACGAACATGATCCTTTTCCGCAACAAAATAAACCCGATCGCCTTCCAGCATTTGATCATCACCGGTGGGTATAATCATCTTGCCGTCACGCATAATGCCGCAAACGACAATATTCAAATCGGGAAAAAGCTCTGTTAATTGTCGCAAGGGTGTATCGACAACCGGACAGTCTTCTTCCAGACGCACCCCCACAACCCGAATATGGTCATCAACAAAGGGCACCATATCGTACGCCCCGGGTACCTCCAGACGTCTGATTGCTGCTCTGGCCACTTCGATTTCAGGTGAAATAATCACATCAATGGGCATGTTGTCGCGGCTAAACAGGTCACGCCAATGGGAACTCAGATATTTTTGCGATCGCACCCGGGCAATTTTTGTTGGTACATTAAACAGTGAGTGCGCCACCTGACAGGCCACCATATTCACTTCATCGTGCAGTGTAACCGCAATGATCATATCCGCATCACCACAACCGGCTTGTTCCAGAATATCCGGGTGAGACGCATATCCAACCACGGCCTGAACATCCAGAGAACTACGGATTTTTGCAATTAGCTTCTCTGAACGGTCAATCACCGTTACGTCATTTTGTTCATTGGCTAAATGCCGGGCAATATTAAATCCGACCTGACCTGCACCACATACGACGACTTTCATCCTGCCCTCTTTTCGTTCTTATTTTCCACTTAAACCAAGACTTTTCAGTTTTCGATGCAAAGCAGATCGCTCCATACCCACAAATTCAGCAGTTTTAGAGACATTACCCTGAAAGCGGCTGATTTGAATTTTTAAATATTCAGTCTCAAACTTCTCTCGGGCATCCCTCAGCGGCATAGCCATAATTTCATCATTCACATTGGCACGCACAATATCCTGTTCGCCAATGATTTCAGGCGGCAACATTTCAATGCCAATCGGTTCATTATCAGAAGATAAAATCAACAACCGTTCGACGATATTACGCAATTGACGCACATTACCTGGCCATTCATAAGCCTGTAACGCCGCCATTGCTTCATTGGTAACAGTCCGTGTGCTACGCCCGGTGGCCGTGGTCAATTGTGTCATGATCTGATGAACCAAATCAGGAATATCATCCCGACGTTGAGTTAAGGGCGGTACAGTAATCGGTACGACGTTTAACCTATGGTACAAATCTTCGCGAAAATGTTGTTGGGCAATCTGCTCGCGCAAATCACGGCTGGTGGCGCTGATCACCCTTACATTTACATGCACCCTGGTATTGCCCCCGACTCTCTCAAACGTCTGGTCCGTCAGAATACGCAGGATTTTTGCCTGTGTTGTTGGGGGCATATCAGCAACTTCATCGATGAATAATGTGCCGCCGTGGCTACGTTCAAACACGCCGGTCTTTTCCACAACCCCGTCTTTTTCAACGCCAAACAGTTCCAATTCCATATTTTCCGGCGACATGGTGGCTGCATTGACCACCACAAAAGCGCCATTGGCCCGTTTGGATTGTTTATGAAGCAATCTGGCCACCAGTTCTTTGCCTGATCCCGCGGGGCCAGAAATCAATACCCGGCTGCCACTGGGGGCAACTTTTTCAATGGTATGTTTGACCACATTAATGGCGGATGATTGGCCCGTGAGCTTGATTTCATATCCAATACGTTCTTTGAGTTCCGTATTTTCACGACGCAAGCGGTCTGTTTCCGTGGCCCGTTCCACAAGGATCAATAATTTATCAGTCTCGAAAGGTTTGCTGATGAAATCATATGCGCCGCGTTTAATGGCCGAAACAGCCGTTTCGATATTGCCATGCCCACTGATGATAATCACCGGCAGGTCCTTGTGCATTTTTTTGACAACTTCCAATAATTCCAAGCCATCAAGACGACTACCCTGAAGCCAGATATCCAAAATCAACAAAGACGGACGACGGGCTTCAATTTCAGCCAATGCGGTATCGCTGTCTCCGGCTGTGCGGGTTTCAAAACCCTCATCATCCAGAATACCCGAGATCAAATCCCGAATATCGGCTTCGTCATCAACAACCAGAATATCAAGCGCCATTTATCAACCTCATACTCTTTCATTTGCATTTGTCTTTGGAAAAATCATAATGGCCCGTGCACCTTGATCTTCATTATTCGCCAGTTTCAAATCACCACCGTGATCGCGCATGATTTTTTTAACAATCGCCAATCCCAATCCTGTGCCTTTGGCCCGGGTGGTCACATATGGTTCCGTCAGGCGCTCCATCAATTCTTCCGGAAATCCTTTGCCATTATCAATGATATGGACCTGAACAGATTTGTCATCCTGGGTGATTTCAAGATCAATTTTACCCTGATCAATATCCATATCACCCATGGCTTCTGTGGCATTTTTAATCAGGTTGGTAAAAGCCTGACCGATCTGGCGCGCATCACAATCGACCATCACATCTTCATCAGGCACAGATATCTTAAAATCAACCGATGTATTGGCCACTTCCATCATAAAGACAGCCTGTTTCACCAGATCGTTTAATTTTTCAGGTTTAATCACCGGTGTTGGCAAACGGGAAAAGGATGAAAATTCATCAACCATTTGCCGCAGGTCTCCCACCTGTCGAATGATTGTGTTGGTACATTGATCAAAAATCGCCGGATCGGTTTGAATTTCCTGACCATATTTACGTTTCAAGCGTTCCGCAGACAGTTGAATTGGCGTAAGCGGATTTTTAATCTCATGGGCAATACGCCGGGCCACATCGGCCCAGGCCGCCGTTCTTTGGGCCGCTACCTGTTCGGTGATATCATCAAATGTCACCACAAAACCCTGAATGGCCTGATCTTTCATCTCTGCAGTAATGCGCACCATTAAATTTAATTTCACACCGCCTTTTTCGCGCGATACCTGGTCTTGTGCCGTTTCTCCACGGTTTTTACGCACTTTTGTAAATATGTTGTCCGCCTCGGGCATAACATTCACAATATTCTGGCCGATCAGGTCTTCTTCTGACATTTGCAATAATTGCAAAGCCGCCCTGTTTGGCAATGTGATCAACCCATCAGGGTCCAAACCAATAATCCCAGCCGACACCCCGGACAGGATCGTTTCGGTAAAACGACGACGTTCATCCAGTTTCGCATTGGCATCCATCAAGGCCTTTTGCTGGCTTTGTAATTGCCGGGTCATATTGTTGAAAGCACGGGTCAAACCACCCAAGTCATCGTAGGCCTTTTCAATGGGCGCACGGGCCGTTAAATCCCCCTGCCCCACTTTTTCTGATGTATCCACCAGATTACCAATGGGCTGCATCAGTTTATTCGCGAGCCCCAAACCCAGCGATACCGCTACCAGTAGTATCAAGAGGGCAATCACAATGAAGGTCAGGTTAAACCACAACCTGTAGGCCGATAAATCACCCAGCACCCTTTCAAAATCTGCCTTGGACGCCGATGCCTGATTCACCAGTGCCAAAGCACGCGCATCGACAAAGCGGCTGACATATAAGAACTGATCGATAAAAGCATCCAGTTTGACGATGGTTCGAATACGATTATCGTCTTCACTGGTCAGAAAAACCACTTTGCCGCTGGAGGCGGATTCCAAAGCCGCATCAGGAAAACGATCATCCAATAATGAAAGGGTATTCCGCGCCTGTACCGTTACCTGACGATTACGGTCAAAGATAATCGCTTCGGATAGCCCCAACAATTGTGCCATCTGGCCAAGGGTTTGCTCCAATAGTTCCGGTTGGGTGGAAAACAACAAAGCCTGACTGTTCAAGTCTTTGGCCATGCCAAGAATGTCGGCTTTGATCACTTTGCGGTGTTCATTGATATAGGCTTCGGAAACACTTTGGGAATTATCCAAAACCGTCCTCACCTTGTCGCTGAACCAGGATTGCAGACCGAATTCAAAAAACAATGCCGAAAAGATCGACACAATCACGGTTGGTGTAATGGCCACCAAGCTGAATAAGGTTACAATACGACTATGAAGTTTCGCACTGCCCGGCCTGGATTTTTGTTCCGCCCATATCCGCACCAGTTGACGCGATACCAAAGCCCCTAAACACAATAGAAGCACCAGATTAAACAGCAACAACACATATAAAGTTGTTGGTGTCGGCGCAAAAGGCCCCTGATTAGAGAAAGTTGCATATGTGGCCACGCCGGACAAAAAAGCACCAACTGCCAGGATAATGGCGGCTTTGTTGCTCAGCTTGATACGTTTGGCCCACAATAGAAATCGAAAATAAGGCCGTTCACTTTTAACTTGTGGCAATGTGTTCATTGAACCCGCAAAGATTTATCTGAATACCGATATTCAGACTATCACAATGTTGCATAAATGCAACAGTTAAAGCACTATGGAAAATATGAGAGGTTTTACCCTCCACGAACCACATTAATATCCAGCTCGCGGATTTTCTTACGTAATGTATTACGGTTCAAGCCTAACATCTCTGCAGCCTTGATTTGATTGCCGTTGGTGACCGATAAGCTTAACTCAATTAACGGTTTTTCCAGTTCCCGTAATACTCGGCCATAAACCCCGGGAGGTGGTAATTCATGGGCCGGATGGGCATCAAAATACTTCTTCAGATGGCGATAAATAGCGTCCTGCAGCGTTTCATCGGCATATTGCGTTTCCAGATCAACAATATCTGCCGCAACCGATGGGCTTGCCAGTTCAGAACGTACGATATCCAGATTGATGACATCTTCCACATAAAGGGCCGCTAGGCGTTGTGAGAGATTTTCAAGTTCCCGCACATTACCCGGCCAGTCATATTGTTTCAGATAATCAAGCGCATCGTTATCGACCAATTTGGGTGTCTGATTATGGTCATTGGCAAATTCCAACAGGAAATGTCGGATCAAGTCGGCGATATCTTCTTTTCGTTGACGTAACGCCGGCAACCGGAGGGGCACCACATTCAGCCGGTAAAACAAATCTTCCCGGAAAAGCCCCTGGGTAATCATTAGTTTTAAATCACGGTGGGTCGCTGCAATGATACGCACGTCAGATTT
>JGI12316J15310_10000909_pt6 | contig 15724 bp, 14 predicted proteins | sample MarCyaLeptolynsp_FD_15310 | JGI IMG/M metagenome (IMG submission 15310)
CCCCATCAGGGCGAAGGCAAGCGCCACATTGGTTGCCATGGAAAGCACTGCGATCTTCAGCGGTGTCTTCGTATCCCCCCGGGCGAAGAAGGCCGGGGACAGAATTTTCACAAGAACGATAGGCGGCAGGCCAACCGCCATCGCGGCGACCACTTCCGCGGTGGCGCAACTGTCTGCCAACGCAAATGCGCCCCGGCGGAACAGCACGTCCACGATGGGAAACGGCATCGCGATCAGCGCGGCCGTCGCCGGCAGGGTGAAGAACAGCCCGATCTCCAGCGAACGGTTGAACGAATTCTCCGCGCCGGCGGTATCCCCGGCACTGAGCTGACGGGAAAGGAGCGGCAGCAGCGCTACCGACACCGCGACGCCGATGACACCCAATGGCAGCTGCGCGATCCGGTCGGCATAGTAGAGATGCGCGATGGCCCCAGCCGGCAGCAGAGAGGCTAGGATGGTAGAGACGACGGTGTTGATCTGACTGACCCCGGCGGACAGGACGCCAGGACCCATCTTCCAGAGGAATTCACGGATGTCCGGCGACAGGCGCGGCCGGGGCAGTCCCATCAGAATACCCGCTTTATGGGCGTCCCAGGCAACGACCGCGAACTGCAGAATGCCGGCGACGAAAACGCCCCAAGACAGAATATAGGCGTCCGGAAGATCAAGGATCCCGCCGACTGCCATCAGCATGGCGGCGATCAGGACGACATTCAGCAGGACCGGTGCGGCCGCAGCAGCCCCGAACCGCCCGACTGTATTCAGCATGCCGGACAGCAGGGCCATCAGCGCCATGAAGGTCAGATAGGGAAAGGTGATGGTGCTGAGCAGCACGGCGAGATCGAAGACGTCGGGCGTATTGGAAAAGCCTGGTGCCAAGACCAACACGACAAACGGCATGAAGGCCATGGCGGCAACGGTCAGTGTGATCAGGCTGAGGATCAGCAGGACGGCGGCTTCTCCGCCAAAGGCCACGGCGCTGGATGTCCCCATCTTCTCCATTCGGCGTGCATAGATTGGCACCAATGCGGCGTTAAGGGCGCCTTCCGCGAAGAGCCGCCGAAACAGGTTGGGCAGGCGAAATGCCACGACGAAGGCTTCGGCCGCCGGCCCGGCCCCCAGGACGGCCGCCATCATCGCATCCCGGGCAAACCCCAGGACCCGGCTGATCATTGTCCAGCCGCCGATGGTGGCAACGGATCGGAAAAGGTTCATGCGGGTTTCGCCAATTGCTGAAGTCTTGCTCAGACTATCGGATTCGAGCCGGAAGACGAGGGCCGGAATGGGGCGGCGGTCTGACTATTCCGCGGCCTGAATGGTGCGGGCTTTTCCTTTTGAGGCAGCAGGCTTCGCAGCGGGCGCCTTCTTGCGTGTGGTCTTTGTCCGACGGACCGGTTTGTCATCCCCATCGACCAGGGCATAGAGCAGGGCATGGCGGATCTGCTCGAGCTTTCCGGGATGATCGATTTTCATCCCGAACGTGTCCTTCACATAAAACACGTCGACCACCTGTTCGCCGTAGGTCGAAATCTTTGCGATAGCGACCTGCAGGCTTTCTTCCAATAGCGCGCTTGTCAGCTTGTAGAGAAGACCGGGACGGTCCCGCCCGTTCACTTCGATGACTGTATAACTGCCGGATGCCTTGTTATCGATCAGCACTTTGGGCGGGACGGTGAATACACGGGTACGCGACGGCAGCGCCTGTTTCGCACGGCGCTGAATTTCCTCCAGCGGACGAATTTCCCCCGTCAGAGATTGGCGGATCAGTGCAGACAGACGCGCTAGACGATCCGGCCGCGCAAAGGCCCCGCCATCCGGTGCCTGCAACAGAAACGTGTCGAGTGCCATGCCGTCCTTGGTCGTTGAGATTTTCGCATCGACTACGGTTGCGCCGCAGAGTGAGATCGCACCGGACAGACGAGACACCAACCCCGGATGGTCGGCGCAAAAAACGGTCAGTTCCGTCACCGCCTTTTCTTCATCGACGCGGGTTTCAACACTCAGGTCGGTCTTCGCGTTCTCGGCCTGGCGGACGATCTTTGCGTGATGGACCAGGGCATCTTCATCGTGGGACAGGAAATAGCCTTTGCCGGCGATGTTCAGGTAGTGGTCGATATCTTTCTGATCCCAGCCATCGGCGCCAAGCCGAGCGCCTAGTCTGGCTTTGACCGCGCCGGCACGGCGAACCCGACCCTCGGAAGAAGAACCGCCGGACATCAATTCCTCGGCACGCCAATACAGCTCCCGCAGAAGCGTCGCCTTCCAATTGTTCCACACGTTCGGTCCGACAGCCTTGATGTCGACGATTGTGAGGCATAGCAGAAGGCGCAGGCGTTCTGGCGACTGAACCAGATCGACGAAATCCCGTACCGTCCGGTCGTCGTCCAGATCGCGCTTGGTCGCCGTCATGGACATGGCTAGATGATGCAGCACCAGCCATGCGACCGTTTCCGTTTCCGCTTCGTCCATTCCAAGCCGGGGACACAGTTTCCGGGCAACCTTCGCCCCCAATTCGGAATGATCGCCGCCGCGCCCCTTGGCGATATCGTGCAGCAGGACAGATACGTAGAGGACTTCGCGCGACAGCACCTGTTTGATGACGCGGCTCGCGATCGGATGCTCTTCGGTCAGAAGTCCGCTTTCGATCCGGTTCAGAATCCCGATTGCACGGATCGTATGCTCGTCGGTCGTGTAGACGTGGTACATGTCGTACTGCATCTGCGCCACGACCCGGCCGAAATCCGGAACGAACTTTCCGAACAGTCCGCATTCGTTCATCTGCCGCAGCGTCTTATCGGGGTCTTTCTCCGCGCAGAGAATATCCATGAACAGGCGGTTTGCCTCCGGATCTGCCCGCATCTCGTTTTTAACGTTGCGAAGGTTCCGGGAGATGGCTTTCAAGGCATCGGGATGAAGTTCCAACCCAGTCCGGTTTGCGACCTTGAAGATCCGCAGCATGTCGTTGGGGACATCACGGAAGTGCATGCGATCCGGGATGGAAAGCCGCTGACCCTCGATGGGGAAACCTTCGACATCGCGCTGGAAGATGTTGATCGGCAGGCGGAACATGCGCCGCCTCTTTTGAGCCGCTTCAAAGGCCGCGAGGAAAATACGGGTCAGATCGCCTACTTCCTTCGCGGTCAGGAAATAGTGCTTCATGAAGCGCTCGACGCCGCTGCTGCCGGATCGATCCGTATAGGACATCCGTGCCGCCAGCTCTGGCTGTACATCAAAGGTCAGACGCTCGTCCGGGCGGCCCGCCAGATAGTGTAGATGGCAGCGAACGGACCAAAGATACTGCTGGGCCTTGGTGAAGCGGTCGACTTCCCGCCGGGTCAGCGCGCCTTCGCCCACCATTTCGTCGATATCCTCGACGCCATAGAGAAATTTGGCTGTCCAATAGAGCGTGTGCAGGTCGCGCAGCCCGCCCTTGCCGTCTTTCAGGTTCGGTTCCAGCACGTATCGGCTGTCACCCATTTTTTCGTGCCGTTCTTCCCGCTCCTGCAGTTTGGCTTCCAGAAAATCCGATTCACGGCCGTTAACGACCTGTTTTGTGAACCGAGTCTTGAGGTCCGCGAAGAAGGGCTTGTGACCCCAGATGAAACGCGATTCCAACAGCGCCGTGCAGATTGTCCAATCGGAACGCGCCTGGCGAAGGCATTCTTCGACCGACCGGGTCGAATGACCGACCTTCAGGCCGGCGTCCCACAGAAGGTAGAGGAGCGTTTCTACGGTCTGATCGACCCGGGCCGCGGGTTTCCGGGAATGCAGGAACAAGATATCGACATCCGACTGTGGCGCCAGTTCGCCGCGCCCATACCCGCCGACGGCGACAATGGCGATCCGTTCCGATTCCATGGCATTTGGCGCTGGATAGAGATGCTCTGTCGTCGCATCGAAAAGCGCCCGCAGCACTTGGTCGATCAAAAAGCAGTTGGCGGCGACGCAGGCGGCCCCGTCATTGTCGTCCATGAACCGGTTCTTGATCTCCTCCCGCCCGGAAACGAGTGCTTCCTTCAAGGCAGGCAGCCAGGCGGCACGAACTTTTGCTTCGTCCGACACATCGCTTGTCGCCGCGTCCAGGACCTCCTTGAACGCGCGCCGATCGATGATCTTGCGCTGGTTGGGTATCTTTTGTTTTGCAGCGGTCATAAGGCCAAATCTAAGGCGCTTTACCCTGTTTGGCGAGGGGTGGTTAAAAGGGGATCGCCGCTCTACTCTCGCCCCAAGAGGAGATCGATTTGAGCAAAGCCCCACAGCGTGACCGCACTTGGCGGGATGTCGAATCCGCCATCGAGCAAACTCAGGGAAAGACAATCCTGTTTGTCACCGGCGCGGTTAAGTCTGGGACGACCTGGACACAGCTCTGGCTGGACGCGCATCCGCAAGTTGCCTGCCGCGGGGAAGGATATTTCTTCGATAAATTCGCGGGTTCGCTGCAGATGGTCTGTAATCAAGCAAGCCAGTATATCGATGCGCAAAACCAGCTGAAAAACATAGGGCATACGCCGTTCCCGCCGATTGGGCTTCCCGTGGTCGAACACCTTCTGCGGCAGACCGTGCTGGGATGTTTGTCGGTCTACGGCGCCGATCCGTCGATCAAGGTCGTGGCGGAAAAGACGCCGTCTTACGTCCTGACCCTGGATGTCGTGAAGATGATTTTTCCGGAAGCGAAAATCCTGCATCTCGTGCGCGATGGGCGGGATGTGGTGATCTCTACCTGGAACCACAACACGCGAACTGCGGGTCAGGCGTTTCAGCAACTCTACCCGACGTTGGGTACCTTCGTCGCGGATATGGCCAGGATATGGACCGAACATCAACAGCCTGCCCTGGATGCCCGGGAGCAGCACGGGGATGAGGTAAAGTTGATCCGATATGAAGATTTGGTCGCCCGTCCGAAGGACGTCATGGCGGATGTGTTTGCGTGGTTGGATGTGGATCAGGGGGACGATGTCATCCAGACCTGCATTGAGGTCACGGAGTTTGAGAAACTTTCTGGCGGGCGAAAGCCTGGCGAAGAGGACAAGACATCCTTTTTTCGGACCGGGTTGCCTGAACAGTGGCGCGAGGGGATGACCGCGGAACAGCAGGCACAGTTCTGGGACGTTGCTGGTACGCTGATGGAACGCCTGGGATATGGAAGAACGTAGTTGTGCTTAAGGCTTAAGTTTGTAGCCCGTTGCCAGCAGGCGTCCCGCCGCCAATAGCAGCAACAGCAAAGCGACAATGGCGACGCCGGCACCGACTAGCGGGTCGGCATCGGATGCGCCAAGGACGCCCCACCGGAAGCCATCCACCAGATAGAAGATCGGGTTCAGCTGAAACGCGGTCTGCCACGCCCCGTCCGGTACGGCGGACAGGGGGAAGAAAGTCCCACTCAGGAAAATGGCCGGCAGAATGAGGAATGTCTCAAAGCCGGAGAAGCTGTCCCATTTCCGTGAGAAGATCGCGCCGATCAGTCCAACCATGGAAAAGATGGCAGCCGAGATCACGGCGAAGAAAGCCGTCGCCAGCGGATTGACCGGGAAACCCAGCCCAAAGATTGTCATGGCAAGCCCGATCACGACACCGATCGCGACCGACGTAACGACGGCGGTCACGAGATAGGCGAGCAGAATCTCAAGCGGGCTCAGCGGCGCCCCCAGTATGTCCTGAAGACCGTCGCTCTCCAGCTTGTCGAACATGATGGAATAACCCGTCGTCTCGACGGCGCGCTGCATGATCGATGTCAGGATTAATCCGGTCCCCAGAAAGGCCAGAAAATCGACGCCGCTGGGCAATGAAATGCGGTCTCCGGCGGCGAGCGTGAAGACGGAGGCGAACAGTACGGCCTGCACGGCCGGCCCGACGATCACCATACCGAACCAGCGTATCTCGCGCAGAACTTCGCGCCGGACAAGATTGTAGAAACCGACCGGGTTCGTGGCTCCGAAGAGACGCGGCTTCGGGGGCGCGGCATCGAAGAGTCGTCGCGTGGTCGAGGTGCTGCCTGCGGTGCTGTGCTGGACGCTGGCCATTTCGGGTGATTAGGACTTCAGCTTGTAGCCGGTGGCGACCATGCGCCAGGCGGCCAGCGCAAGCGCCAAATTGATTGCGACCATCACTGTGACGCCAAGCCAGATCGGGGCGTCCGAGACCCCGATGAAGCCGCTTCTGAACCCGTCGATCATGTAGAAGAACGGGTTGAAGAAGGCGACCGTCTGGAAGACTTCCGGCAGCCGTTCGATGGAATAGAAGGTGCCGCTCAGGAAGGCGAAGGGCGTGATGACGAAATTCGTGATCGCCGCCATATGATCGAACTTGTCTGCCCAAATGCCGCCAATGATACCAATCAGGCTCAGCATCAGGGATGCCGCGACCGAGAAGAACAGGATCGTCCAAATCGTCTCGATGGTGAACGGGACGAAGATCCACATGCCAAGGCCGGTGGATAGGCCGACGATTAGACCACGCGTCACCCCCGCTAAGGCATAGGCTGTCACAAATTCAAAGGGGCTGATAGGCGGCATCAGGACGTCGACGATATTTCCCTGAATCTTTGAAATGATCAGTGAGGAGGACGTGTTCGCAAACGCGTTTTGTACCATAGCCATGACGATCAGGCCCGGTGCCAGGAACTGTGCGAAGGGTACGCCATTGACGGTCTCCACCGCACGGCCCAAGGCCAGCGTAAAGATTGCCAGGAACAGCAGGGTCGTGACCACGGGTGCCGCAACCGTCTGGGTTGCCACGTTCAGGAACCGCCGAACCTCTTTCATGTAGAGGCTCTGCCAGCCAATCCAATTAATGCCGCCGACCGGGGTCTGGTTCTGGCCGCTTCTATCGTCCAATGTCGCCATGGCCGTAAAACTAGGCATGGCGCTGCGGATCGCAAGTCGAATTCCGCTTTGCCGTCGGAAATTCACCTATGCCGTCCGGGCAGGGCCTTGCGCGGCCCGTCCGGCTCAGGCCATCCTTTGTCCGGAACAGAGACAGAGACTGCAATGCCGGCTTTCGAAACCGATCAACCCATCCTTTTCCAGCACTGTGACCCCGCGGGGATCGTGTTTTATCCCCGCTATTTCGAGATGCTGAATGCGGCGGTCGAACGATGGTTCGATAAAGGTCTCGGTGTTTCCTTTGCGCAGCTTCACACGGATCGGCGGCGCGGCATTCCCTGCGTATCGCTGGAAACGCGCTTTGCAGCGCCGAGCCGTCTCGGTGATGATCTTCAGGTCCGGATTGAGGTCCAGAAGATCGGCGGCAGCAGCGTCGAGACGAAGTTCGCCATTGTCGATGCAACCGACAAGGTCAGGATCGAAGGCAGCCAGGTCTTGGTGCATATCGACCTGGACACCGGAAAACCGGTTCGCTGGCCCGACGATCTCCGCGGAGGTCTGGAGCGGTTTAAGGATACCTAGCTGGACCCTGAGAATCCGATTCCAAGCCTATCCCCCGGTTCGATCCATCCAGCGAAGGCGAGCAGTGGCCGATCCTTGGTCCGCATCGCATGCATTTGCCAGGTGTCGTGGTACATCAGATCGCCTGCCGCGACGGAGAACCAATCCCCTTCGTCCAATTGCCATTCCGCCCCTGGTGTTAGAACCAAATACACCTCTTTCGGTTTGTGGCTGTGCGCGGGATAGGTGACGTTCGGTCCCATCAGAAAGAACCCACCGCGGGGGGCGGCGCAATGAACCGGCCCGTCAGGACCCGAAAAAGCGGCATAGGCGTATCCGTCCAACAAATTGCGAGAGCAATTCTCCTCTGTGTAGCTTGGGTTCTGGGACCACCTAATGTGAGGCAACACAAATCCAAAAAGGTCGGCCAACTTATCGAAGCCGTGTTCCCGTATCAGGTCGAGTGCGGCGTTGAGATGCGTCAGAACTGGAAATGAATCGCTGAACCGCGATTCTGCGACGCTCGCCTCAATAGGGACTGTCGGTGGAACGGGTATTTGCTGACCACCAAGCTTGTCGGGTGTGTGGGATACCAATTCCCAGACATGCTCTAGGATCGGATCGAATGACGGATGGTGGGGCGTTAACGTCATCAGTGTGCTTCGGCCCAGCTTTGGCCTGTCCCCGCCTCGACCACCAGCGGTACGGCAAGTTCCAGCACCGGATCGGCGGCTGCTTCCATAACGTCCTTCACGACAGCGATGGCCGCATCCACCTTGCCTTCCGTTACTTCAAAGACTAGTTCGTCGTGGACCTGCAGCAACATCGTCGCATCGTCCTGCAGTCCCGCTTTGGCGAGTGCGTCCGGTACCCGGATCATGGCGCGCTTAATGACATCCGCCGCGGTACCCTGGATCGGCGCGTTGATCGCCTGACGGTCGGCATAGTTCCGGCGCATCGGGTTCTTGTCGTTGATGGTCGGGATATGGATGCGCCGCCCGAACAAGGTTTCGACGCGGCCATGCTTGCGGCAATAGTCGATCGTTTCATCCATATAGCCGCGAATGCCGGGGAACCGCTCAAAGTAGCGGTCAATAAAGGCCTGAGCCTCACCCCGTGCGACGCCGATCTGATTGGCAAGACCAAAGGCTGAAATGCCGTATATGATGCCGAAATTGATCGCCTTCGCTTTGCGCCGTACGTCTGGTGTCATCTCCGACAAAGGAACTTCGAAGACCTCGGACGCCGTTGCAGCGTGAATGTCCTGGCCGTCGCGGAAGGCATCGATCAGCGCTTGAATACCGGCGACATGGGCAACAAGGCGCAGCTCGATCTGCGAGTAATCCAGGGATACAAGCGTCTTTCCTTGTTCCGCGACGAAGGCCGTTCGGATGGTGCGGCCCTCCTCTGTGCGGATCGGAATGTTCTGCAGGTTCGGATCGGTGGAGCTGAGGCGGCCGGTCTGCGCACCCGTCATCATGTAGGAAGTGTGTACGCGTCCGGTCTTGGGGTTGATGTTCTCCATGAGGGAGTCAGTGTACGTGCTCTTCAGTTTAGAGAGCATGCGCCAGTCCAACACCTTGGCGACGATCGGATGCTGATCGCGCAGCGGCTCCAGGACGTCTGAGTTTGTGGAATAGGCACCGGTCTTCGTCTTCTTGCCGCCCTTCAGACCCAATTCATCGAACAGGACTTCACCCAGTTGTTTGGGAGAGCCGACATTGAAGGTGTGTCCTGCCTCCTTCTGAACGGCCTCCTCCAGGTCCGCGATGCGCAGTCCAAAGTCGTTGGACAACCGCCGTAGAACATCCGGATCGGCCTTGATGCCGGCCTGCTCCATCTGGCTCAGGATTGGAACCAGCGGACGCTCGACGGTCTCATACACCGTTGTTAGCTTTTCCTGCACGAGGCGTGGCTTGAGAATCTGCCAAAGACGCAGCGTGACGTCAGCGTCTTCCGCGGCATAGTCGCGGGCCTTTTCCAGCTCGACTTCGGCGAAACTGATTTGGGACTTCCCTTTCCCGGTTACTTCGGAATAGGCGATGGGTTTGTGGTCCAGATGCAGTTCGGAAAGCTCATCCATGCCATGCCCGTGCATGCCACCTTCCAAGACGAAACTCAGCAGCATCGTATCGTCGATGGGCGCGACATCGATCCCGTGTCGGGAGAGGACGACGGCGTCGTATTTGATGTTCTGACCGATCTTCAGAACACCTGGGTCTTCCAACATCGGCTTCAGCCGTGCGATTGCGTCCGCCATGGCAATTTGCTTTGGCGGTTCAGCCCCACCACCCAGTAGGTCCCCCCCGCCGGTGCTTCCGGGTGCGACATGCGCGAGCGGGATGTAACAGGCCTTGCCAGCCTCTACAGAGAGTGAGACGCCCACCAGTTCCGCCTGCATCTGATCCAGTGACGTCGTTTCCGTATCGACGGCGACGGTGCCGGCGGCATGTGCCGAGGCGATCCAGCGGTCGAGCGCATCAAGGTCGGTGACGAGTTCGTACTCCGCTTCCGCGGGTGGTTTGGCGGCTTCAGTTCCGGTTGCGCTGCCGCCGTCGCTTCCATCTCCAATCCGAGCAATCAAGCGGCGGAAGTTATTTTCCTGCAGGAAGGTCATCAGCCGATCGTGGTCCAGTTCCTTTCGAACCAGATCTGACAGCGGAACCGGTACCTCGACATCATCTTTCAACCGCACGAGCTGACGGGAAATCCGTGCCATCTCCGCATTCTCGATCAGGCTTTCCCGCCGCTTGGGCTGCTTGATTTCTTCCGCGCGCGCCAGAAGCGTGTCCAGATCCCCATATTCATTGATCAATTGAGCTGCCGTCTTAACCCCAATTCCCGGCACCCCAGGGACGTTGTCGGTCGAGTCACCGGCCAGAGCTTGAACGTCCACGACCCGGTCCGGGCCGACACCGAATTTTTCGACGACCTGATCGTGCTTGATGGCGACATTCTTCATGGGGTCCCACATCGACACCTGATCGTCGACCAGCTGCATGAGATCCTTGTCGGAGGAGACGACGGTGACTTCGGCGCCGAGCGCTTTTGCCTGTTTCGCGTAGGTGGCGATGAGGTCGTCTGCCTCAAAACCCTCCATCTGGATCGCTGGAAGGTTCAGCGCCTCGACCCCCTCGCGGATCAGCGGAAACTGCGGAACCAACTCTTCGGGTGCGTCAGGCCGATGACCTTTGTAGTCGGGATAAATCTCGTTTCGGAAATTCTCCCGCTTGGCGTCGAAAATGACCGCAACATGGTCGGCATCGGTCTGTTCCACCAGGTTCAGAAGCATCGACGTGACCCCGAAAACCGCGTTGGTCGGGGTGCCGTCCGGCCGGTTCATCGGCGGTAATGCGAAGAATGCGCGAAAGATATAGCCCGACCCGTCGACCAGATAGAGGTGTTTCGGCGCTTCGGACATTCGCGGCTCCTGAAGAAAGGAAGAGGACGATAGGGCCAGAGTATGCCCCGCTGCGCCGGATACGAAAACAGGACTCTCTTGAATTTTGCGGCTTGAATCACGACACTAAAGTCAGCGCGGTGAATGCCGATATTGGGTTTGCCGCATCGATACGGTTCTCGCTTATCCGCCAACGAGGAGATCCAGGCCATGGCACGCATGACCCTTTTTAATAGCCCGCTTTTGCTGGGTTTCGATGAGATGGAGCGCACGCTTGACCGCGTCGCTAAGATGTCATCGGACGGATATCCCCCTTACAATATCGAACAGGTCGATAACGATCGCATCCGCATCACACTGGCAGTTGCCGGATTCGCGGAAGAGGATCTGGCGATTGAAAGGGAAGGCGACCAGCTTTCCATTGCCGGCCGGCAAGCGCCCGACGAACGGTCGGATCGGATCTTCCTGCACCGCGGCATCGCGGCACGCCAGTTTCAGCGTAGGTTCGTCCTGGCCGAGGGGATCGAGATCGATGGCGCGACGCTGATGAACGGACTCCTCCACATCGATTTGCACCGCCCGAAACCGGAATCGAAAGTGGAAAAGATTTCAATCAATACGGGGAAGTCCGCCGCTAAGGAAAAGCCGGCTGCTTTGGACATCGAGGAAAGCTAGCGCGCTTCTGGGTCGATCACCCCGCCTCTGGGTCGATCACACCGTAGACGCAAAGAAAAACCCCGCCCGAACCTGTGTTCGGACGGGGCTTTTTGAATCGAACCTGTTTTTGCCTATTCGGCGGATAGAGCGGCCTCCTGCCAGGTCTCTGCTGAACCGTCGAAACAGGTCTTGTTAGCGGCTCACGACCGCGTTGATGTCAGCGCGCACGATGCCGATGTCGGCCAGGGTCGCGTCGGACAGTTTGTTCAGCTCAGCAGCCGTAGCGCGGCGGGCCATGAAAGCCTGGAAGCGCGCGACGAGGCCGGCTTTGTTAGCTTCTTCGATCTGCTGGTCAACAACCGGAGCGTCAGCCAGGAGGCGTTCTGCGTAGGCGTTGAGGGCGTCGGAGACACGGCCGAAAACGGCGGCGTCGGAGAAGGAAACGGAGCGCGGTGCGGTGTCGAGGGTGGTAACGGCCATGATGAAAACTCCTTTAGGTTCAGCGGTTTCGGTTCAATCCCAGAGCGGATCAGCATCTTTCTTACTGTCCCGTTCTCTGTTGTTGGATAGATGCGCTCGAACCCGTCAAACGACAATTGCATAGAATGCGCAGGGGGGTATGCATTCCGCGCATAGGTCAAAAGTGATCCGATTGAGAAGGGTATTTATTCCCCGACAGCCATTGTCCGTGGGTACCTTTTCTCGCCAAGGATCAAGATCGGAATCTGAACCGGTGTGCTTTTACTGGCCGAAAATCGCGTATAGCCCGCGGGATATCTCGCTCTCAAGCGGGAAGGACAGCATCCCCATCTCGCCATATCCAAGGAACCAAGGCATCGCGTAGAACCGGAAGAGAAAGAAGAACCATGCGACAAAGAGCGGGATCATCGGCTCCATCAGGAAGCTGGGCGTCACCGGAGCGAAAACCCGAAGAATGGGATTCGTGAATTTCACGAAAACCCTCATGAAGAAGAACGGGGAATTGATAGGAAGGAAAATGTTCATAGCGGCACGCCCGATCAGCGTCCACATGATCGTCCCAAGAGCATAGTCCAGGATTAGAACCCAAAGCGGTAAGTGATCAACCATCCCGAACCCCAGCCTCTCTTTTGATAAAACCGTTTCTGCAGACTTGCATTGGCGTAATCCGATTTATGCACAGCACAAACGCAAAAAAAAGGGCGGGACACTGCGTCCCGCCCTAAGGGTTCATTTAACGACGGTGATGCTAGTGGGTCGCATCCAAAACGGTGTTTCCGCTTGGATTGCGCGTGTCGTCCACCATCTTCTGGATTTCCGCGTCGGGTTCTTCCGTCATCAGGCTGACCACAATCATGAGGATCAGACTGACCGGCATTCCGACAATCCCGAAGCGCAGGTGGTCGAGACCCAGAACCGGGTCACCGCCCATGAAGCGAACATAGATCAGGTAGGCCGTACCGGCGGCGAAACCGCCAACCATACCGGCAATCGCCCCTTGCTTGTTCGCTCGTTTCCACCAAACACCCAAGACCAATGGGAAGAAGAGGCCGGAGCATGCAAAACAGAATGCCCAGGCAACCGCCCCAAGGATCCCCGTCAACTTCAAGCTGGCCACCAAGGCGCCTGCGCACCCGATGACGATCAGCAAGATGCGGGCAACGATGAGACGTTTCTTCGTTTCCGCCTGAGGATCGATGATCTTGTAGTAAAGGTCGTGGCTCAGTGCGTTCGCAATCGCCAGCAGTAGGCCATCCGCGGTGGACATGGCTGCCGCCAAACCGCCCGCAGCCACCAGGCCGGAGATCACGTATGGCAGACCCGCGATTTCAGGCGTTGCCAGAACGACAATGTCTGGACGCATGAAGAACTCGTTGATCTGCAAGATGCCATCACCGTTACCGTCGGTAACAGCAAGCATACCGACTGCGCTCCACTTCTGAATCCACTCCAATGCATTCACATCAGCAATGGCCTGTCCAATAACCGCGGTCGGCAGTTCAGGATCCAGCAGCTGCAGCTTCGTCAGCGTGGCGAGAGCCGGCGCCGTGAAGTACAGCAGGAAGATGAACAGCAGCGACCAGGACACGGACTTGCGTGCCGCACGGACGGACGGTGTGGTGAAGTAACGCATCAGGATGTGCGGCAGAGACGCCGTACCAGCCATCATGCAGAGGGCCAGTGTGACGAATTTCCAAGCATCCAAACCTTCACCAGGTGCGTTGTGCAGATTGGTGAGGATACGGACACCCGGAACACTCTCCGTCGCCGCGGTTCCGACGCCAAGCAACGGCTCCAGTTCCGCGATCCGGCCTGCGGCGTCGCCGAAGCTGAAATGCGGAATAATGCCGAAGCCCTGCACGTTGGACATCCAGATAACCGGCACCAGGTAGGCGATGATCAGCACGATGTACTGCGCCACCTGCGTCCAGGTCACGGCCCGCATCCCGCCCAGCATGGAGCAAAGCAGAATACCCAATAGGCCAAACCAGACACCGACCTCGAACGGAATTTGCAGCGCGCGCGCCGCGATCGTCCCGGAAGCGTTAATCTGCGCCGTCACGTAAGTGAAAGACGCGACCACCAGGATAATCACCGCGACAAGACGCGCGGTATTCCCGCCATAGCGTGTTCCGATAAAATCAGGAACGGTATAGCAGCCGAACTTACGCAGATACGGCGCCATCAATGAGTTCACGAGCACATAGCCGCCCGTCCAACCGACAAGGAAGGCTAGGTAGCCGTGACCACCGAAATAGATACCGCCTGCAAGCGCGACGAACGATGCACCGGACATCCAGTCCGCCGCGGTCGCCATGCCGTTGAACACCGGTGGCACTTCCCGCCCGGCGACATAATAGGCATCGACCTGCATCGTCCGGGACAGCCAGCCGATGGCTGCATAAATGAAAACCGTGAACAGCATGAACAGGATACCAATGGTATCCGCGCCCATTCCCATCTGCTCCAACACCGCCATAAGCAGGATGAAGACGATGAATCCGCCCGTATACATTCCGTAGATCTTGGGCAGATTGTCGATGAAGTTACCTTTCATCTGTTTATCTCCCTTTAATCTTCGGTGAAACCGGCTTCGTCATCGATTTTGTCCTGCAACTTGTTCTGGACGAAAATCAGAATGACAAAGATGGCCAAGGATCCCTGAACAGCGAAGTAGTAGCCGAGTGGGAATCCAAGAAAACTTGATGCGTTGAGGTCCGCTGCGAACCAGTGGACAACGAAGGAAAAGATGAACCAGAGAGCCAACACAATAAAGGTCAGCCTCCGCGTCTTTGCCCAATGCTGTGATTGAGATTCGGAGTTGTCTTGCGACATTTTTTTCCCCCCAATTTAGTGTCTGGTGGACTGTCTTCTTTTGCGGACAGATAACCAAAGCCGGGTTAGAGTGCGAAAAGTTACAGAGATATTGCACCAAAGGTCAAGTAAACAGCAGTCGTTCGAAAATTGCGGATAGAGATTAATAAGTTGATTAATAAAGAAATATTCGCCTCCATTCAGAAATTGATAAAATTGCTGACTATTCGATTCGACCGTCGTCAACTTGAATCCAGCGAATCACTTTCGGTTTTTATTCACACCCGCGCCGCCTACATCGCCCAGACTTCACTGTTCGGTTATTTAAAGGCGCGAATGGGGACTCAGTTCAGAGTTCTATTTGAAGACGATGTGTTTTCTGAATCGATCCAAATTGCATCCGTACAGGTGTTTTTGTCCTGTTTGTCAGATTTGACGGTCTATTGTGTGGCCTCTGTCGCGCGCAGTTCCGACCTGTCGAATCCGGACGCCGAAGCCTTGGCGCGACACTGCTTCGAAACGGCATGCCGGGAAGCGCTGAAGGATGTTAAAACAGATAGAAAGCCTGAGGATCCGTATAGTGCCTTCACGCAACGGATATCCGGCTTGGACTGGCACGCGGTTCCGGACGGGGAAGCAGCCTTTGCACGAAGCGAAGGTGATCTCATCAGGTTTGCGCCGGTGATCGACGATTATAAGGAGCTGGATGAAGAGATCGTCAGCAATTCCATTCGGTTTCGCTGGCATGATGTCCGTACCCAGGCACGCAAACGGGTGAACGGGGCGGCAATCGCGGCGGACTGGGGAACGCGATCCGCCTGAAAAACGGGACTTCGATATGAGCTTTCCAGCGGTCAAAGACAGTCTTTCCAGCATGGTGCTGAGCGGTCTGCCGCTGGTAATCCTGGACACGGAAACGACGGGGCTGGACACCAAGACCTCCCGCATGGTGGAAATCGGTGCCTGCCGCGTCGAGATGGAGCAAAACGCG
>JGI12316J15310_10000043_pt4 | contig 15722 bp, 15 predicted proteins | sample MarCyaLeptolynsp_FD_15310 | JGI IMG/M metagenome (IMG submission 15310)
GTCAACTTGATAACGCATCACCCATTGCCGAATGGTACTTTCGCCTGCTGACACCATTTTTTGAATCTTCGGAATCGGGTCACCAGACCCGTACATCCGAACCGCTTGTAAACGTCTCAATTCATAGGCATCGCGGGTACTTTGCTCGGCTTGACGAAACGCTTTGATTTCTGATTCCTTAAGGGTAAAGGTTCGTTTTCTCATGCTTTCACTTTAATTCATTTGACTTCTTTTTGCTCTATCCATAAGTTCTGAATCAACTTTTATGATATATGTTGTGTTCGGGGTAACCTGTACCCTCCAAACTGGATCGCTATCTTCCATTAATGAAAATTTTTGTGGGGTATTGACGACTAAAGTCCCCATATTATGCTGACTTGCACACGCTACTATCATTCCAATCATGGATATTGGGAGCAGGAATTTTCTTAACGTATTATTTCTCATGTGTATTTTTTTCTTAAGGCTTTGACGACACCATAGGCGGCATAGTCCGCGCTATAGATGGTGAACATTCAAAGCATGAAGTGTGCTTTCGACTCCATCAGAGAGCGCAAAATAACTATAGGGGGATAGTGTTGAATCCGTAGCCTAGCAAGAACTCCTTATAGCGTATATTGACATTGTCTGAATGTTTATTGGATATATCATGTCAAAAATCACAAAAATCCTTATATTTTTATTGTTCACTCTAGTGTTAATGAGCCTCAGTGTGCAAGCACACGGAACAACTCACCTAATATATGAAACAAAGTATCATTCGGGTAATGATGTTCGGTGGAGCCCAGATGGATCTCGTCTAGCTGTTGTCGCATCTTCAAAACTGCACATGTTAGATGCGATGTCTTGGATAAATGTTTATAGTCGTGAGGTAGCAAATTCGCAAGTTACGTGGAATCCAGATGGTACACAAGTTGCGACTATTAAGGGTGCTAGTGCTTCAGATGAAAATATGTCATACCTTTATATTTGGGATACCGAAACTGGTATGCTGATACATGAATATGCGCGCCCAAAGTGTGGTAGTGAAGCGTGTAGTTATATCAATATAACGAGTTACTTAGCCTGGTCACCGGATGGACAATATATTGCAAGTGATGGTCGACGTGAGTCTGGTGATGTTGTTTTATGGAATGTTGATAGTGGTTTCGAGCGTGTCATTGGTCAACATCCTAGTGGTGCTGTATTAGAAGTTGCATGGAGTCCTGATTCAAAATTTTTAGTAAGCGGTGGCGGGAATTACTATAGAGTATGGGATATTCAAGCATCTACACTCCTTTTTGAATTTGAAGGCCTTGGCATTGTTGATTGGCACCCCGTTCAAGATATTGTTGCTACTTTGCAATTTGGTTACTTTATAAATATCTGGAATGTAAGTTCTCAGGTTCAAGTCGCTGAACTTAAGCCGTTGGTCGTAAGTTTTTTAATAAAGAAAAGCGATCATTGGAATTGGGTAGGTTCTGTCGCATAAGAGCACCCTCCACCTGCTGGCGAAGATGATCTAAATCGATATAGAGCTTATTGGCGCAAGCTAGATTTTTCAGATGTAGCCAATAGCGCTCGATAGGATTGAGAAATGGCGAATACTTCGGGAGCCATACCACCTGCAACCGATCAGCAAATGAACTCATCGCAGCCATCGATGCTCGGCTCGTATGAAAAGTAGCGTTATCGAGTACTAATACCACTTTTTGTGTAGGGTAGCATTTCGTCATGAGATGATCAAGAAAGGTGATAAAAGCGTTGCTATTTTTGCGAGGTGCGATTGTCCAACTCATGTTATCTGTTACCCAATTGTACGCCCCAAAGACATGTGTCCATCGCTGTATGCCGGGCGCAGGGATTAACTTTGTCTGTCCACGCTTCATCCAGCATTTTCGTAGCGGCGGATGCATGCTCATGGTTGTTTCGTCCATAAAGAGGAGTTCATATTTCCCGCCAAGGGCTTTTTTTTCAACCACTCCAATAATTCCTTGCTCCGTTCTTGCTCGTCAGCATCTTGTAGAGCGCTTAAATCATGTTTCGGTTGACGATACACATAACCTAAACGCTTCATCAACACCCGAAAACGGGCTGGACTGAGCTTTATATCAGTCTCTTTATACATATGCTGACGTAACCGTTCGATAGCCCATAGCACAAATGAATAGCCTAATGCCTCGGGAGCAAGCTCAACAATCTCACCCAACCGTTTTTCATACGTTTCATCCGTTTTACGGGGACGCCCACTTTTAGCCCGATCACCTAAGCCGGCAATCCCTTCTGCTTTCCAGCGATGATACCAACCGTAAATCGTTGGTAATTTGACGGCCATTATTTCAGCCACTTCGGTCACCGATTGTCCCAGATGCAACATGTGGATGGCGGTGGCACGTTGACGGATACGAGCATCATGGGCGCTGCGGATCGCTTGCTCTATTTCGGCAAGTTCTTTTTCTGTTAACATATAATCTAATTGTTTTGGCATACTATATAGTATAGCCTATTTTATATTTCTTTCGATTAATGGCTTAAAGTAGATTTTCCTACATATAAAATCGCTTGGAACCATGATGGTAGTTTGCTTGCTACAGGAATGTTTGATGGCACGATAGATATATGGGATACAAGTACACTTGAAGTAGTTATGACTATACCGTCAGATGCAGGGATTGTGACAGGTTTAGATTGGCACCCAAATCAAAACAAACTTGCAGCTATTAGTTTAGATGGATGGTTATATATATGGGAATATGAGAGCAGAAACTAATTTCCGCTCTCATACTATTTTGCACTACATGGAAATTACTTTCTCATGCATCTTCATTCCCACCTCAGGCGGCGCAAATGCCGCCATGTCGCCTATCTGTGAGATGGTCACACAGTTGCTACCCACCCAATGGAAACAGGTTTTCCACTAAGAGCGTATAAGCGCCACTCGCAGGATCATACCGATAAATCCCCACAGCGCGGTCGGTGGCGATGGTTTGCGCATACAGCACGTTGCCATCGGGAGTGGTGGCAAAATAAAAGTCACCGCTACTGTGCGGTAAGATCGCTTGCTCGCCTGTATCATAGCGATGGTAGACGGTTTGACGCGGTTCAAATTGGCTCAGTAACACGCCCTCTGCCGTGAAAATGGCATCTTGCAACCGCCCGAACGCGCCTTCATAAGCGAGGCTAGCGGTTGGCACAAACCAGACTTGTACTGCTCCCGCGCCATTGCTGCTGACCAACCATTGACCGTCTGGTGACACCAAGTTTTGTGGTTGTAGTTCCAAGGTCGCACCAGTGTATTGCCCTAGTGCCGTTGCCCCCGCCGCGCCATCAAGTAACCAAATGGCTTGATCAATCAACACCAAGATTTGTGTATCGGATATACGCGCCAGAGATTGTACTTGGGGCGAGGTAATTTCAGGAAGTGCATAATTTTGGGGAGACCCTCCTATCAAGGGGCGTTGCTCAATAATACAATCGGTTGCACAAGGAGCCGTAAACACCAGCAAGCTATCGCCAAAGATCTGATAATTGGCAAAAGATGTATTGGCGTCTACAAATGGTTCCTGCGCCAAAATCTGATTGCTGCCATCTTGGAAAATAGTGGTGTAGTACAGCACATTCTCGATCAAAATACGGTAGAGCCATATATCACCATTCGCCGCTACAGACACCACCGGAAAGCTGGTGTCAAAGTTATGCAACACACTTTCTTGTCCATCGGCAAGCGTGAGGTTAATCAGTTGCCATGTATTGCTATCACGCGATTCGCGGCTGAGGTAGCGCAAGGTGGTGGCATCGGTGGAAAACTTCCAATTGTCTAAGGGGGCGAAGGTTTCGCCAGTTAATAAGCGTACTTGATTGAGTGTGAGGTCAACCAATAGTCCCGTTGCAAATGCGCCTTGTTCCGCTACCAATACATAATAGGGACTACTGGATGCCGCTAGCGTGCGGACTTCGGGCAAGACTGCGCTAACATTGCCAATGGGGTTCACAATCTGCGCGGCGGTGGGTGTCAAGACATAAACCCCAACTTGGCCATTTGAAGATAGCACGGCTAACATGCGATCTGCATCTAACCGCCATGCTTGGGGTTGAATGTCGGGATCAATGGTTAATAAGGGCGTTTGTTGTCCGGTGAGGTCATAGGCGATTAACTGCCCACTGGTGGCATCAAAGCCATAATACCATGTGGCAGGGATCGCTTGGGCGTGGGTGGCGGTGGCTGGCATCAGGATCAGGGATGCCAAAAAGGTAATAATCAACATCAAGACAGCAAAACGGCGCATTGGTTAGACTCCCATGATTGTTACGTAATCAGTGCATATTGGATTGCGTGCCATTTTAACATATGGTAGAAAAATTGCATGGCAATGATGAGAAGTCTCTACACAAACATGGAAACATTCTCTATAATCCGCCGTTGCACTCTAAAAAATAGGCACATATGGATACAACCACCCCGCTTTATTTTGCATTTGTTCTGTTGATATTTTTAGCTGTCTGGCGTCAACAGTTGATCCCGCAACAATGGCATGTCATCTTAACCCCATCCCAATGGGCAAATGGCATTTTATTGGTTGCGAGTTATGGCTTTTATGCGCTGCTAAGTGTTGATTTTGTCCCCATCTTAGCCAGCGTCACGATTGGAGTTTATCTCTGTGCCTTGTTACTCCCACGTCAAACAAACCGTAGGATGCGCCATGCTATCCTCAGTATCGGGTTGTTGATGAGCTTGGGGATACTGGGCTTATTTAAATATTATGATTTTTTTGTGGAAGCCTTTGGGGGGAGCCCCGCTAGCCGCTTTATATTGCCGATTGGGTTATCCTTCTATAGCTTTCAAGCCATTAGCTATTTATTAGATGTCAATAATCGGCGGGTTGAACCAGTCAGTAATTTACCCGATTTTGCGTTATATATGGCGTATTTCCCACGGTTAGTGGCAGGGCCAATTGAGCGATTGAACGATTTGATGCCACAACTCCAGCAACCCCGCTCACTGTCTTGGCAGGGGGTTGGTGATGGACTATTTTTGATCTTACAGGGGATGTTTAAAAAAGTAGCGGTTGCCAATGTGATCGGGATGGCTATCGCGCCTATTCAAGCAACATCTAGTGGTGACATGGCGATGCTTTCTAGTGGAATATTGTGGGTAACCATGTTGTTATATACCTTGCAACTCTATTTAGATTTTTCGGGGTATATGGATATTGCGCGGGGGGTTAGCAAGTGTTTGGGCATCGAACTTTCAATGAACTTTGCGGTTCCCTATTTTGCTGCCCGCCCCGTTGATTTTTGGAACCGTTGGCATATTACCCTGTCTAATTGGCTACGCGATTACCTTTTTATGCCAACCTCGCGGTATTTCCTAAAACGTATTCGCTCTCGTAATGTGGTCTTGTTTATCGCTTATTTTGTGACCATGACCTTATCTGGTTTGTGGCATGGGGCGGGGTGGAACTTTGTGTTATGGGGGTTTTTGCATGGTGTGATGTTATTCTTTTCTCGTTTGCTGTTGCCGGGTGCATTGCCTGCGTTGGAGTCTGCCCCTGATTACGCTAAACGCGCCGCTTTGATAGCGGGGAACTTTTTCTTGTTAAATATCACGTTTGTCTTTTTTGCACTCCCAATTGATAATGCTTTAGCATTCTTAATACAGATGTTCAGCTTTGAGCAGATGACAGATATTGGGCATCTGGGGCGCGTCTTAGTCTTTGCGATGGTAGCGTGGCTTTTCCTTGATATTAGTGAGCTATGGGGTGGCAAACGCGCGATTGCCAAATTCCCCTCGCCCTTACGAGGTGCATTATATGCGGTGATGGTGGCACTATCTGTGAGTAGTGGCTTAAGCGGGGTTGAAACCTTTATTTATGGACAGTTCTAAATGATGCAACGACGCTGGTTTCGGTATCTATTGGATGTTATTGGGTTTTTAGTGGTCTTGGCAGCTTTTGAATATGGGGCACAACAGCCAATTATGTTAGAAACCTTTGGTGCGCCAAGTGCGTGGGGAACCCTACAAGATAGTGTGGCTACCTTAAATCATTTTTCAGAAACTGAGCTACCAGATATAATCGTGGTAGGGAGTTCAGTATCTCAAAATTCGATTGTTCCACGTAACTTGAGTGACTCAATCGCAGACCGCACTGGTGAAGAATTTAGCATTGTGAATGTGGGGGCAAATTGGCTCTCGGCGGACATTGCGCCACGGTTTGTGGTGGACGTTATGCCATCCCTCCATACACCCCGTATGATTTTATACCCACTGTTTCCGTTAGATTTGTTACCTACAACATCAGAAAACCAAACATTGCGTCTCAAAAATTCAACATTTAACGAGGTTTGGTTTTATGATGCGCCGCTGATTGATGGATACCGAGAAATTGCTATTCGTAGCGACTGGCTTCAATATAGTCAAAATATTTCTGATTGGATTGCGGGTGTTGAGGTGTATACCCCCATCACTAATTGGCGAGGGTATGCCTACCGGGATGAAGTGCATCCTGATATTGAAGCTGTGGCGGCGTTTACTATGCAACCCCAAATCAGAACGGATAGTTATGCAGCGCAACAACTCGCTGAGATGCTCACTTGGGCAGAAGACCACGATATTTATGTGGTCTTATTCTCTGCACCGTTACCGTATAATTATCGTCAGTCTGAAAGTGGTCAGCAAAACATGCAAACCATGACACAACATCTTAAAAATGTTGCAGCGGCGCACCCGAATGTGATCTACTTAGATTTGTATGCTGATGACTTTCGGGTGCCACCTTCTGGCTTTCGGGATGAAACGCACACTAATTACGAGGGAGCGCTAGCGTGGACAGAGCGCCTTGCCGAGATGATGGTGCGAGAAAACGTGCTCGAGTGGGCTAGTGTGGGGATTGTACGTGTTTATGGTGACAATCAGGTAGTGATTTTTTATCGTGAAACCGCTGGTGTTGTCGAAGTCTACTCGGTGTTGCCTGATTTATACGGCTCATTTTTGCATCAATGGGGCGCTGATGAATGGCAGTCTTTGCCACTCAATGCGGCATTGGATGTGAACGGTGACGGGTGGCGATTGCGTTTAACCCGTCTTGAAGATGATAACGCCTATCGATTTGAGTTTTGGGGGCAGGATGATCACCGCCTAACGGATACAGCTTTTATCATTCCTGTGCGATAACCTCACAATATTTGCTACAATACACCCCATTAAGTGAACAGTTTAAAAATGGATTTTTTGATATGTATATTTTGGCATTAGACCAAGGCACCACAAGCTCCCGTGCTATTTTATTTGATGAAAACGGGATTCCTAAATTTACGGCGCAACAAGAATTTATGCAACATTACCCCCAACCCGGTTGGGTGGAACATGATCCCCAAGAAATTTGGGACACGCAATACGCCACCGCCCAAGCGGTGATCCAACAAGCGGGGATCAGCGCGAGTGATATTGCGGCAATCGGGATCACCAATCAACGCGAAACGACGATTGTATGGGATAAAACCACGGGCGAACCGATCTATAATGCCATTGTGTGGCAGTGCCGCCGTACTGCTGATTATTGCAAGGAGTTAAAGGCAGAAGGCTTTGATGGCATGATCCGCACCAAAACGGGGTTGCTAGCCGATCCCTATTTTTCAGGGACTAAGGTTCGCTGGATTCTGCAAAATGTTGAGGGTGCACAAGACCGCGCCGAAAAAGGTGAGTTGGCATTCGGAACGGTGGACAGTTGGTTGATCTGGAAGTTAACCAATGGCGGTTTACACATCAGTGATATAACCAATGCCAGCCGTACCATGTTATATGATATTCACCAGCAGCACTGGTCAACCACCATTCTTGAGAAATTTGGTATTCCAATGGATATTTTGCCAGAGGTTGTTCCCTCGAGTGCAGTTTACGGCGAAACTGCCGATGGCATTTTTGACGCACCGATCAAAATTGCCGGTATTGCAGGCGATCAACAAGCTGCGAGTTTCGGTCAGATTTTGTATAGCCCTGGGTTAGCCAAAAATACCTATGGCACCGGCTGCTTTATGCTGATGAATGTGGGCGAAAAAGCGCAAACCTCTAAAAATGGTTTGCTGAGTACCATCGCATGGCAAACGGGTAAAGATGATCCCGCCATTTATGCAATGGAAGGTAGCATTTTTATTGCAGGCGCTGCCGTGCAATGGTTGCGCGATGAACTCAAAATCATCGATAATGCGCCAGACGTTGAAACGCTTGCTGGCTCAGTCAATAGTTCCGAAGGGGTGTATTTTGTACCGGCCTTTGTGGGCTTGGGTGCGCCGTATTGGGATAGCCAAGCACGGGGGGCATTGTTGGGTTTAACACGCGGTTCCGGTCGCGCTCAGATTGCCCGTGCTGTGTTAGAAAGTCTAGCGTTCCAAACCGCCGATGTGGTTGGCGCGATGAAAAATGATACCGGTATAGAGTTAGAAACCTTGCGCGTGGATGGTGGGGCATCGGCCAATAACCTATTGATGCAAATTCAAGCCGATGTCTTAGGCGTGGCGGTTGAACGCCCCAAAGTGACCGAAACCACCGCCTTGGGTGCATCTTATCTCGCAGGTTTGGCGACAGGGGTTTATAACTCTTTAGATGAGCTACAATCCCAATGGGCATTGGATCGCGCTTTTGAGCCGCAAATCTCGGATGACCAACGGCAAGAAATGTTGGCTGGCTGGCGCAAAGCAGTCGAACGCTCCAAAGATTGGGCATAGTGCGGCATTAATCGGGTAATTGAATGGGGTGTTGCGTTTCATACTGAGACATCACAATCGCACTGGCGGTTTCTCCGTAAGGGTGCAACGCCTCAATAAAGGGTTCTAAGGCAGCGGGCTCTTTCAAGATCACTTCCATGATGAAGGAGTCCGCACCCGTCACATGATCACAGCGCAAAATACTAGGGTGTTGTGCCGCAAATTCGCGGATGTGAGGATAATATTTAGGCGTCGTTTTGAGCCGAACAATCACTCGTATACCATAGCCCACTTTGCCCCAATTGATCATTGCCTGATAACCCGTGATAATGCCTTGCTCTTCTAATTTCTGAACTCGATCAATGACCGCTGGTGTGGAAAGTGCCACTTGCCGCCCAATTTCAGCATAGGATAACCGCGCATTAATTTGTAATAAATCAAGTATTTTTTTATCAGTCGCATCCAGCATCGCCAAACCCCTAACATTCTTCACCCAATCAATATAAACGCCTCACATTATAAACCAAACTTGACGGTAGTATGGCATATACTGAGCCTATATTGAGTGAGTGGAGCGAGAGTGATGATTCCTATATTTTTATCAAGTTGGGTGATCGGGATGTCGATTGCTGCCCCTGTGGGGCCGATTGGGGTGTTATGTATGCGGCGCACGCTGGTCTACGGCTGGCGTTTGGGGTTTGTGTCTGGCATGGGGGCGGCTACAGCAGACGCCTTTTATGGTATTTTAGCCGCGTTTGGCTTAACCGCATTAACGGCAGTCTTATTAGATGGGGTGATCGTGTTGCAAGTCGTGGGTGGTTTGTTTTTATTATGGATTGGTTGGCATACGCTAAATACTAAGCCCACGACCCCAACCAGTGAATTATCAGATCATGATGAGGTATTGTCAGTGCCTCGTGCATATGGATCAATTTTGGTGTTAACACTCACCAATCCGATGACAATATTAGCCTTTTTAGGCATTTTCGCTGGGATGGCTATTGGGGAACATTGGACGGAAAAAGTGATCGTTGTCGTGGGTGTTTTTGCTGGATCACTCAGTTGGTGGTTGTTGTTGAGTGTCGGGGTTTCGGTCTTGCCTGTGCGCCCGCATCATCAACTTTGGATCAATCGTGCATCGGGGATGCTCATTCTCCTATTTGCGTTGCGGGTTTTTTGGGATATGCTCTAAGAGTGAAACGATCTTAGAAAAGGATAATTCCCTGTGCTAAAACGTCTATTACTTGGTTTATTGATTATGATGATGGTGAGCGCGCCTGTCGCCATCTATGCACAAGATGATGATGAGGCAGAGCCTGCCCCAACAGAAGAAGCCACTGACGAAACTGATCAAGAGGCTACCGAGGAAGTAACGGAAGACGTAACTGATGATGATATGACCGAAGAGGCTCCTGAAGATGATGCGGAGGCAGAGCCTACAGAATCGCTTTTGCCAACAGATGAGTCCGCAGAACCCACTGATGATATGACTGACGAAGCTATTGAGACGGTGCCGAGCGATGGTGTGATCACTATTGCGGATTATGTTGCTAATCGTGCTGCTGATCCATTAGAGCCTGAGTTTACGCTATTACTAGCGGCAATCGAAGCCGCCGATGAAAGCGTTTTAGAAGTCCTCAGTGATCCTGATGCAGACTTAACCGTTTTTGCACCGACGGATGAAGCCTTTGAAGCGGTTGAAGGCTTGGATGAGATTTTAAACGATCAAGAATTGCTGACTAATATCTTGCTGTATCATGTTGCACCAGAAAGCGCAACCAGTGACGTAATTGTGAATGCTTTTAGTGCGTTAAGTACGGATGTGCTGCTGGGTGCGATGTTACTACCAGACGATCCATTGCTCATTACTTTGAATGAACAACGGACACTGGTTTTAGATGGTGTTGCATTGGTCATTGCAGCAGACTTTAGCACTGCAAACGGTATTATCCACGTGATTGATGCGGTGCTGGTGCCTGACGGGGAATAATGGGTTTGGTGCTGGTGCGTGTTTTACCATACCAATTCACCATCACCACCCCGATCATGACGAATACCCCACCGATCAATGAAACGATGGTGGGGATTTCCCCTACCCATATCCACGCGATAAAGGTCGCTAATACAGGGACTAAATATAAAAAACTGGCGGCACGAGCAGCAGCCATATATTGCAATGCGTAGCTAAAGCATAAATAGGCGACCACGCTGGGGAAAATCCCCATATATACAATGGCGAGTGTAGCGCTGGGGTCTGCCGTTTGGACTGCTTCAACAAATCCCGGCACATAGATCAACATAAAAAAAGTGCCTGCCCAGATGGCATAACTGGCAATGTGTAAACCACTATAACGATTAAGGAGTGGTTTTTGCCATGTGATGAAAATTCCTTGGGCAATCGCCGCGCATAAGACCAACAAGGCATCCGCATTGAGCGCTAGACCATTGCTGCCATTCAGCGCAATAATGGAAGCGCCACCAAAACTAACCAATACCCCGATCCATCCCCAACGGCTCAATCGTTCGTTTAGAAATAAAAACGCTAAGACCGCTACAAACAAGGGGGCGGTTGCAATCAGAAAACTGGCTACACCTGCGGGTACGGTGCGCTGTCCATAATTCAGGGCGTTATGATAGATCGTGATCCCGACAAATCCGATGCCAATAATACGGGGCAAATCACGGGCTTGGGGGAGTGGCATTTTGGTGATGAGGGCATACGGAATTAAGACAAGGGATGCTGTTCCAAAGCGGAGTAGGGCGACATGGCGTGGATCATACGCTTCGACCCCAATCCGAATTGCGGCGAAGGCAGACGCCCATGTGATCAGAGTAATGGCCATGGCTAGCAGGGGAAACCAATCACGGGATGGGGGTGGCTTTGTGGTCATGGTATTGTCCTATGTGTGTGTTGGCGTGTTGATAGGTTCTACGGTGCCATGATATTCGATCACTAGGATAGGCTGTCAGGCGGTGGGTGGGCAAGCGCGGGCGCGTGTCGTGCCAACGGCACGGAACAAGGTCGCGCTAGGGTGGGCACACGTAACGTTGCCTTAATTGATGGGCATGATTTGCAATGTATATCCGCCAGCCGTACCATTGATGGCTTCCAGCAAAATCCCATATTGGGCGGTTTGTGTGGCATTAAATGTGATCGTGTTATTGGTTCCGCTTGCGTCTTGAATTTGGGCTATGGTTCCATCTGGATTGTAGAGCGTGATGCGGGTACGAAGGCGGTTCTCAGAGGCAACTTCAATTTCCCAGCCTAGTCCCGGCTGCACAAAAAAGCGGTATCCGCGCCGTCCATTGAGTGCAAACTCATTATCTATTTTAGATGGAATAATAATGGATAATTGACGTACATCTGGGGGATAGCCCCCCATAATATCCCCTAATGGGGTGGCGGTGGCGTTTGCTGTGACCACAATAATCTGGGGTTCGCTTGGAAAAATAAGCAAGGCAATTAAAAAGCCCGCCCCAACGACACCAATAAGTATTAATGGAATAAATAACCGGATGAAGGCACGGCCAAATAATGACCATGCAACGCCACGCGGGCGATACGCTTGGTAACGTGGATTGTCAAAATCATCAGGATAGCGGTGCATAGTGCCAATGGTAGCGAGTTCCCTCTATTTTGGATAGGGCAGGCTTGATTTTCCCGCCCGCCCACCCCACTCGCCCAGCGTCACCGTCGCCGTTGGCGCCGCCCTCCGCTGACCTCGTGCCTCGGATGATGGGATTGGGGGTGCTGGCAGATTGGACGAGATTCGTTAAAATAGATCCTTAAATACAATTAATGTGGGATAAAAAGACTGGTTATGACAACACCATCAAAAAATGGACACAAACTGAACACCCGTAGCCGCGCCCTTGTCGAAGGACGCGATCGGGCGGCGGCTCGCGCCATGCTCAAAGCGATTGGTTTAAGTGATGACGACCTTGAAAAACCCTTGATCGGGGTGGCGAATACATGGACAGAAATCGGCCCCTGTAATTTTCATTTGCGCCGCCTAGCGGCCAAGGTTAAACAAGGGATTCGGGAAGCTGGATGTACACCTTTTGAATTTAACACCGTGAGCATTTCGGATGGCATCACGATGGGAACCGAAGGCATGAAAGGCTCACTGATTAGCCGTGAAGTGATTGCTGACTCAATTGAACTCGTTGCCCAAGCGAATATGCTTGATGGGGTGATTGCGTTGTCATCATGTGACAAAACTATTCCGGGGACGATCATGGCGTTGATCCGCTTGAATTTACCATCCCTGATGCTGTATGGTGGATCGATTGCTGCCGGAAATTTAAATGGTAAGCCGTTGGATGTGGTTAGTGTGTTTGAAGCAATTGGTAAACACGCAGCGGGTGACATGACCGATGAGGAATTTAAAGCGGTGGAAGATTTAGCTTGTCCGGGGCCTGGTGCATGTGGTGGACAGTATACGGCAAATACGATGGCGATGATCTCGCAATTGATTGGGATTTGTCCGATGGGGATGGCTGATGTACCCGCTGAAGATCCCGAAAAAGAAGATGTTGCGCTGCAAGCAGGCCGTATGATGAAAGACTTGCTTGAACGCGACATTCGCCCCAGTGAATTGATTACCCGTGAGGCACTCGAAAACGCGGTTGCTGGTGCAGCAGGTACCGGGGGCAGCACCAATTCAATTTTGCATACGTTGGCATTTGCGCGGGAAGCAGGCGTTGAATTTACGCTTGAAGATATTAGCGCGATTAGTGATCGGACACCGATTATTGCCGATATGCGCCCGACAGGGAAATATGTTGCGCCTGATCTTTATGCTGCTGGTGGCGTGCGCTTTTTGACCCAACGGATGCTAGAAGGGAACTACCTCAAGGGCAATACCATGACGGTAACGGGCAAAACCCTTGCAGAAGAAGCCGCCGAAGCAAAAGAGACCCCCGGTCAAGATGTGGTGCGTCCGTTAGACAATCCCATTAAACCGTCTGGTGGGTTGGTGGTGCTGCATGGCAACTTAGCGCCGCGTGGAGCCGTGGTGAAGTTAAAAGGTGATGAACCACAATTTCATGAAGGGCCTGCGCGGATCTTTGAACGTGAAGATGATGCCATGGAAGCTGTGCAAAAACAACAGATCAAAAAAGGTGATGTTGTGGTAATCCGCTATGAAGGGCCTGTTGGTGGCCCCGGTATGCGTGAAATGTTGAGCGTTACCGCCGCGCTGGTGGGTCAAGGGCTGGGTAAAGAAGTGATGTTGCTCACGGATGGACGCTTTAGCGGTGGCACACGGGGATTGATGATTGGTCACTGTGCGCCTGAAGCCATGATCGGGGGCCCGATTGGACTCCTTAAAGAAGGAGATATGATCTCAGTCGATGTTGAAAAGCGGACATTAAGTGTTGCGCTTTCGGATGAAGAATTGGCAGAACGCCGTGCTGCATGGCAAGCCCCTGCTGCCCATTACACCAGTGGTGTATATGCCAAATATGCCTACACCGCCCAACAAGCTGATGATGGCGCCATTAGCAACCTGCTTTAATATGGGTTTGAAAGATTGGATTGGGGAGTATAGACTTCCCAATCCTTGCTTAACTACCAAAATCGCGCTTAACCACGTCTTCTAAAAAGGTATCCACAGCTTGCCGCCGCTCAAGTTCTTTTGTTAGCCATGTGATGAAAGCATCTTCAGTTAACAAGTCCATCGCTTTAGCACGCTCGACAATATTAATCGGCAGTTAAAAGGTAACATTGACCATATCCATGATGCTTTCCTTAATTTCATATCCTGATCTTAAGTGATGACACGCCTAAGCTGGCATCATAGTAGCGGGCGCGATGATACGCCAGTCCGTTGGCGTCCAAGGGTTGCCCCGTGTAGCCATACGCCATCGGATTCGCTCCCGTGCTGTTGAAGGTTTCCCCATAGACGCTATATTTTTAATACATATTATTATTTTTGAGGGGGTGTAGGAGTCCATATGTCCCACCATAATCCCGATCTTGGACTATTTAAATATTCTAATAGAATAAAATAAAAAATATATGATGCAATGCACAACAATAATAAAAAAAATATAATGGCTATTTTTCTTTTGTTACTTAAACGCATAAAATCATCCCTATCAGGTAATTTTCCTAGGTATATCTAGGAAAATTACCTATAAATATAAGATTTAATCTATGAAAAGACACCGCCTGGACATTGATTAGATAATACAAGCGCTTGGTTTGGATCTAACTGTGTGATGAATGGACAAAAACCAACATCGTTTTGACAACTAGGATTTGAAACAATAGGTAGAGTATTTGATGTATCAAACGGTGTTGTGATTGTTTCTCGCCAAAGTATCTTCTGCTCAAAAGAACCACCCCATATATTGTTTTCTGCCATCTCAACCCACCATAATTGTGGGATACAGCCTATAGGGCTTAATGATCCAAAAACACCAAATCCGGGTGGTATACAAGCGTTTCTACTGAAATCAAAACAATCTTCCACTTTGAATTCTGCTTTTATATTCCCCAAGTTGTCGTATTCAAAACATCCGACTAAGGAGTGTCTTGCAAATGTTACATGAACATCCGAATAATGTCCCTCTTGTATACTGGGGGGAACTCCTACAAAGATAGAAGCGCATTTTTTTGTACCTGTCACACTTGAGCATCGAGGTGAATTGTTATCTACAAACCACTTTTGCAAAGTATCTTTATGCTTTCTTATATATCCTTGTCCAAGATACCAATCGGACTGGTAATTTAATTCACTTCCATTACCATGCTTATGGACATATCAATTAGACCTCAAATAAAATAGATGGTGCATAGCGTTCAATCCAGTCAAATTGAAAGAGTGTCTGACTCAGATATTGTGAGAAAGCGTTGACAAGAGCGGGGAAATCTTTGCGGGTGTGATTGTGGCTGACCGCATCGCGAGTTCGTTCCCAAACATGTTCTTGTGGATTGAGTTGGGGTGAGCCCGGCGGGAAATGCATGGTTTGAATATGGGGATGCTGACTCAAGAACGTTCTGACGGTTTCACCTTTATGCCATTTGGCACGATCCC
>JGI12316J15310_10000269_pt1 | contig 15701 bp, 11 predicted proteins | sample MarCyaLeptolynsp_FD_15310 | JGI IMG/M metagenome (IMG submission 15310)
AATCAGCAGGTAGCTTTATCAACACCGGGCGTGGCGGCTTACCTCCAGATCCGACAGAACCCCTCGGCAGCAATGATATTTGGGAAGATGTACAACTGCCAACCGCAACCTCAAAAGATGCTGCTTATATACCCACAACACCGTCTGGGCAAATAATAGAAGCCCAAGGCTGGATTGTTAATGAAACAGGACACATAGAGTTAGTAGCTCAGCTCCCGGCTACCACTTCTCAATGGGGTTGTAGCCTCCGATAAAATCAGTTTTCGAGTTGGTGTAATTTCTAAGAAATACGTAAATTTACGTAGTTTTTTTGCCAGTTATGCAGTAGTTTACCGTCACTCCCTTGCTCTATCAGAGATACATATAGCAACCTCGGAAAGCGGATGGCAGCCCCTTGTTAACTTGCCCTACCTGAGAAGATCTTAACCACCCTGGCGACTGCTATAACACATGGTTATTGTTATAAATCTTCTTACCTTTTAAGGTTGAATTCTCTACTAGAAGTATGATAATTTCCTTGGTACAGTAACAGCAAAATAAGCTACTGATAACATATGTAGTCAAAAGATTCCCTAATAACTTTGATGATTCAGCAAAAGTGCATTGAAAGTTTATTGAGCTGCCGTAAAGTTGACCTGGACTATGGTCATCTTTCCCAACCTTTGAGAAGGAAAACTTTACACAAGCCTTGTCGTTGTCAGCATCGTTGCTGGCAGTTAGCGATCGCAGTAGTGGTAGGGATTAGTGGTGTAGTTTTTTCACTGGGAAATCGTGCTTTAGCTCAGAGCAATATCGTTCCGGATAATACCCTTGAAGTTGGTGAGAATTCTTTACCAGGAAAAGTTGAGCTGAATGCGGATGGTAATAATCTCAGCTTAAGTTTTCCCAATGATATAGCTAGAGCCGATGTCTTACTTAATGGATCGGTTGACAGCCAAGCTGGAGATATTGAAATTAATGCTATGGGGGAAGTGAATGTCTCCGAGTCTAGCTTGATTGAGAATAGAGTCTTTTCCTTTTGTTTTGGTTATGGTATAGATGATAGTAATGTAATTGAGATTACGCTTGATTCCCTGGATCTTACTAATAGTGCTTCACTAAATACCAGCACTCGTGGAGAAGGGAATGCTGGAAGTGTGACGATTAGAGCTAGTGATACAGTAGTCTTGGATGGCTCTTCCAGTACAATGGAGGTTACTAATGGTGCTTCACTAAATACCAGCACTCGTAGAGAAGGGAATGCTGGGGGAGTTAGGATTATTGCGACAGATATCGTACGCTTGGATGACCCTTCCAGTGTAATTTGCTCTCCCCTGTGGATGTCAGATTGCCCTCGCCTGTGGATGTATCCCAATAATTATCCGAATTACTGGCGGACACTGTCACTTCCCAAATCAACCAAAGTTGTCAAGTGGGAGGAAGCCAATCAGCAGGTAGCTTTATCAACACCGGACGGGGCGGCTTACCACCAGACCCGACAGAACCCCTTGGTAGCAGGACCTTTGGGAATATGTGCGATTGCCCAAGAAAGCTTCAACTGATGCCACTGATTTACCCACAACAACCTTTGGAAAACTGATAGAAGCTCAAGGTTGGATTGTCAATGAAAAAGGACACATAGAGCTGGTAGCTCAACTCCCCACTGCCACCTCTGGTTGGGGCTGTCACCTCCGATAGGGTGAGCGAAAAAAAGGATGGGGGGATGGGGGGATGGGGAGATAGGGAAACAAAGGAGAACTAATAATTTGAGAGGATACAAAGCTCGAAAATCCCAACCAAAATTTCGCTCACCCCCTCCGATAATAAATAGTAGGTTGGGTTAAGGGTAGCGCAACCCAACTCCAACACCTGACATGATGTTGGGTTTCCTTACGTCAACCCAACCTACGAGTATTGGTAAAATCAACTCAATAACGTAGATAGTAGTAATTTGACGCAGGCTGATTTCACTATTATCTAACTTCTCTTTAATTCCTAAGACATCTCCAGAAAATAGAAAAAATGGATAAAACTTTTGTGAGACTTTATATATTGAAGGATTAAATCATTTTTAACCTCAACAATGACTGACTTAATCAATTGGAAAAAGGTTAAACGCAGATTTTGCAACAACCCTGATAATCCGCCAAGAGTTCCAACTTCTGGCTCACAGCCAAAGTCATCTTTAGACGATTGGATAAGGATTTTAGTCCACTTGAGTGGACTTAAGCTATTAGCCCGGAGTTTAAACTCCGGGTGGGTGTGGGTTTCGAGTTTAATTGAGAATGGTGCCAGAACTCAGGGCAAAAGGTTAAAGAAACCTACAATTAAACTTTTCTCCAAATACAGCATCTCTGTCACAATAATAAAAAGTAGGTATTACCGTCGCCTACTTAGACTAATCCTTCTGGCACTGTTGGGTGCGATCGCAACTTTATCTATCTCCACCCTATCAGCCCAACCAGTTATATCAAGTTCGGTTGAATACTTACACTTTGATTACAACAAGGCAGAAGGCAGAGGGCAGAGGGCAGAAGGGAAGAAAGAAGGTTGCAAGGTAGAAGGGAATGATAACTGTTTATCCGAACTTGATATTAAAGGGACTCCCAGTGCAATTACCCAGAGCGTAGAACCTCAAAAAAATGTCGCCCAATCCTTACTGCAACAAGGCATAAAACACTACGAAGCGCAACAATTCTCAGCTGCCGCCTCCCTCTGGGAACAAGCCGCTTCTGCCTTTGCTCTCCAAGAAGATAACCTCAATCAAGCCCTGGCATTAAGTAATCTTTCCCTAACCTATCAGCACCTGGAACAATGGAACGAGGCAGAAAAGGCAATTACCCAAAGCCTAACCTTACTCCAAAACCAAGAAGATACTGCCGATACCCCAACTTACCAAGAAATTCTGGCCAAAGCCTGGAACGCCCAAGGTCGCTTACAATGGGCAAAGGGACAGTTAGAAGAAGCCCTCAATACCTGGAAACGTGCTGCCTCTAGCTATGGCGAAGCAGGTAATCAAACGGGGGTTGTTGGCAGCTTGATTAACCAAGCAAAAGCCCTACAAGCTTTGGGATTGAGTACCCAAGCTCAGGAAACCCTAACCCAAGTCAACCACATCTTAGGGCTCGAATCAGACTCTCAGCTCAAAACTCAAGGATTGCGTCACCTCGGTAATGCCTTAAGGCGAGTGGGTAAGCTAGAAGACTCAAAGCAGGTTTTGGCTACAAGTTTGGCACTGGCTCAACTCCCTACCGCCAAACATTTAGCTCTGCTGGAGTTGGGCAATACCGAACGAGCTTTAGGTAATAAAGCCAGAGCAATTGGCAAGAAAGCTGAGGCAATGACTCATACTCAAGCCGCTATCGAATTTTACCAACAAGCCGCCACCATTGCACCATCAAGGGAACACCTCCAAGCCCAACTAAATCAGCTGAGTCTCCTGCTCGAAGTAGGACAATGGGCAGAAGCAGGAAAATTGTGGCCTCAAATCCAACAATCAATTAACAGCTTACCTCCCAGCCGCACCGCCATCTACGCCCGAATCAACTTTGCCCGCAGTCTAGCTTGCCTCCAACCTAGTCTTGACACAGAAACACTTTTATGTAATAAGAATACTTCCCCAGACCAACAGCAGAAACAACTGAGAACAGCCTCCCCCTCCCGGCAAACCATTGCCCAGATTTTAGCCACCGCTGTCCAACAAGCCCAACAATTACACGACAGCAGCGCCCAATCCTATGCTCTCGGTTATCTAGGGGAGCTGTACGAGTTAGCAGGACAGCATTCGGAAGCTCAAAACCTCACCCAACAAGCCCTCCTCTTAGCAGAGACACTTCAATCCCCCAACATTCGCTACCGCTGGGAATGGCAGTTGGGGCGCTTACTGGAAAAACAGGGAGATATTCAAGAAGCAATTGCCGCTTACACCCGCTCCGTTAAAGCATTAGAGTCAATTCGCAACGACTTACTAATGATTAACTCCGATGTCCAATTCTCCTTCCGGGATAACGTCCAACCCCTCTATCGTAGATTAGTAGATTTGCTCTTAAGAACCGAAGGTAACACTCCACCTAGCCAAGAAAATCTCCAGGAGGCAATCCGTAAAATCGATGCCCTACAACTAGCAGAACTAGAGAACTTCCTCGGCTGCAATCTATTGGTATTAGGACAAATCGACCAAGTTACTGACCCCAAAGCAGCAATTATCTACCCTATTATTCTGCCAGACCGTTTAGCGATCGTATTCAAGTTACCAGGGCAAGACCAAAAGCTAGGTTACCAAGAAACTCTTGTTCCCCAAAGCGAAGTGCTACAAGCACTGAGAGCCTTGCGAGACAACTTAACAGTTCCAGGCAATACCCCTGAAGTCCTGGAGGCATCACAAAACCTCTACAGCTGGCTGATTCAACCCCTCGAATCAGTTCTAGAACAAAGCACTGAAGTTGAAACCTTAGTATTTGTCCTAGATGGTGCCTTACGTAACATACCAATGGCAGTCCTCTACGACGGCGAACAGTATCTAATAGAAAAAGATTATGCGATCGCGATCGCTCCCCAGCTACAATTATTTAGTCCCAAACCTTCAGAGCAAGAATTAAACGTATTTGCTGGTGGAGTCGGTATTCCCCAGGAAATTGACGGTACAGAATTTCCCGAAATTGAGAAATTAACAGAAGAGCTAGAACGCATTGCCGAACAAACAACCGTCAGCAAACCCCTATTAAACGAAGAGTTTACCAAAATCAAGATCGAACAACAACTGCAAAGCGATCGCTTTAGTGCCATTCACTGGAAAACCCACGGAGTCTTCAGTTCTGATCCCGAAGAAACCTATATTGTTGCCCACAAAGAGCTAATCAAAGCTCAAGATTTAAACCGCTTAATTCAGACTAGCAGCCAAAGTGGAGCCGAGCCTTTGGAATTGCTAGTACTCAGTGCCTGTGAAACTGCTAAAGGAGATGATCGTGCCGTTCTGGGACTCGCGGGAATCGCCCTACGTACTGGTACACGCAGTGTCTTGTCCACCCTATGGGTTGCCAAAGATGCACCCAACACTGAATTTATGGTGCGGTTTTACGAGGAGTTATCTAAGCCAGGAATGACCAAAGCTCAAGCTACCCGTCAGGCGCAACTGTCTCTACTGAACGAATACGGCTACACCACTCCTCATATTTGGGCAACTTATATATTAGTGGGGAATTGGCTTTAATTGAATGGTACTAAGTTAACAGTGGCAATCTCTTCTTGTGGAACAGGCTTCCAGCCTGTCTCAATCAAAATTATAAAATTTGTCCCGTAATAACAGACAAGTATTGCCCCGTGAATTTTAATCTTCTATGGTAATTACTGAACCAGATAAGGGTTCTTGGGCCAAATCTTCCGAGTCAATAAACTTCAAAAGATTAACCCAGTTATTCCTCAACGTTGCATCCTGTGGCGAGGCACGAAGACCCTCAGCAAGATTCGCCAAGCTATCATACCAAATATCTGGAGTCGCGCTGTTGATTTGGCGTTCTCGTTCGGGAGTCAAAGCCACTCGCTGCACCCAACCATTGACATCAAAATCCGGCTGAGTACTTGGATTCCCCTCACAGTAAAGTTTGAAATACCAATGGTAGGATTGACCTTCTTCGATCGCATAATCTGGTAATGAGGGGAGTGTAATACTGACAATTCCTGGCGTTTTAGGTAACTTAAAGCGAATTTTATAGATGCGAGTCTTTTCCTGGGGCCAAACGAGGAGCGAAAACTCGCCAAAACGAACTTCATGAGACTCAAAGGGAACATAAAACAAAAATGTTGGATGTTCGGAAGTGGTTAATACTGGATTTTCAAGAGGAATTAGTGCTGTCAGTGGCTTACTTGTACTTTCGCAAGAATAGTTAGATGGATTAAGTCCTCCCCCTGGTTTGGTTTTATTCGGGGGTGGGGTGCGCGGTGGATCTGGTGGCGTCTGACTGATGAGATCACTAAGGTAGGTTTGCGCTGCACTAGGATAACTGATCAAGTTAGTTACTCCCAAAATTATGGCAAAAGTTATTGAAAATTTTCGTAGAGACATTTTGTATTGAGCTTCTAATCAGATAACCAGAGTCCTCATCTAAAGATTTATTCCCAACTCATGGCAAAAATCACTTAATCGGCAAACAAGCTCAGATTATTATACTAAATCGAAGAGTGGGTCAGATCTGAAAAGTTTATTAAATAAGAGTTACAGTTACACCAAGCCATCAGCTCCACTTACTGATCCTATTGATCCTACTTTTCCCGAAAATCAAGATCTGTTAGACTATTATCACAATGCTGAACTAAAGCTTGCTGAATAAGTCAAATAGGAATGATGTGTGTAAATAAAAAGTGATAACTAACAACTAACTGACTTACAACAGAATCAAACTTATCTAATCTAATGATAAAAAAAATACTTTAAATCATGTTAAAACTTAATGAAATAAAGCAATTTCTCATTAATCTAAAACCAATTATTCAAGAGAAATATCAAATTACAGAGTTGGGTATTTTTGGCTCTTATGTTAGAGGAGAACAAACGGAAGAAAGTGATTTGGATGTGTTAATAGATTATTCTGATATTCCTTCTTTATTGGATATTGTAGATTTAGAATTTTATCTGAGTGATCATTTAGGAATCAAGGTTGATATAGTAACAAAAAAAGGATTAAAGCCAAGAATTAAAGAGAATATTTTGGCTGAGGTTATTTATGTATGACTTCGCGAAATAGTGTCACTTTTTTACAGGATATTATCGAAGCTATTGAAGATATAGAATGTTTTACAAAACAGGTTGATTTTGAAGAATTTTCCAAAAACAAAGAAAAAATATATGCAGTACAAAAAGCTATTGAATTAATGGGGGAAGCAGTTAAAAATATTCCTGATTCAATCAGAGATAAATATAGTTATATTCCTTGGCGAAATATTGCAGGAATGCGTGATAAATTATCCCATCAATATTGGAAAGTTGATTTAGAAGTGATTTGGAAAGTGGTGGAAGATAATTTACCTGAACTAAAAGTGATGATAATTCAGGTCATTCAAGATTTTTCAAAAAATGAAGAAAATTAATTAGCTAGACTAGAATAATTGTGTAACTACTAATCTTTTATAATCACTAGAGTACTGCTCGTAGAAAATAAAGCTAAGGCTGACGGGATTAGCGGCATCCAGCCGCCCTGAGTGAGCATAAATAAGCATATTTGGTATAAAAGAAAAGTAGCAGTACCAGCAGCTATAATTAGATATACGAGTGAGCTTGACCGGAAAGCCCAAGCTAGCAATCCGCCAGTTATTGACCAAGCTAAAACCCAAAGGGTATCACCCCACTGAAACTCTCCCCATTGAGGTAAAACCCACAACAGCGGGCGCTTATCCATAACTGAACTGAGCATTTGGCTGACCATGTGAGAGTGAATCCATACCCCTGGCATTTTTCCGTAAGGAGTATCAAAATAGTCTCTGGCAATGGGGGCAGTATAGCCGATAAGGACAATCCGATCTTTTACCCAACTACTATCTACTTGTCCAGACAAAACTTGTTTGAGTGTTACTCTTTGACCTGGTTGATTGGAACGGTAATTAATCATGATTTGGCTGCTGAGACCATCTAGGCTTTGATAACCACCAAAACGAGCCGCTAATTTCTTAAAGACAACAGAACCAAACTCCCATTCCTCATTACTTGTAACCTCTAATGGCTGAACGCCTTCTTTATAGAGAAATCGGTATGCTAGTTGGAAGCTCAAGCTATAGGGAGTTAAACAAGAAGAGGGTGAAGGAGAGAGACTTGGATCATAGGATAAGAGTTGGCGACGGACAGTACTACTTTCGTTTTCTGGCTGTTGAGAAGCTACTAAATCTCCCCGAACATTGCGGTCTTTTTCCTGAAAACTATCAACAATTAAATCACTAAAGCCCATTTGATTGATTCTTTGCTGATCTAAAAATTCAGGCGGTGGTGCATAATTAGGATCAAGGGAACCAGAGGCACAGACAGTAAAGAAATTCTGGTTGTTGGCAAAACTGCTAATTAAATCGCCGCGACCTATTCCTCGCGGTTGATGGCGATGCATATCTAACCCTAATACTCGCGGTTCAAGGTTTTCCAGCTTGTTAAGCAATTGGGCAACGATCGCATCTTCTAAAGGATACTGATGTTCGGCAATATCATCTTCAGTAACTTCAACCACGAGAATGCGCTCATCAAGTAGTTCCGGTGGGCGCTGCTTCATTAAGTGATCATAAGCTTCCAGTTCCAAAGGTTCTAGTATCCTGGTGTGCCGCAACCCCATCATTAGGAAGGTAACAGCAATGCTAACCCAAAATACTTGAGCAAATCCTTTGCCTTCTAGGTGCTTGATGATTGGGTAGCGACTAATAAGTAGTGAGAGAGGAGGTTTTAGGGATAAAGGGATTTGAGGAATACTAATAGACTCAGCACCATTACCTCTCCCTCTGCTCCCCAGCTCCCCCAGCTCTCTTTTCTCCGCGTCTCCGTGTCTCCGCGTCCCCGCGTCTCTTGCTCTCTCCAGCTCCGCAGTTCGCCCTTGTAAGCTGAGCCAACTGGGGGGAACTACAGCTGGATTTTGGCAAATTACTGGTAGCCAAGTAGCACAGGGAAATTGATCTTGAATACCTTCCAAGTGTTCACGCGCTTGCCGTTGAGCCAGATAAAGAGAAGCACCATTGGCAAAGGTTTCCAAAAAGTGCTTCAAAAATTTCTGGGCAACCTGATCCGGTACTGGCTCCCGCATGACAATCATTTGCGGGATATTGAGTTGCTCTAGCTCACAGGCTAACCCTAATCCATCACAGGAGTTAAAAATTGCTAGTTGCAATCCCTGAGCGATCGCTTTTTTGAGACCATACTTGAGTTCGCTAATCGATATACTATCAGTTTGGTTAATGTAAATTCGACCAGTTTGATTTTCTGTCTCGCTATGTCCAGCAAAAAAGAGAATATCCCAAGGTTGTTCCCACAGTTGGTCATTTAGCTCTTCGTATGACGGTTCTACGAGAAAGGTTGTTGCAGCATCGGGTAAATTCTCTAACAGCTGTCGATCTTCCTCGACATCAATACCTTCGCTATTACCTAAAATTGCCAGAATCCTGACTTGGTTTTGCTTGGTAGATGTCTTCACTATTGTTGGTGCTTCCCACTCAGAAGGACTCAGAGCCATTTCTGCTTGAGGATAATCCTCCAACAAATCCCACCGATGCCAGGGAAGTTTCTGTAGCTGTCTGGATTTGGTACAAATAATCACCCGTACTTCGTCGGATTGATGTAATTTTTTCAGATATTTCTCGCGGATAGGGCGAAATGACTCCAACTGGAGCCACTCATTGAGGCGTAAACACAACTCATCAGCTGAGTTACGGCACTCCTCCTTCCGGGTTTGGAGGGAAGCATTAACCCTAACTTTTTTGACTTTGATGGCTCGGTATGTAATCCCAAAACTGCGATAAGTTGACTGCCAATCGCTATAATGGGCGACTAGTTCAGTCGCTGGAGGGAGTGTACCAGTGATTTCCATTTCTGGACGTGAGTCCTCTGAGCCAATCTCTAAGGTGACTCGAAAACCTTGCTCAAATTCCCCATCCAGTTTGAGAACAACTAACTTTCTCATGAACAACACCAGTTCAGGTCTATGCTCGTCTGCTCAGAGCCAAAAATTTTCGATTATACTAACATCACCCAGAGCCACCTTAACACTAAAACGATCTCCGAGTTCGGCACTAACCTGTAATTGAATGCTCTTACTCTCGTTTTTGGATTGGGCATTGATGAGCGCTTCTCCCTCCTCATCTAAAAACATCATTTGGAGATTAGGAGGTAAATGGCTTTGACCTTTAATAGGATGTGCCTCTACTGTAATATTCAGTTCTTGCTCTGATTCTGGGGCGAGGGTAACAATTATCGCTACCGTTTGCTCTTGCCTTCCCAGTTCAATCAGTTTGCACCGCTGAACAGTAGCTGCGGTAGCACCTCGAAAAGCTAGCTCAGTGGGTTCTGTAGCTAAGATCTTTTCCACAGTCTGCCAACCCACCTCAAAAATATCCTCAAACCATTGACTCAGCTGAACCACTGGTCTAAGTTGATTGAGGTATGCTGGGAAATCTTTAAGCGATCGCAATTGCTTCAAGGGTAATTCACCAATCCCTGCTGTGGGAGAAAATCCTAGTAGAGTTGCTTGGGTACACTCCTTATTAATCTCAACTGCTACATAGCCAATTTTGTCAAACCAAGCTTCCTGGGGAATATGGCAGGTTAAATCTCCCTCTTTTACGGGGCGACATTCCAAGTCTCCCAAGCCTGTTACTCTTAAATCCGCTGTATCTTGAGCTAAGCGTATCACTGGGTTCCAGCTATTGCCTGCACTCAGGTTGGTGGGAATACCGAGAATTCGCAGATAGTTATTGACAGAACCTACGGCTAGAGTGTTGAAATAAACCTGCTGCGCTTTTGTTTGAGTAGGTTGCTCATTGGCAAACTGTTGTGCCATCCGTTGCACCTCCTGAGGAATTGGCAGAGGAACTAACCAATCTTCTAATGTCTGGGTTTGAATCATCAAATTTTTCTCCTAATTCCTAATTCTTAATTCTCAATTCTTAATTCTTAATTCTTCATATATATCCCTGGGACTGACCGAACTTTCGCAAAAGAGGTAAGCATTTACGGTTATAAAATTTAGGTAAATCCTTGGCTTCTGCTGGCGTTAGTTGAAATTCTGCGGCTATAGTTTTCCAGGGAGTATCGGGAGGAAATCGTCGCAGGATCAGGACTTGAGCATTGACATCGGGGCGTTTTCTAAACAGAGTACGGCGTAATCTCCCGTCTGGATCATTCTCAACCCAAGTCCGAGTATTTTCCCAAATTTCCAGAATCGGCTGAATATCAGGGGGAGATGGTAAATTCTCCACAGGGTCAATTGTTTGCCTGTAGTCTGTTATGGTTACTGTAATTTGCCGCTGCTGTTGTCTAGATTGGGTATCTCGTAACCTTCTTAGTTGCTTTTTGAGATTATAGTTTAGCCAGCTAATAACGCTACCAATGGTAGGGTTATATTCTTGTGGATGCTGTAAGCAGTATTCCCACATTTGCTGGAGAGCGTCATTGTAATAAGGTTTATATTCTTTCCAAAGTTTTCCAGATTTCATTACCAATAAATGTACTTCACTGAGCTTTTGACGACGCTCCAAACTCAAGGCTGGATAAGTACAAGCTTCTGCCATCAGCTGACAAAGTTTTTGATTTAGCTCATCCATTTAGGTGTTAGGTGTTAGGTGTTAGGTGTTAGTTCGTCAAAATAGAACCCCATTTATTTATTACGACTGAGCAAGAGGTTTTTCGCAAATTTTTAAGGAGGCAGAAGGCAGAGGGCAGAGGGCAGGAGGCAGAGGGCAGGAGGCACCTGACAAACAACAAACAACAAAAAACAAACAACAAAGCAATTTTTTTGCGAAAAGTTTGGTTGAGAAACGCTATTTAAAACGTAACGGGCGAAAAAGAAAACGAGTGCAGCGCGGCGGAAATAACCCACCAGTTAAAAAAACTTACCGTAAAAGCTTTCTTCCCTTCTGCCTCCTGCCTCCTGCCTTCTGCCTTCTTACACTAGTAGTCTCAAGGGTACATTGTGATTAGCAAACCAGCACTGAAAATTTTCCTTGGCATCCTTATAGCTGGGATGTTCAACTCTCCTCTCTCTGCGCAGACAACAGAAGAAGAAATTCCTCCTCCTGAAGCAACAGGCTCTGCTGCTGACTTGAAGATTACGCCTCGCGTGGGAGCAGGCTATAATAGTTCTGCTGCTGGTCATGATGGCTTTGGTCGTTTTGAAGGCTTTGTGCCTTTGTTTCAGAATCCTGGTAGGGATATATTTTTCCTCGAAGGGCGCTTGCTGTTAGATAATGGCGCTCACTTGGGGGGTAATATACTGTTAGGTTACCGTGCCTTGAACCCAGAATTAAACCGTTCTTTTGGTGGCTATGTTGGCTACGATAATCGTGATACTGGTGATAGTACTTTTAACCAGATAGGGTTGGGATTGGAAAGCTTGGGGGAAATTTGGGACTTTCGCCTCAATGGTTACCTCCCGGTGGGAGATACCCGTCAGTTAGTATCTACCAGTACTTTTGATACCGGCTTTCAACTGACAGGAAATCCCTTTTTTCAAGGCAACTCTTTGTTATTTACAGCAGAAAGAATATTCCAATCAACTACCATCCAGGAAGCTGCTATGAGTGGACTGGATTTGGAAGTAGGAGCGAAACTTGCTGAGTTTGGTAATGGAGGAGAGGTGCGGGGTTATGGAGGCGTTTACTATTATGATGCTTCTGGTTCTCCGAGTACTGTGGGAGGAAAGCTCAGGGTAGAAGTTCGTCCTACAGATTACCTGAATCTGGGCTTGGGTGTACAGCACGATGACCTGTTTGGTACTAATATCCTGTTTAGTGTAGGAGGAACTTTTCCCGGAAATCGTCCCAATAGTTATAACAAAAAGCCAGATGAGCCGGAGTCAGTTTGGGCAAGGATGGGAGAATCTGTCTCTCGTACTGCCTCTATTGTCATAGATCAGCAAGTAGAATCGGAGTCATTTACCGAACAGTCTAATCTGGTGGCAACGAATCCGGATACAGAGCAACCTTGGGTGTTTGTCCATGTAACGGAGGGAGGTAATAGTGATGGTACGTTTGAAAGTCCCTTTGGTACAGTACAAGAGGGAGTAGGGGTTGCTCAATCTGATGGTAACTATATAGTATATGTGCGATCGGGAGCAGCTTCTGGGGATACTGGTCCGATTACTATTCCTGCTAAAGTACAGTTATTATCCGCCGGAGTCTTGCAGCCGCTTAATACCCAGGAATTTGGACTATTAGAGCTGCCATTTTCTAACAGTGGTCAGCTGACTAACTTTAGCGGTACGATCACCATGGAAGATGAATCCGTTCTGTCTGGGTTTAATCTTACCAGTAACGATGGTCCTGGTATTGCTGCCAGAAATCTCAACTTTGTCACGATTCGGGATAGTAATGTGGTTAGTTCCAGTGAAGCAGCTCTGTTACTGGAAAATACCACTGGAACCGTTGCTCTAACTAACACTAACCTCACAGGGGATGGTGTACCAGTTTTAGTCGGAACCAATATTAACAGCATTACCTTCACTGGCAGTAGCCTGACTAGCACTAATTCCGAAACCAATGGCATTACCCTGGATGGGGTAAGTGGTGAACTCGATATTAGTGTCCCCATCACCATCACTAATCCTCAAGCTAATGGCATCTCAGCAGCCAATGTTACGGGAAGTTTGACTCTCGCTAATGGAGAGATTAGCAATTCCCAAGCTGAAGCCATCTTGTTAGAAAATAGTAGTGGAGCGATCGCAATTTCTGGGTTTGAGATTACTGATGCTGGGGACAGTGGTATTTTTGGCATAAACCTGGCTGATGTCACCCTGGAAAATAACCAGATTATTCGATCGCAAAATCAAGGGATTAACCTGCAACAAGTTGAGGGAACTGTAGAGATTGCTAACAATACCATTACTGATACCGCCGGTATTCTACCTGGGACTCTTGATGATGTTTCTTTCGGAGAAGGAATTAAACTACTTGATATAGCTGGCACCATCAGCATTACAGATAACCAAATCACCGATAACTTTGGAGATGGCATTGCTATTTCTCTGGGTGTCCCTGATGGTATGCTTCCCGTTGCTACAAATCTAACCGCAGATATTACTATTTCCGGGAATCAAATTGAAAATAATGGAGGTGATCCTGCCAATTCTATTTTTGGTGATGGCATCGAAATATTTTTGGACGGGGATACCATAATCAATAGTCTGGAAATTAGTAACAATACAATTACCAATAGTCGTAACGATGGTGTTGAAATCGACCAGGGAGGTTCAACCTTTACCTTTAGTGGTGGCACTGATGGTGGTAACTCCCAACTGAACAATGTTACCATCAGCAACAATACCATTGAAAATAATCTTGAGCGAGGTATTTATTTTAGGTCTTTTGGTGGAACTGCGAATCTAGCGATCGAGGATAATCCTAGTATTAGCCAAAATGGTTTTGATGGAATTTTCATCACAGCTGATGGTGATACACAGATTACCACAGATATCAGTAACAACCCCAGCATCAGCCAAAATGGTTTCGATGGAATTTTCATCACTGCTAATGGTAATGCACAGATTACCACAGATATCAGTAACAACCCCAGCATCAGCCAAAATGGTGGCAGCGGAATTGATATCAATGTTGATGGTAATGGGCAGATTACAGCAACTATCAACAACAACATTGCTAATCAAAATGGTTTCGCGAGACCTATCTTTGGTTTTATTTTCGGTGGAATTGAAATCGAGACTTTTGCTGAGGGACAGGTTGATGTTGATGTCCAGTTGAATACCCTAACAGACAATGCTGATTTCGGTTTTGGAGCGCAAGCTACTACTGGCAGTCGTCTCTGTTTCAACTTAAATAACAATAATACCAATGTAGGTTATCGGCTGAGTGATTTTGGTGGCACATTGCAGGTGGTAGATTTTGCAAATGTTGATACTAATAATACTGGTACTTTCATTTTTGTTCCTTCACCAATGTTTGTTACTGATCTAGCAGCTTGTCCCTGATATAGCCTCTAATTCTTAATTCTTAATTCCACGCAACGGTACTAGCCTCAACCAGTTGTGTCCTGACTTGTGCATCTAAGGAGGAAACTATCGATGAAACAGACAGTTCTTGGCATCGACATTAGTAAACAAGACTTTCATGCTGTCTTGATGACTGAAGATACTATAACAAAACCTAAAGTGTTTAAGAATCAATCCCAAGGGTTTGAGTCCTTGCAAGCTTGGTTAACTAAACAACGAGTCAGCTCAGTTCATGCTTGTCTAGAAGCAACCAGCATCTATGGAGAACCCTTAGCGGAATTTCTTTATAAGGTAGGTCATAAAGTAAGTGTTGTTAATCCATCTGTGATTAAAGGCTTCGCCAAAAGTCAATTGATAGGCACTAAGACTGATCAGGTGGATGGAGCAGCGATCGCTTGCTTGTGTGGTGCGATCGCACCACAAGCGTGGAAACCCTTAGCCCCAGAGATTAAGCACCTACAAGCCCTGCTGCGACGCCTAGAAGTACTGGTAGAGAGCGAGCAGCAAGAGCACAACCGTTTAGAGACAGCAACTCCGACTGTCGCTCAACTAACTCAAGCTCATTTGGATTACTTAGAGCAACAAATTAAGCAGATCAAACAACTCATTGGTGACCACTTTGAGCAACATCCTCATCTCAAAGCCCAGCAGAAGCTATTGATTTCAATTCTGGTTGAACACTGTTGTTAGCGGTTGAATCGCTTTTGGGTAAGAGTTTAGTCCACGCTTTGTGGACTTGAGCTATTAGCCGATCGTTTAAATGAGCGGTGGGTTTTGGACTTAATTGAGAAGATTGAGAGGATTGGGAACAGTTTTATATTTTATATATGGGCGCACACCTTTCCCATTATGAAAAAATAATATCAAAAAATAAAGGCAATATCAAGAGAAAGCTCCCTCAATTACTTCTCGGTTAAGGGGAGATGGGGAGATGGGGAGATGGGGAGATGGGGGGATGGGGAGATGAAGGGTGGGCTTATCTGAGCAGTATTGACCCAACGCCAGTAACACTTTGGAGCAAAGCCAAAAGCAAAACCCAACACC
>JGI12316J15310_10000239_pt5 | contig 15695 bp, 14 predicted proteins | sample MarCyaLeptolynsp_FD_15310 | JGI IMG/M metagenome (IMG submission 15310)
CGCCCGGATCGCCCGGGCGGCATGATCCTCCTGACGGCTCGGCGCGCCCCAGAACGCCATGACGCTGTCGCCGATATACTTGTCGATGGTGCCGTCCTCGGCCTCGACGCAGCGCGCGATCAGCGAGAAATGCGCGTTCAGCATGTCGGCGATTTCGCGCGCGTCCTTGTTCTCCGACAGGGTCGTGAAGCCCGGGATGTCGGTGAACATCACGGTGACGGTGCGGCTGCGCGTCGGGAAGCCGTCGGTTTGCGACGCGTCCATCAGGCGTTTGACCAGGCGCCGGGGCACGTAGGTCTCGAACCACCGCAGCGCGCCGACCATGCTGTTGAACGCCTCCGACGCCTGACGCAGCTCGGAGACGGCGGTTTCCGGAGGCTCGGCGATGTCGTCGAGCTCGAGACGGCGGATCTTGTCGGAGGCCAGCGCCAGGGCCGCGACCGGCTTGCGCACCGACTGGGCGACCCGCCACAGCAGGAACAGCGTCAGCGCGAGGACGGCGCCGCCGGCGATCAGGATGGCCAGGAGACGCTGAAACAGCACGTCGGACCCGGACGTGCTCGCGACCACGCCGACGGTCCAGGGCAGCGGCGCGACGGCCGGGAGCTGTGCGGTGATCACCACGTATTCGACCTCGTCGATGACGACGAGGGCCGAACTCAGGCCGTCGAGATCCTGCAGCAGGTTCGCGTCTTCATGCTCTCCGTTGATGTAGGCGGTCAGGACGCGGTCGCCGAGTTCCTCCGTCGTCGGCGTGGCATTCACCGCCGCGTCGATGCCAAGCGGGCGATGCTTGTGGTGGGCGACGACGTGCTTGGCGGAGTCCAGGAGGAAGGCCCGGATCTCCTCGGTCGACAGGTGCTTGAGGAAGGTGTCCAGCTCCTCGGTGGTGATCCCGCTGGTGACCAGGCCGAAGACCTCCCCATCCTTGCGGATCGGGTAGCGGGCGAGCACCAGGGCGTGACCGATATCGTCGGCCCAGACCGGATCGCTCCAGCTGACGCCGTCGATCCGGGCGACCTCGTCGAACCATTGTTGCGTGATCCCGAGATCCGCCCAGCTTCCCCGCGCCACCAGATCGTTGCGACCGATCCGGATCGTGCGGCCGTCGCGCAGGATGATCGCGGTCCCGCGGATCTGCGGCATCGCCGCCATGGTCAGGCGGATCCGGTCGAGATCGGCCGAGCGGAAGTCGAAATGCTCGTTCGCGATCATCTCGGCGACGGTGCGCGCATGGATCTCGGCGGCGCCGAGATGCGTCGCGGTCCGCGTGATGACCACGTTCATCAGATCGGTGACCTGTTCGCGGAGCAAGTCGACCGTGTTGCGGCCGGCGGCGAGAAACCCGGTCGCCAGGACGATGATCAGCGACATGGTGACGAGCGCGCCGACGCCGCCGAGAAGCAGCCAGGCGATCGGAACGCTGCGCGGCCGGAGGAGCGGTTTTTTCCGTTGAAACAGCATGCGGAAGTCCATACGGCGCCCGGACGCCCAGGTCCAGCACCGACGACACGCTTGATGACGATGACCGCCGGGTTTATCTAGCGCCGGTCCCTACACCGAGCGGAACACTCCATGCCCAGCCTCGCCGAGGAAGTGGACCGGCGCCGAACCTTCGCGATCATCTCGCACCCGGATGCCGGCAAGACGACACTGACCGAGAAACTGCTGCTGTTCGGCGGCGCCATCCAGATGGCGGGCGCCGTCAAGGCGCGGGGCGAGCGCCGGCGGGCCCGCTCGGACTGGATGAAGGTCGAGCAGGAACGCGGCATCTCCGTCGCCTCGTCGGTCATGACCTACGAATACCTGGGCCGCACCTTCAATCTGCTGGACACGCCGGGGCACGAGGACTTCTCGGAGGACACCTACCGCACGCTCACCGCCGTCGACAGCGCCGTCATGGTGATCGACGCCGCCAAGGGCATCGAGGAGCAGACTCGCAAGCTGTTCGAGGTCTGCCGCCTGCGCGACGTGCCGATCGTCACCTTCATCAACAAACTGGACCGCGAGGGCCGCGACCCGTTCGAGCTGCTGGACGAGGTCGAGCAGACCCTGGCGCTGGACGTGACGCCGGCGAGCTGGCCGATCGGCATGGGGCAGCGGTTCAAGGGCTGCTACGACCTGGTCCGCGACCGCCTGATCCTGGTCGAGCGCGGCAACAACGACGTGCCGGCGGAAGGAATCGAGTGCACCGGCCTCGACGATCCGAAGCTGGACGAGCTGCTGCCGGCCGACCTTGTCGCCGAACTGCGCGAACAGGTGGAGATGGCGCGTGGGCTGTGCCCGGAGTTCGATCTCCAGGCGTTCCGCGACGGCACCATGACGCCGGTCTATTTCGGCAGCGCCCTGAACAATTTCGGCGTCCGCGAGCTTTTGGAAGGGGTGGCCGAGTACGCTCCCCCGCCGCGTCCGCAGCCGGCGATCGAACGGCCGATCACGCCGGACGAGGGCAAGGTCTCGGCCTTCGTCTTCAAGATCCAGGCGAACATGGATCCCAAGCACCGTGACCGCATCGCCTTCGTGCGCCTGAGTTCCGGTCACTTCAAGCGCGGCATGAAGCTGAAGCACGTGCGTAGCGGCAAGATGATGACCATGCACAACCCGGTGCTGTTCCTCGCCCGCGACCGCGAGGTGGCGGAGGAGGCCTGGCCGGGCGATATCATCGGCATCCCCAATCACGGGAACCTGCGCATCGGCGACACCCTGACCGAGGGCGAGGACCTACACGTCAAGGGCATCCCGAGCTTCGCGCCCGAACTGCTGCAGCGGGTGCGGCCGACGGATCCGATGAAGATGAAGCACCTCTCCCGCGCGGTGGAACAGCTGGCGGAGGAGGGGGCGGCTAAGGCGTTCAAGACCCGGCTCGGCAGCCAGTGGATCGTTGGGGTCGTGGGCGCCCTGCAGTTCGAGGTCCTGGCCGACCGCATCCGCACCGAGTACGACGTGCCGGTGACGTTCGAAACCGCCGGCCTGCACACCGCGCGCTGGCTAACGGCCGACGATCCGGCCGAGCTGAAGAAGTTCACCGACGCCCACCAGGGCGATCTGGCCGAGGATCACGATGGCGATCCCGTGTTCCTGGCGCGCAACGGCTGGCACCTGAACCACACCGCCGAGACTTGGCCGAAGCTGCGGCTTCTGGCAACCAAGGAGCAGACGAGTTAGCTCCCGACCTGTGTCAGAAAACCGCAACAAATACAGGGTTTATGCGCCTTGCTCAGGCCTGTGGGAGGAGGCATCCTTGGCCCCATGAGCGACGCGACCACCGAAGGCTTTCTCGACCGGACCCTGCGCAATCTCCGGGGCGCGTGGGAGGAGATCTCGGTCTCGACCCGCCACTACTGGACCGGGGCACCCCGGCCCGACCTTCCGACCGACGACCTGGAGAAGATCCGGGGCCAGATGTCGGACTGCCTGTCGGACAAGGGCGGCGAGGTCACGGCCCGGGTGCGCGCGGCCGATCTCGGACGCTCCTACCTGTCGCTGAATCAGACCGGCCGTCAGCGCTTCCTGTCGCTGCTGGCGACCGAGTTCGCGGCCGACCACGCCGCCGTCGACGTCGCCATCGCCAAGCTGCGCGACGCCAAGGACGAGGCGGGGCGCCGGCAGGCGGAGCGGACCCTGCGCGGGGTCCTGGTGCCGCGCTGGCGGACGCTGCTCCGGCGCTTCACGGCACTGCCGGAGGGGGTGAAGTTCCTGGTCGACCTGCGCGCCGAGCTGATGCCGCTCGCCCGTGAGACGCCGGAGCTCGGCGACCTGGATGCCGATCTGAAGGAATTGCTGTCGGCCTGGTTCGATGTCGGGCTGCTCGAACTCAAGCGGATCACCTGGGACTCCCCGGCCTCGCTGCTGGAGAAACTGATCGCCTACGAGGCGGTGCATGCCATCCGCTCCTGGGAGGACCTGAAGAACCGGTTGGACAGCGACCGGCGGTGCTTCGCGTTCATCCATCCCAACATGCCGGACGAGCCGCTGATCTTCGTGGAGGTGGCGCTCGTGACCGGGATGTCGGACAACGTCCAGACCCTGCTCGACGAGGAGGCGCCGGCCAGCGACCCAAAAACGGCCGATGCGGCGATCTTTTACTCCATCTCGAACGCGCAGAAGGGTCTGGCGGGCATCAGCTTCGGCAATTTCCTGATCAAGCGGGTGGTCGACCTGCTGCGCACTGAGCTGCCGAACCTGAGGACCTTCGCGACCCTGTCGCCGATTCCGGGCTACCGCCGCTGGCTGACCGGCCAGCTCGAGGCGGGCGAGGGGGTCAGCCTGACCTCGTCGGAGCGCAAGGCCCTGGTCCAGGCGCTGGAGCCGGGCAAGGACGTCACGGAGGCGGAGTTGATCAGGACCGGCCTCGATGTCGACGGCTGGTGGGACGACGCGGTGCTGTCAGAGGCGCTCAAGGGGCCGCTGATGCGCGGGGCCGCGCGCTACCTGACGACGGAGAAGCGGCGCAGTGGCGGCGCCGGCGACCCGGTCGCCCATTTCCACCTGTCCAACGGCGCACGGATGGAGCGGCTGAACTGGCTCGGCGACCGCTCGGCCAACGGATTCCGGCAATCGACGGGCATGATGATCAACTATCTTTATCGGCTCGCCGATATCGACGACAACCACGAGGCCTATACCGACGACGGCCGCATCGCCCAGTCGTCGCAGATCCGCGGTCTCGCGAAGGGGTGAGGCTTCCCGCGACCCGCGACCCCGGCCACGGTTGACGCCGCCCGCGCCGTCATATAGCAGTGCGCGTCCCCAACGTGGGCGCGTTCGCCCCGGCGCGGGTGTGGTGGAACTGGTAGACACGCTGGATTTAGGTTCCAGTGGCGCAAGCCATGGGGGTTCAAGTCCCTCCACCCGCACCATGCGGCCCGGCCGCGCTGTCCCGGCGGGGAGAGAGACAACCGGCCCACGCCACCCATGGCCCTGTTCGAGCGGGATTTTTCCTTATGCAAGTGAACGAAACCCTCAACGAGGGACTGACACGCGAATTCACCATCACCATTCCGGCCGCCGATCTTGACGCCGAGCTGAACAGCAAGCTCGTCGAACTGGCGCCGCAGGTGAACATGCCGGGCTTCCGTCCCGGCAAGGTGCCGCCGGCGCTGCTGCGTCAGCGCTACGGCGACGCGTTGCTCGGCGAGGTGATCGAGAAGTCCGTCAACGACAGCTCCCAGCGGGCGCTGGAGGAGCGCGATCTGCGCCCGGCCTCGCAGCCGAACGTGGAAATCACCTCCTACGAGAAGGGCCAGGACCTGGAGTACAAGCTCTCGGTCGAACTGATGCCTGAGATCGACACGGTCGACTTCTCGACCCTGGAGCTGGAGCGCCTGGTCGCCGAGCCGGGCGAGTCGGACATCAGCGACGCGCTGGCCCGCATGGCAGAGGGACAGAAGGAGTCGGCGCCGATCGAGGACGCCCGTCCGGCCGCGTCCGGCGACGTCGTGGTGATCGATTTCATCGGCAAGATCGATGGCGAACCGTTCGAGGGCGGGGCCGCCACCGATCACCATCTGGAACTCGGCTCCAATACCTTCATTCCGGGCTTCGAGGACCAGTTGGTCGGTGTCGAGGCGGGGACGGAGAAGGCCGTCAACGTCGCGTTCCCGGAGGACTATCAGGCCTCCCACCTGGCCGGTAAGGACGCGGTGTTCGAGGTCACTCTGAAGGAGATCCGCGCGCCCAAGCCGGTGGAGATCGACGACGCCTTCGCCCAACGTTTCGGTCTCGACAGCCTGGACGCGTTGAAGGAAGCGGTCGGCGAGCAGATGAAGGGCGAGTACCTGACGGCGACGCGGACCCGCATGAAGCGTCAGCTTCTCGATACGCTGGCCGACAAGCACTCGTTCGACGTGCCGCCGAAGATGGTCGAGGAGGAGTACAAGGGGATCGTCCATCAGGTCCTCCAGCATTCCGGCGGCGAGGAGGGGCATGATCATGACCATGACCATGACCACGGACACGATCATGGCGGCGACCCTGAGGCCGGGCACGAGGTCGACGAGTCGAAGCTCAGCGAGGAAGACCGCGCCGAGTACCGGTCGATCGCGGAACGCCGGGTTCGCCTCGGCCTGCTGCTTTCGGAAGTCGGCCGTCAGAACAACATCCAGGTGAGCGACGAGGAGGTCTCGCGCGCGATCCAGGAGCAGGCCTCGCGGTTCCCGGGACAGGAGCGTTTCGTCTTCGACTACTACCAGCAGAACCCGCAGGCGCTGGCCCAGATCCGCGCCCCGCTGTTCGAGGACAAGGTGGTCGACTTCGTCGTCGAACTGGCGAAGGTCACCGACAAGACGGTGAGCGCCGAGGAGTTGTTCCGCGACCCGGACGCTGAGGACGAGGGTGAGGCCGAGGCCGAGGCCGCTGCCGCCGAGGAAAAGAAGCCGGCGAAGAAGAAGGCGGCCGCCAAGCCGAAGGCTTCGACCGCCAAGGCCAAGCCGGCCGCGAAGTCGAAGAAGAAGGCCGCCGATTCCGACGCCGAGGCCGATGCCGGGAGCGCCGACGACGCCTGACGGGACGGCGCCGGCCACCGGTGGACTGGTGCCGGCGCCTCCAAGTGACCATATTGACGGGATCGGGCAGCGGCCCGCGACCAACCGGACGAAGGAAGAGGCACGATGGCCAATCCGGCCGACATCTACATGAACTCCCTGGTGCCGATGGTGGTCGAACAGACCAACCGCGGCGAGCGGGCGTACGACATCTACTCCCGCCTGCTCAAGGAACGGATCATCTTCGTGATGGGACCGGTCAACGACGCGGTCGCCAGCGTCGTGTGCGCCCAGCTGCTGTTCCTGGAGGCGGAGAACCCGACCAAGGACATCTCCATGTACATCAACTCGCCGGGTGGCGTGGTGACCTCCGGGCTGGCGATGTACGACACCATGGAATACATCCGCCCGGACGTCTCGACGGTGTGCATCGGCCAAGCCGCCTCCATGGGGTCGCTGCTGCTGACCGCCGGCGCCGAGGGCAAGCGTTACGCCCTGCCGAACGCCCGGATCATGGTCCATCAGCCCTCCGGTGGCTTCCAGGGCCAGGCCACGGACATCGAGATTCACGCCCGCGAGATCCTGGCGGTGCGCGCGCGCCTGAACGAGATCTACGTCAAGCATACCGGACAGGCGCTGGACGACATCGAGAAGGCCATGGAGCGTGACAACTTCATGACCCCGGACGCGGCCAAGGGATTCGGGATCATCGACGAGGTGATCGAGAAGCGGCCGAATCCGGTCGAGGACGAGACGGGCTGACGGGCGGACGTGTCCGATCCGACATCAGCCATCCATCCGGTTGCGCGCGAAAGCACGGCTGAGCCTTGGGCCAGCATCAAGGAATTTTCTCGGATTCGCTCCGGGAGGACCCTCGAAACGTTTTCGCGCGTTCCACCGCCGGTTAAGGGTTTTTTACCGGTTTCGTGGGATATTTCGCATTGTGACTATGCGAGCCGGGTGGCTAACATAGACCCGATGGAACAGATCAACAGGGCCGAGAACCATGAGCAAGTCTGGTAGCGGCAGCGGCTCGAGCGAGTCCAAGAACACGCTCTACTGCTCCTTCTGCGGAAAGAGCCAGCACGAGGTCCGCAAGCTCATCGCGGGCCCGACCGTGTTCATCTGCGACGAGTGCGTCGAGCTGTGCATGGACATCATCCGCGAGGAGCACAAGACCACGCTGGTGAAGTCGCGCGACGGCGTCCCGACCCCGCAGGACATCTGCCAGGTTCTGGACGACTACGTGATCGGCCAGTTCACGGCGAAACGGATCCTTTCGGTCGCGGTGCACAACCACTACAAGCGGCTGGCCCACGGCCAGAAGAACAACGACGTCGAGCTGGCGAAGTCGAACATCCTGCTGATCGGCCCGACCGGCTGCGGCAAGACGCTGCTGGCGCAGACGCTCGCGCGTATTATCGACGTGCCGTTCACCATGGCCGACGCCACCACGCTGACCGAGGCGGGCTATGTCGGCGAGGATGTGGAGAACATCATCCTCAAGCTGCTGCAGGCCGCCGACTACAACGTCGAGCGGGCGCAGCGCGGCATCGTCTACATCGACGAGGTCGACAAGATCTCCCGGAAGTCGGACAACCCCTCTATCACCCGCGACGTGTCGGGCGAGGGCGTGCAGCAGGCCCTGCTGAAGATCATGGAGGGCACCGTCGCCTCGGTGCCGCCCCAGGGGGGGCGCAAGCACCCGCAGCAGGAGTTCCTGCAGGTCGACACCACCAACATCCTGTTCATCTGCGGCGGCGCCTTCGCCGGCTTGGAGAAGATCATCTCGAACCGCTCCAAGGGCTCGTCGATCGGCTTCGGCGCCGACGTGCGGGCGCCCGACGACCGGCGCACCGGTGAGATCCTCCGTGAGGTCGAGCCGGAGGATCTGCTGAAGTTCGGCCTGATCCCCGAGTTCGTCGGCCGCCTGCCGGTGATCGCCACGCTCGAGGACCTGGACGAGGACGCCCTGATCGAGATCCTCACCAAGCCGAAGAACGCGCTGGTCAAGCAGTACCAGCGGCTGTTCGAGATGGAGGATGTGAAGCTCGAATTCCGCGACGACGCGCTTTCGGCCATCGCCCAGAAGGCGATCGAGCGCAAGACCGGAGCCCGCGGCCTGCGGTCGATCATGGAGAGCATCCTGCTCGATCCCATGTACGACCTGCCGAGCGCCGAGGATGTCGAGGAGATCATCATCAACGGTGATGTGGTCTCGTCCGGCGCCAAGCCGATCTTCGTCCATGGCGAGCGTCGCGAGGATGTGAACGCCGGCGCGTGACCTCACGGGCGCCGGCATGCCGGCCCGGGACGGCGAATTTAATGCCTTGATCCTCGGGGGGCGCACGCCACCTAAGTGCCTCGTGCGCAGGGTTTCATCCCCCGCCCTGTGTGACGCAATCCGAACTTCGTCACGGGGGAGGCGCTTATTTCGAGGCCAATCGACGTGACCGTAGGAAACGAGGTCTATCCCGTCCTTCCGCTCCGGGACATCGTGGTGTTCCCGCATATGATCGTGCCGCTCTTCGTGGGGCGCGACAAATCGGTGCGGGCGCTAGAGGACGTCATGCAGGACGACAAGAAGATCCTGCTCGTCACCCAGCGCAATGCTGCCGACGACGACCCCGCCCCGAGCGACATCTATGACATCGGCACGGTTGGGACCGTGCTTCAGCTCCTCAAACTGCCGGACGGCACCGTGAAGGTGCTGGTCGAAGGCGGTGAGCGGGCGAAGATCCACCGGTATACCTCCACCGTCGCCTTCTTCGAGGCCGAGGCCGAGCTGATCCCCGAGGAGGACAGCGCCGGCCAGGAGGTCGAGGCGCTGTCGCGCGCCGTGGTGGGGCAGTTTGAACAATACATCAAGCTGAACAAGAAGATTCCGCCGGAAGTTCTTGTTTCAGTGAACCAAATCGAAGAGCCGGCCAAGCTCGCCGACACCATCGCGTCGCATCTCGCGCTGAAGATCTCGGACAAGCAGGAGCTGCTCGAGACCGCCGGCGTCATCGAGCGGCTGGAGCGTGTCTACGGCTTCATGGAAGGCGAGATCGGGGTTCTCCAGGTCGAGAAGCGCATCCGCACGCGCGTCAAGCGGCAGATGGAGAAGACCCAGCGCGAGTACTACCTGAATGAGCAGATGAAGGCCATTCAGAAGGAGCTCGGCGAGACCGACGACAGCCGCGACGACCTGGCGGAACTGGAAGAGCAGATCGCCAAGACCAAGCTGTCGAAGGAGGCCCGCGACAAGGCCAACCAGGAGTTCAAGAAGCTCCGCAATATGAGCCCGATGTCGGCCGAGGCGACCGTCGTGCGCAACTACCTCGACTGGCTCGTCCAGATCCCGTGGAAGAAGCGCTCGAAGGTGAAGAAGGACATCTCCCACGCCGAGACGGTGCTGGACGCCGACCATTACGGCCTGGAGAAGGTCAAGGAGCGGATCCTGGAATATCTCGCCGTGCAGGCGCGGGTCGGCAAGGTGAAGGGGCCGATCCTCTGCCTGGTCGGCCCTCCGGGCGTCGGCAAGACCTCGCTTGGCAAGTCGATCGCCAAGGCGACGGGCCGGAACTTCGTGCGCATGTCGCTCGGCGGCGTGCGCGACGAGGCGGAGATCCGTGGCCACCGCCGGACCTATATCGGCGCGCTGCCGGGCAAGGTCATCCAGGGCATGAAGAAGGCCAAGACCTCGAACCCGCTGTTCCTGCTCGACGAGATCGACAAGCTCGGACAGGACTATCGCGGCGACCCGTCATCGGCGCTGCTCGAGGTGCTCGATCCGGAGCAAAACAACAGCTTCCAGGACCACTATCTCGAGGTCGATTACGACCTGTCGGACGTGATGTTCGTGACCACGGCGAACACGCTGCGGATGCCGCAGCCGCTGCTCGACCGCATGGAGATCATCCGGCTGTCCGGTTACACCGAGGACGAGAAGGTCCAGATCGCCCGCCGTCACCTGATCGACAAGCAGATCACCGAGCACGGTTTGCGCAAGGGCGAGTGGACGATCTCCGATGACGCCCTGTACGACCTGATCCGCTACTACACCCGTGAGGCGGGCGTGCGGAACCTGGAGCGCGAGCTGGCCAACCTGGCCCGCAAGGCGGTCAAGGAGATCGTGCAGAAGGGCCGAAAGAAGGTCTCCGTCACCCCGCGCAACCTGGACAAGTTCGCCGGCGTGCGGCGCTACCGCTACGGCGAGGTCGAGGAGACCGATCTGGTCGGGGTGACCACCGGACTGGCCTGGACCGAGGTCGGCGGCGAACTGCTGTCGATCGAGGCGCTGACCCTACCGGGCAAGGGCAAGGTCACGTCCACGGGCAAGCTCGGCGACGTGATGAAGGAATCGGTGCAGGCCGCCGAGTCCTTCGTGAAGGCCCGGTCCTTAACCTTCGGCATCGAGCCGTCGGTCATCGAGAGTCGCGACATCCACGTCCACGTGCCGGAAGGCGCGACGCCGAAGGACGGGCCGTCCGCGGGGGTGGCCATGGTCACCTCCATCGTCTCGGTGCTGACCGGCATTCCGGTGCGCCGCGATGTGGCGATGACCGGCGAGATCACGCTGCGCGGCCGTGTGCTGCCGATCGGCGGGCTCAAGGAGAAGCTGCTCGCCGCGCTGCGCGGTGGTCTGAAGACCGTTCTCATTCCCAAGGAGAACGAGAAGGACCTCGCGGAGATCCCCGACAACGTCAAGCAAGGCATGAAGATCCTGCCGGTCTCGACGGTCGAGGAGGTGATCGGCCACGCCCTGATCTCGCAGCCGGTGCCGATCGATCCGGCAAGCCTGGAGAACGGCAAGCCGGACATCGACGGTCTCGCCAAGCCGTCGGCGGCGGAAGGTGTCGAAGGTGTGGTGACGCACTGACCGCGCATCCGGGCGCGGCGGCGGTCACGACTCGGATGAAGGGGATCGTCCTGGTGGAGAAAATGTAAGGGTTTGTCTCGGTTTCAGGGCTGTGAGCGGGCGTTCGTGTGCCTCACTGTCACCAGCGTCCGCGCCAATCCGTCACAAATTCGTCTGCGGCCGCTCCGATTGTGGAGCGGCCGTTGATGTTTAGGGGTCAGCGGGCGATCAGACCTTGAAGTCAAGCTCGAAAACCGCAGAAAACCTTGAATTCCTGTCCTCAGGATCGTTGACGGACGCAGAACGGGCAGCATAGAGTCTCGCCGCAAGCGTTGCCCAGACGACGCCCATGACGATTTACACAGCCACATTGGGGGGCTTCAAACGTGAACAAGAATGATCTCATTGCGCAGGTCGCGGAGGCGGCCGATCTGTCCAAGTCCGATGCGGCGAAGGCCGTGGACGCGGTGTTTGATTCGATCACCGGCGTTCTGAAGACCGGCGGCGATGTTCGCCTGGTCGGTTTCGGCACGTTCTCGGTCGCGGCCCGCGCCGCCAGCGAGGGCCGGAACCCGCGGACCGGCGAGAAGATCAACATCCCGGCCTCCAAGCTGCCGAAGTTCAAGCCCGGCAAGGGTCTGAAGGACGCCGTGAACTGACGCGACGGACAGTATTTCCTGACGCCAGCCTTCCACGGGAAGGCTGGCGTTTTCATTTTTGGCCCGGCGTGGCGCGATGTGCCACTCTGGTGCCAGCCAATACGGTGCCAGCGAAATCGGTGCCAGCGAAATCGATGCCAGCCAATTCGGGCGGTTAGCTCAGCTGGGAGAGCGAGCGGTTTACACCCGCTAGGTCGGCGGTTCGATCCCGTCACCGCCCACCACGGTTCCCGGTTCACCCGTTTCCATCATCCCGGGCGTGCCCGTGCGATAGGCGCGCAGGTCACGCGTCCCCCGGTCGGTCAGCCGGTAGACCCCGCGTGTCACCCGCTCGAACCAACCATAGTGGTTCTTCTGCAGGATCGACGCGGCGCGGGACACCTCCGCCTCGTCGCGAATCCGGGCGATGGGCAGGGGACCGGCGGACAGGGCCGCGGCACAGCGGATCGCGTCCTGGCGATAGGCCGTCACGATCGTCGTTCCGCTGATCCCGCCGACATTCGGGTCCCCGGCGCGTTGCAGGAATTCCTGGGCCAGACGGCGCTGGGCGCGCCGGTTCGGCCGGGGCGCATAGGGCCCCGGGTCCGCGAGCACCTCGATCTGGCGCTCGATCCGTGAAGCCGCCGCGTCGACCAGCATCAGCCCAAGCCCCAACCGCCGGCACAGACGCACCAGCGCGCGCCGTCTGGAGCGCCAGTTTCGCCGTTTGTTCGGCGTGTCCGGTCGGGGCACGGCGAGATAGACGTCGTCGGCCATCCGCAGGCGTTCGACGCCCTGGAGCACGAGATCCAGCGAGAACGTCGTCTTCAACTCGACGATGAGCGGCGGGGCCTCGGCCCGGCGGGCGACGACGTCGCAGCCGTTCACCTCGGCCTTCACCTCGTACCCGGCCGCCTCGAGGAATCGCTTCACCGGCGCATACAGGTCCGACTCGGGCCCCGGCATCTTGGTGGCTCCCTCAGATCCGCGTGCGCCGCAGGACCGCGTAATTGTACATGGTCTGGAGCTCGCCACGGGCCGCTGGGGTCATCCGGCCTTCCTTCACCGCGTCCAGATGCCGGCGGATATCGCGCTTGGTCTCCGGCGACACGTTGCCGCTGGCCATGAGATAATCGTACATCTGTTGTGGTGTCGCCTGACCGAGCGGCGGCGGGCCCACGGCATCGGGATCCTTGGCCGCCTCGGCCGCATCGGCCTCCTCCGGCGCATTGGCGCGGACCGGCAGCAGCTTTCGGGGCAGCAGAATGTCGCTCCAGGCCAGGCCATGGGCGTTGAGCAGGCGGTTGATCGCCGCTGTCGCGTTGACCACCTCGCCATGGCTGTCGCTGCCCAGCATGTTGATCAACTTCAGAAGGCGCTCGTAGTCGCCCGCGTTCATCTGGTCCAACGGGCCCCTCCCAGGCCATCATGACGGTTGCGCGACAGTCTAATCGATCGCGCGGTCGAGGCGAAGAAATCGCCTCAGAGGGTTGTTGACAGGGTCGGGGGGAGCGAGTACACCACGCGCCTCGACGCGCCGGACTGAACGGTTTCGGCGCCACCCGGAGGGGGTGTAGCTCAGTTGGTTAGAGCGCTGGCCTGTCACGCCAGAGGCCGCGGGTTCGAGTCCCGTCACTCCCGCCACTTATCGAAAAGCTGATCTGCGAACCGGCACCGTCCGGTGCGTTGACGCGCGCGCTCGCGGGCCGATGCCGCGCGGTTAGGCCGCGCCCTGCGGGCCACCAACAGCCTTCCGAAACGGGTTGCACCGCACTATAGTCCGCCGCATTGTGCGGTGCGCGAACGGACCGCGCGAAACGGCGCCAAGCCGTGAACCGATAAGGGGGCACCCCCATGGACGCCATGCTGACCGAATACCTGCCGATCCTGGTGTTTCTGCTGATCGCCGTGGGGCTGGCCGTCGTCATCGTCGCGGCCTCGTTCATCGTCGGCAGCCAGCGGCCTGACTCGGAGAAGCTCAGCGCCTACGAGTGTGGTTTCGAGGCATTCGATGATTCGCGCCGGCAGTTCGACGTGCGCTTCTATCTGGTCGCCATCCTGTTCATCATCTTCGATCTTGAGGTCGCGTTCCTGTTCCCGTGGGCGGTGTCGCTCGGCGACATCGGGCTGTTCGGGTTCTGGTCGATGATGGCGTTCCTCGGGGTGCTGACGATCGGCTTCATCTACGAGTGGAAGAAGGGAGCCCTGGAATGGGAGTGATGCAGTCCGGCACCCCGGGATCCCACCGGCCGGTGCCGCCGGGCGCCGACCAGGACGCGGTCCTCTCAGCCGTTGGCGACGAGCTCCAGGAAAAGGGCTTCGTCATCGCCCAGGCCGACAAGTTGTTCAACTGGGCCCGGACCGGGTCGCTGTGGCCGATGACATTCGGCCTCGCGTGCTGCGCGGTCGAGATGATGCACACCGCCGCCAGCCGCTACGACCTGGACCGCTTCGGCCTGATCTTCCGCCCCAGCCCCCGGCAGTCAGACGTGATGATCGTGGCCGGCACCCTGACGAACAAGATGGCGCCCGCCCTGCGCAAGGTCTACGACCAGATGCCGGAGCCGCGCTGGGTGATTTCCATGGGGTCCTGCGCCAATGGCGGCGGCTATTATCACTATTCCTACTCGGTCGTGCGGGGCTGCGACCGAATCGTGCCGGTCGACATCTATGTCCCCGGCTGTCCGCCGACGGCGGAGGCGCTGCTCTACGGGGTGATGCAGCTGCAGCGCAAGATTCGGCGCACGGCGACGATCGCCCGCTGACCGGCGGGATCTGGGGGACCGACGGCGGCCGCGACCGTCGTCAAGTGCAGGGCGGCGCGGGCCGCCGCTAACAGCGAGGACGAGGCGAGCGACGACATGGAGACGGCGACGCCCAACCAGGCCAATTCCGCGCTCAAGGAGCTGGCGGCCTATATCGAGACGCAGCTCGCGGACGAGGTGAGCGAGGTGGCTGTCGCCGGGGGCGAGCTGTCGCTGCGTTGCGCGGTCAACAACGTGATCCGCGTGCTAACCTTTCTGCGCGACGACAACCAGTGCCAGTTCAAGGGCCTGATGGACCTTTGCGGGGTCGACTTCCCGCAGCGCGAGCCGCGGTTCGACGTGGTCTACAACCTGCTCTCGATCAGCCAGAACACCCGCATCCGACTCAAGGTCGCGACCGACGAGAACACGCCGGTACCGTCGGCCACGGCGGTGTTCAGCTCCGCCAACTGGTGGGAGCGCGAGACCTGGGACATGTACGGCATCTTCTTCGCCGACCACCCGGACCTGCGCCGGATCCTCACCGACTACGGGTTCGAGGGGCATCCGATGCGCAAGGACTTCCCGCTGACCGGCTATGTCGAGGTCCGGTACGACGACGAGCAGAAGCGGGTCGTCTACGAGCCGGTGAAGCTGGTGCAGGAGTTCCGCAATTTCGACTTCCTGAGCCCGTGGGAGGGCGCGCAGTCGCTGCTCCCGGGTGACGAGAAGGCTGATGAAGAGGCGGCAAGCTGATGGCCGAGTCGCAGATCAAACCGCTCACCATGAACTTCGGGCCGCAGCATCCAGCGGCCCACGGGGTGCTGCGCCTGGTGCTGGAGATGGACGGTGAGGTGGTCGAGCGCGCCGATCCGCATGTCGGCCTGCTGCATCGCGGCACCGAGAAGCTGATCGAGCACAAAACCTACCTGCAGGCGGTGCCGTATTTCGACCGGCTGGACTACGTCTCGCCGATGAACCAGGAGCA
>JGI12316J15310_10000193_pt10 | contig 15655 bp, 16 predicted proteins | sample MarCyaLeptolynsp_FD_15310 | JGI IMG/M metagenome (IMG submission 15310)
TCGTTTCCAGCAATTCCGAGACTCCATCCGATGAACCCGGTCGACGGGGGCCGGGCCCGCAACGCGCCATGCGCGTTTCGCGCTACCACTTGGTGCCGAGACCGCCCAGTTATCGATCTCCTGCCGGCCCACGCTAGTGCATGATCGTTTGAGACGGAATCGCTTCGCGATCCCGTCTTGGACGTGACTCATGCTCTTACTCAATAAGATAGAGCATCCACTTTGGGTGGGCGGCGTGGCGGGTCGAGACCACAGGGCTTCTAGGGGGGTCAGCCTGATCGGCGATCAGGCCGCCTTGGCGAATTTCGGCGCCCGGCGTTCCATCGCCCAGAGCCGGTCCAGCCCGGGTTTGATCTCCGAGGACACGAAATCGGCACGTTTCTCCGGGCTGCCGCCGCCGCTCGGGAACTTGTCCTCCCACTCGTAGACCTTCACGGTCAGCCCGCACAGCACTTCGGCGAGGCTGCGCTGATGCCGGGTGATGGCGCCGCGCACGCCGTTGAAGGTCTCGATGGTGATCTGGTCCCACTGAACCTTGGTTTCCCGGTCGAACCCGTTGAACCGGTTGGTGACAGAGGTCGACACGAAATTGAGGATCTCCTCGACCTTGGCGATCGACTTCTGCACCGCCTGGTCATGGCGCAGGGCGCCGGAATCCTTCACGTCGCCGATCCAGTACAGCAGCCGGTCCACCGCCGGCAGGCAGTACTGGAAGTAGCTGCGGTAATAGGACAGCGCCAGATAGGTGTCGCCATAGGTCTCCAGCATGTCCGGCAGCTGATCGACCCCGATCCCGAGGCCGCCGGCCATCGAGGCGATCCGCTTGCGCACCGTCGGGGTGTCCGGCCTGGCGATTCGCTCGATCAGCGTCTCGATATCGTTCTCGTCACCGCCGCGGTCACCATAGAGATGCTGCATCAGTGGCAGCGTGATGTTGCGCATCAGCGGCATCAGCTCCCGCTTCTTGGCCGCGGAGAGCTGGAAGGCATCGAGGTTGAGGACGTCGACGCCGGCCTGACGCAGGCCGATCCGCAGCGTATAGGGATCAAAGGCCGGCAGTTGGCTGAGCCGACGCAGAAGCAGGATATCGTCCTTCAGCCCGCCCTCGTCGCCGAAGAAATCGGGCACCTCCTCGACCGCGATCTGACCCGAGCCCATCCCCTTCTCGCGGAACAGCTCGATCTTGGTCTCCAGGCGCACGTTCTTGATCAGCCGCGCTTTTTTCATCGCGGCTGTCTTGATCGGGACGATGGACAGCGGCAGCGTGTGAATCGAATCGCGGTCGTATTCCGCTATCTCAGTCGTCATGCCAGTCGCGTCGGGCATGCCGTTGCAGTTCCCCCGGTCATCCGGATTGTTGGCTTCGGTACGGATGACACCGCGCGGTCGATTACCGCGCTTATCTCGACACTTTTAGAGAATTTTCAGGAAAACGCAAATAAACTTGCGGGCAACCGGCCGCTACGGCCGATGCGGCTCCGCGACGTAGTCGGCCGAGCGCATTTCCATCAGGCGCGAGACCGTGCGGTCGAACTCGAATCCCCAGTCGGTGCCGGCGTAGAGCGCCTCCGGCTCGTCGGCGGCGGAGCACACAAGCGTGGTCCGCCGCTCGTACAGGGCGTCGATCAGCATCATGAACCGCCGGGCCTGGTCACGGATGGCATCGGTCATGGTCGGAATGCCATCGACCACGACGGCGCGGTAGCGCCGCGCCAGCGCCAGGAAATCGGCGGGGCCGAGCGGCTTGGCGCAGAGATCCTCGAACCTGAACCGCGCCACCCCCTTGACGGCGCAGGCGACCGGCATCTCGCGGCCGTGGACGATGACGGTGTCCGCCTCCGGCGCGGCGCCGCCGGTCATCTCCGCGAACAGGGTGTCCAGCGCCGCCGTCGCCGCCCCGTCGGCCGGGCTCAGGTAGACCCGTTCACCGACCAGCCGGTCGAGGCGGTAGTCGGTGCCTTCGCCGAGGTCGACGATGTCGAGCCGCGCCTTGAGCAGTTCGATGAAGGGCAGGAACCGGTCGCGCTGCAGGCCGTTCTTGTACAGCTCGTCGGGATGGCGGTTCGAGGTCGCGACGACGACCACGCCCCGGTCGAACAGGGCGGTGAACAGGCGGGAGAGGATCATCGCGTCGGCGATGTCCCGGACCTCCATTTCATCGAAGCACAGAAGGTGGACGCTCTTGGCGATCTCCTGGGCGGCCCGGGCGAAGGGCATCTCGCCGCCGACCCCGCGCTGGCGGATGTGGTGGATGAGGCTGTGCGCCTCCTGCATGAACTCGTGGAAATGGACCCGGCGCTTGCGCTCGACGCTGGCGGCGCCGAAGAACAGGTCCATCAGCATCGACTTGCCGCGGCCGACCGGCCCGTAGAGGTAGACGCCGCGCGGCACGTCGCCCGTGCCGGCATCCCAGCCGCCGAGGAATCGCCGGACCAGCCCGCCCCGCTTCTCCGGGATCGCGCGCCAGCCGTCGACCTGGTTGGCCAGCGCATCGAGGCGCGCGGCGGCGGCGCCCTGATCGGCATCGGCCGACAGCTCCCCGGTCGCCAGCAGCGCCTGGTAGCGCTCCAGCGGCCGGCCTGCCGGGATCGACTCCGTGTCGATCGTCAGCTTCTGCGCGCCGTCAGCGACCACCGTTCACTTCCAGCACCGTCCCGACACAGTAGCGCGCGGCATCGGACAGCAGCCAGCAGACCGCCTCGGCGACCTCCTCGGCGGTTCCGGCGCGACCGATCGGCACCAGTGCGCCCAGCCGCGCCGCGCGGTCAGGCGCGCCGGCGGTGGCGTGGATGTCGGTGTCGATCATGCCCGGAGCCACCGCGTTGACCCGGACACCCTCGCCGGCGACCTCGCGGGCCAGACCGAGCGTCCAGGCGTCGACCGCCCCCTTCGACGCGGCATAATGGACGAACTCGTTCGGCGAGCCGACCCGCGGCGCGATGGAGGAGGTGTTGACGATCGCCCCGCCGCGGCCGCCGTGCTTGGTCGACATGCGGCGGACCGCCTCGCGGTTGGTGATCATCAGTCCGATGACGTTGAGGTTGATGACCTCGCGCATGGCGTCGGCGCTCATGTCCTCGACCCGGGTGATCCTGCCGGTGATGCCGGCATTGGCGGCGACCCCGGTGACCGGGCCGAGCTCTTGCTCGGTCTGCTTGAAGAGCGCGAGAATATCGGCCTCGCTGGCCATGTCGCCCTTCACCGTGATCGCCCGCTGGCCGGCGTCGAGCACCTGCTCGCGGACCGCCTCGGCGGCGTCGTTGTTGGCGGCGTAGTTGATCGCGACGTCCCAGCCCTGGGAGGCCGCCTGGCGGCAGACGGCGGCGCCGATCCCGCGCGAGCCGCCGGTGACGATCAGGACCTTGTCGGACATGGCGATTTCCCCCTGTTGGACGTGAGCCGTGGTTTACGGGTTGGCCGGCGCGGTCGCGGCCAGGTGCACCCGGGCGATGAGGGATGCCTTCTCGGCGCCCGCGAGGCCGCCTCCGGTCGGCGCCGCATCGGCGCGCATCAGCCGCATCTCGGCCTGGGCGGCCTTCGGCATCGGTCGGAAGGACTGGGTGAAGTCGACCAGGCGGATGCGGAAGGCGCGGTCAGTGAACGCGGCGTCAAGAGCGGCGATCTCCTTCGCGACGCGGGCGTAGACCCGCGCCCTCAGGCCATCGGTGACCGCCTCGCGCTCGGCCAGGGTCGGTGAGTAGTCGATGTCGGAGACCCGCAGCGCCCGGCCCGGCTTGGTTGCGCCCTTGGCCTTGGCCGACAGGTCGGACAGCGCCGCTTCCGGCACCCGCGCCTCCGCCGTCACGCTCCACCGCTCGTAACCGGCATCGTCGGCGCGCTTGGCGAAGCTGACGATGCGCCAGGTGGTGTCGATGCCGAAGCCGGTCAGCGTCGCGACGAGGTCGGCCCGCGCGGCGCCGAAGGCGCCGGACTCGACGGCCAGATCGGCGGTGACGCGCACCGTGGCGCTGGTGGTCTCGACCCAGTCCTCGACCTCCAGGACCAGAACGACCTCGTCGTCGGCCGGTCCCTGGCGGGTGACGGGTCCGGCGTCGTCGGCCTTGGCCGGCGCGACGGCAACGATGATGAGGGCGAGAAGGGCGGCGAGTGTCAGGCGCATGGCGAATTCCTCACGGTCCGAAGTAGCTGAGGACCGCGAGGCGACCATAGCCAGAGGGCCAAATGAAGGCAATCCGGTGGAAATCCGCGGCCCGCCGGAGATCTGACGGGCTGGACCTACGGCCGGGTGATGGCGGCCCAGGCCTCGCCTTCGCGCGAGAAGTTGAAGGCGCCCGGGTTCAGGATCTCGGCCAGGATCTCGAGCGAGGTGACCAGCCGCGGGCCCGGCCGGTTGAAATAGGCGTTGCCGTCCACCGCCCACAGCCGGCCCTCGCGCACCGCGCGCGCCTTGGCGATGGTCGGGCGGGCGAGGAATGCGGCGGCCTCGTCGCGTGTGCGGGCGAGGTCGAAGCCGCAGGGCATAAAGACGAAAGCGTCGGCATCGGCCTCGGCGATCTTGGCGAGCGTCGTGAACGCCGAGTGAGTGCCGGCCTCGGCCAGCACCGGCTCGCCGCCGGCGGCGGTCACCAGTTCGGGGATCCAGTTGCCGGCGATCATCGGCGGGTCGAGCCATTCGATGCAGGCCACCCGCGGGCGCGGATCGAGGGCGGCGCCCCGCTCGGCGAGGATCGCGACCCGCTCGCGCGCCTGTTCGGCCAGTTCCCGCCCGGCCCAGCCCAGGTCCAGTGCCTCGCCGAGGGTGCCGAAGCTGTCCCAGACCTGGTCCAGTGTCTCGGGCGCGACTGAGACGACCGTTGGCGCCGACCCGGTCCACTCGGCCAGGGCGGCGCCGAGATCGGCCTCGGACACGGCGCAGGCGGCGCATTGGTGCTGGGTGAGGATCACATCCGGCTTCACGGCGCGGAGCCGCTCGGCATCGACCTCGAACACCGACAGGGCGCGTTCGATCAGCTTGACGACCTGGCGGTGCAGGCCGCGCGACGGCTTGGCGGGGTCGATCCGCGGCTGGGTCAGGACCGGAACCTCGGCGATCTCGGCGGGGTAGTCGCATTCGTGGCTGCGGCCGACCAGGTTGCCGCCCATGCCGAGCGCCGCGACCACCTCGGTCGCGCTCGGCAGCAGCGAGACGATGCGCGGCGCCATCACTGCATCGCTTCGCGGGCGGCAGCCTCGGATTCGCGCTTCTCGCGATGGATCAGCCACAGATTGCGGGAATAGATGAACAGCCCGGTGCCCTGGCCCAGGATGAACACCGGGTCCTCGCGCCACAGGGCGTAGATGAACAGCGTGGCGCCGCCGGCGATCGAGAAATACCAGAAGGCGATCGGAATCACGCTCTTGCGGCTGATCTCGCTCTTCAGCCACTGGATGATGAAGCGCATGGCGAACAGCGCCTGACCGGCGAAGCCGACGATCAGCATGACCATTTCTTCGGGCGACAGGTCGGAGAAGGCGTCAATCATCACTCACTCCATCGCGCGGTCCGGCCTCGGTCGCCGTCGCGATCCCCGATTCGATCACGGACAGGTTCTTCGGCGCGCGGCGCATCAGCCACATCATGCCCAGCAGGTCGGGGATGCCCACGGCCAGCCGGTCGAAGATCTTATACTTGGATGCCCCCGCGTGGCGCGCCCGGTGGTTCACCGCCACCACGGAGACCCGCGCGCCCTCGCGTTTCGCCAGGGCCGGCAGGAACCGGTGCATGTGGTCGAAATACGGGAATCGGAGGAACAGGGCGCGCTCGAACAGCTTGAGCGAGCAGCCGGTGTCCGGGTTGTCGTCGCCTAGAAGCGACCGGCGCAGCGCGTTGGCGAAGCGCGAGGCGCGGCGCTTGGTCCAGGTGTCGCGCCGGTTCACCCGGTGACCGGTGATCATCAGCGCGGTCGTACCGGCATCGGCGCGCCAGGCCTGGAGCAGGGCTGGAATGTCCGCCGGATCGTTCTGCCCGTCGCCGTCCAGCGTGGCGATCAGCCGGCCCCGGGCGGCGGAGATGCCGCTGCGCAGCCCCGAGCTCTGACCGCAGCGCCGGGAATGGGTCAGCACCCGCAGCCGCGGCTCCTCGGCGCGCTGGGCGGCGAGGGTCTCGGCGGTGGCGTCGGTCGAACCGTCATCGACGAAAACCATCTCGTACGCGCACACGCCCTCCAGGGCGGCGCGGATCTCGGCGATCAGCGGGCCGACATTGTCTTCCTCGTTCAGGACCGGGACGACGACCGACAGGAGCGGGCCGCTCCGGGCATCGGTGGACAGGGTCTCGGCCGGCTCGGTGTGGGTCTCCGGCACGGGCGTGGTCTTCCAATCTTGGCAGTGGCGCCCTGATAGCCCCGCAAGCCTCCGGGTTTCAAGGATGATCGCGCTTGGGGGCCAAGCGGCACCCTGGAGCGTCTCCAAAACGCAACCGTTCCGAAAACAAAGTGTCACGGTCGGCGGGCTATATGAGGGCCCGACTGTGCCGATCGTCGGCACCGGTCATGCCGGACAGTTCGAGGCCCCCGCCCCAGCTGTCGCGGCCGGGCCGGTGAATGGGTCGGACGGACCACGCGAACGCTCTCCGCAACGCTCGAAGGCCCGCTCGTACCTTATGCTGATTTACCAGAACGTTACCAAACGCTTCGGCACGAATGCCGCGGTCGACAATGTGAGCATTTCGGTCGACGAGGGCACGATGCTTGGCATCATCGGCCGGTCCGGCGCCGGCAAGTCGACGCTGTTGCGCCTCACCAACCGTCTGATCGATCCGACCGAGGGCTCGATCCGTTTCGGCCCGCGCGAGATCGGCGCGCTGAAGGGCAAGGAGCTGCTCGACTGGCGCGCTGACTGCGCGATGATTTTCCAGCAGTTCAACCTCATCCCGCGCCTCGACGTGCTGACCAACGTCATGCTCGGCCGCGCGAACGCGATGGGGTTCGTGAAGAGCGTGTTCAAGCTGTTCAGCGACGCCGAGCGCCACGAGGCGCTGCTGGCGTTGGAGCGGCTCGGCATCGTCGAGACGGCGCTGCAGCAGGCCGGAACGCTCTCCGGCGGTCAGCAGCAGCGCGTGGCGATCGCCCGCGCCCTGATGCAGAACCCGAAAATGATCCTGGCCGACGAGCCGATCGCCTCCCTCGATCCGATGAACGCCAAGCTCGTCATGGACGCACTGCGGGCGATCAACCGGGAGGAGGGGATGATGGTGGTCTGCAATCTCCACACCCTCGACACCGCGCGCGCCTATTGCGACCGGATCATCGGCATGCGGCAGGGCCGGGTGGTGTTCGACGGCACGGCTAGAGAACTGACCACCGACGCGGCGCGCGAGATCTACGGCGCCGGCGAGGAGTTCGACGAGGCGTCGACCTCCACCAGCATCGATAACGACCGGGACTCCGGAGATTCCGACGGCCCGCGCCTGCGGGAGGTCGGAGGCGCCGTCGCCTGAGCCGGGGGGTGACGGGGCCGGCCGCGCGGCGGCCGACGCATGCCTGGCGACAGAGATAACGAAAGCTCCATCTGAGCGAGGGGAAATCACATGACGTTTATGCGCCCAAGTACCGTCAAGCGCGCTGCGGCGGCCTTTGCCGTCACCGCCCTGGTCGCCTTCGCCGGCACCACGCCGGCCCAGGCGGCCGATCTTGGAATCGAGGAATTCCGCATCGGTCTGCTCGGCGGCGAGAACGCCTCCGACCGCCTGCGCTCCAACGAGTGCCTGCGCGAGCGCACCGAGACCCTGCTCGGCGTTCCGACCAAGCTGTTCGCCCCGGCCGACTACAACGGCGTCATCGAGGGCCTGCTGGGCGGCAACCTGGACATGGCCTGGCTCGGTGCCTCCGGCTACGCCGCCGTCTACCTGAAGGACCCGGAGGCCGTTGAGCCGATCCTGGTCAAGATCAACGTCGACGGGTCCTACGGCTACCACTCGATCGGCTTCGCCCGCACCGAGAGCGGCATCAAGAACCTCGAGGACCTGAAGGGCAAGAAGTTCGGTTTCGGTGATCCGAACTCGACCTCGGGCTACCTGATCCCGTCGATCGAGATCCCGGCGGCCGGCTACACCATGAACCCGGGCGACCATTTCGGCGACGTCGTCTTCACCGGCGGCCACGAGCAGACCATCGTCGCGGTGTACAACGGCGACATCGACGCCGGCGTGACCTGGGCCGACGGCCTCGGCGCCTGGGAAGAGGGCTTCAACTCCGGCGCGCTGCGCAAGGCGGTTGACGCCGGCCTCATCGACATGACCGAGCTCACGGAGATCTGGCGCTCCAAGGTCATCCCGGAAGGCCCGATCGTGCTGCGCAAGTCGCTGCCGGAGAAGGTCAAGCTGATGATGACCGGCCTGATGGCCAGCCTGGAGTCCATGGACGCCGAGTGCGCCTATGGCGTGATGGCCGGCGAGGTGAAGGGCCTGGCCCCGATCACCCACGCCGAGTACGAGGTCATCATCGAGGCCCGCAAGGCCAAGATCGGCAAGTAAGCCACCGCATATCGAGCGCCGCGCGGAGCGATCCGCGCGGCGCTCCCGTTTTCGAGCCGCCGATTTCCGAGATCCCGCCATGGCCATGACCACCGTCGATCAGCTGCGGTCCCACGCTTCCCAGTTGGAACGCTGGCGGCGCATCTACACCGCGCTCGGCGCCGCCATCTTCGTGATCCTGGTGGTGCTCGGCTTCATCGGGGCCGAGGAGATGAACTCCGGCGGTTTCGTTCAGGGCATCTCGAAATTCTTCGACTATCCGCGCAACATCGTGGTCGAGACCGGCGCCGCCGGGGTCGGCTGGTTCGCGCTGCTCTGGACGTATCTGCCGGCGCTGATCGAGACCATCAACATGGCGGCTGTCGCTACGATTTTCGGCACAGTGTTCGCCGTCGCGCTGTCCTTCGCCTCGACCAGAGGCCTGCAGGTCTGGCCGCCGCTCATTCCGGTGGCGCGTCGGATCATGGACATCACCCGCGCCTTTCCCGAGCTCATCCTGGCACTGTTCCTGATCTTCATGCTCGGCTCCTCGCCGGTGCCGGCGATCATCGCCGTGGCGTTCCATACCGCCGGCGCGCTCGGCAAGCTGTTCAGCGAGGTCAACGAGAACATCGACCGCGGGCCGCTGGAGGGCATGGCGTCGACCGGCGCCAGCTGGACCAAGCGCATGCGCTGGGCGGTGCTGCCGCAGGTGCTGCCGAACTACACCAGCTACATGCTGCTGCGGTTCGAGATCAACATCCGCGCCTCGGCCATTCTCGGCTTCGTCGGCGCCGGCGGCATCGGCACCGAGCTGCGCAAGGCGATCAGCTGGGCCAACGGTCCCGACATCGCGGCCCTGTTCGTCCTGCTGTTCGCGACGATCGTGGTGATCGACCAGACATCGGGCTATCTGCGGCGACGCCTTGTCGGCGGCATGTTCGGAGGGGCCGCCCCATGAGTTCCGTCAACGCCGCCGACGCCGCCCGCCTGAACACGGCCCATGCCGGTGTGCTCGCCGCGCATCGCCGCCAGTTCCTCTGGCCGGTCGGCATCCTGGCCCTGGTCGTCGGCTATCTCGCCTACGCCTTCTTCGCGTTCGACATTCCCGAATTGGTCGCCAAGTCGCGCTTGGACCGCGGTGTCCTGCTCGGCCTCGACAGCGTCGCCTACAAGGTTCACGTCGAGAAGAACCTGCGTCGTGACCGGTTCGAGGTCGCGGTCGAGGGCGAGCGCACCGCCACCTATCAGCCCGGCGCGTATCCCGACTGGATCGCCATCGACGGGGCGAACGGCATGGAGGGGCGCGTCGATGTCGACATGGGCGACGGCTACCGCTTCGTCATCGAGGACAAGACGCTCACCGTCACCGGACCGGGGATCTCGACGCCGTTCCGGGTGACCGCCGGCGGCGACGATCTGGTCTGGGAGGGCGACACGCCGGCCTGGATCGACCTGAACCCGCGCAAGGTCGAGGTCCGGCCGTCGCTGTTCCAGCGGGTCCAGGTCACCTCCGGGCGGATCCTGGTGTTCCGCTACTTCTGGGGCTGGGAGGATTTCTGGTTCGATTTCCGCTCGCCGCTGAGCGGGCTGTCGAACGGCGCGCTCTGGGACCTCGCGTGGTCGGACGAGCGGATCGACCAGGAGATGTCCAACGCGGCGTTGATCGTCTCCGAGTTCTGGGGCAACGAGGGCTGGCAGCACGGCGACGTCTTCAAGGCGCTGCTCGAGACCGTGATCATGGCCTTCCTCGGCACCGCGGTCGCCGCCTTCGTCGCGCTGCCGCTGGCTTTCCTGGCGGCGGCCAACTTCAACCGCGAGCCGGTCAGCCGCTTCATCATCCGCCGGTTCTTCGACTTCGTGCGCGGCATCGACACGCTGATCTGGTCGCTGATCTTCATTCGCGCCTTCGGGCTCGGGCCGTTGACCGGTGTCATGGCGATCGCGCTCACCGACACCGGCACGCTCGGCAAGCTGTTCTCCGAGGCGATTGAGAACATCGACAACAAGCAGGTCGAGGGCATGCAGTCGACCGGGGCATCGACCTCGGTGCGCTACCGCTTCGGGGTGATCCCACAGATCCTGCCGGTGTTCATTTCGCAGTCACTATACTACCTCGAGTCCAATACCCGTTCGGCCACGGTGATCGGCGCGCTTGGCGCCGGCGGCATCGGCCTCAAGCTGGTCGAGACCCTGCGCACCGGCAAGGACTGGGAGAACACCGCCTACATCATCGTCCTCACTCTGATCGTCGTGATCATGATGGACATGACCTCGGGGTGGCTGCGCCGCGCGCTGACCGGCGCGGGGCGGGATTAGGGAACTCTCGAGCCGCTCAGTTCCGCGCCGAGTTCAACAACCCTCGGGCGATCACGCCGGCCTGGATCTCGGCGGCGCCCTCGAAGATGTTCAGGATGCGGGCATCGCACAGCACCCGGCTGATCGGGTACTCCAGCGCGTAGCCGTTGCCGCCATGAATCTGCAGCGCGTCGTCGGCCGCGGCCCAGGCGACCCGGGCGGCGAGCAGCTTGGCCATGCCCGCTTCGATGTCGCAACGGCGGTCGCTGTCCTTCTCGCGGGCGGCGTGAAGGGTCAGTGCACGGGCCGCCGCGATCTCGGCGGCCATCCGCGCGAGTTTGTTGGCGACACGGGGAAACTCCTGAAGTTTCTTGGAAAACTGAACTCTTTCCTTTGCGTAACGAAGGCCAAGTTCCATCGCCGCCTGGGCGACGCCGACCGCGCGGGCCGCGGTCTGAATGCGGGCGCTCTCGAACGTCGCCATGAGCTGTTTGAAGCCTTGCCCTTCCTCCGCGCCGAGGAGCGCGTCGGACGAGACCTCGAACCCGTCGAACGCGACCTCGTATTCCTTCATGCCGCGATAGCCGAGCACCTCGATCTCGCCGCCGCTCATGCCGGCGGCGGGGAAGGGGTCCGCGTCGCTGCCGCGGGGCTTCTCGGCCAACAGCATACTCAACCCCCGGTAGCCGGGCTCATCGGCCTTGGTACGGACCAGCAACGTCATCAGGTCGGTCCGTGCCGCGTGGGTGATCCAGGTCTTGTTGCCGCTCACCCGCCACGTATCGCCGACCCGGTCGGCCCGGGTGCGCAGGTGCGCGAGGTCGGAACCGGTGTTCGGCTCCGTGAACACCGCGGTCGGCAGCACCTCGCCGGAGGCGATGCGCGGCAGCCACCGGGTCTTCTGCGCCTCCGTGCCGCCGAGACGGATCAGTTCCGCCGCGATCTCGGAGCGGGTGCCGAGGGAGCCGACGCCGATATAGGCGCGGCTCAGCGTCTCGGAGACCACGACCATGGCCTCCTTGCCCATGCCGAGCCCGCCATACGCCTCCGGCACGGTCAGGCCGAAGGTCCCGAGATCGGCCATGGCGTCCACCACCTCCATCGGGATCAGCCGGTCCTCCAGGTGCCACTGGTGGGCGTGCGGCTCGACGCGGTCCGCGCCGAAGCGGCGGAACTGCTCGCGCACCAGGGCAAGCGTCTCATCGAGTCCGTGGCATCCGAAGCCGTCGGCATCCCCGGCATCGAGCGCCTCGGCGAGGCGCGCGGCCAGCGCGATCCGGGCCGCTTGACCGTTGCCAAAGCGGATCAACGTCTGGCAGGAAGTGCTTGAGAGTGGTGCAAGATCCGCGATCTCGAGCCCCATGTCGTGGGGGCGGAGCATCTCCGTTTGCGCCATCGGGATGCCGCCATGGATCTGGCCCAGATACTCGCCGGCCGCGACCCCGAGGATCAGCCGCTCGGTCTCGCCGAAACGGCCTCGGGCGTCGAGGGTGTCAGCCCAATCCGTCAATCTTTTCAACGCTTCGACGGTGGTCGCGAGCCAGGCGAGGCCGTGCACCGCGGTCTGCTCCGCGTCCAGTCTGGCGGGGTCAAGCTTTCCGCCGTCCCCGGTCACGCGCTCGGTCACGCGCTCGGCCACGCGCCGGCGGGCGGCGGCGAGGACCGTTTCGGCGACGACGACGGCGTCCCGGGCCAGTGCGCAGGTGTCCGGTTCCACAGTTCCAGCGCTCCCGGTAGTGGCGGCGGAGCCCGTCATTCCTTGATCTCCCGATTATCGAACGATTCCGGTGGGTTGATCCAACATGCTGCAGGCGGCCCCTGAGGTCCAGTGTTAACGATTCAGGTTGCGTGTTAACCAAGAGCGTTAACGTATTGTTAAAGAATTGATAAGGATGCGAAACGGAGCGCGTCGGCGAAACCGCATTCCGGGTTGCGGGGCGACTCCCCGATCGATATCATCGCCGAGAGGGGTCAACATTCTGTGGGTATTAACCCTACCCCTACGAGATGGAGTAGCCGTGGCCATCGCCGACACTACGCTTCCGGACCCGGATTCTCGCTCGAAAACAAATAGTTCCGGAGCCGCTGGCGCGGCCTATGTCGTGCCGTGCGCGTCGGCCTTCCGCGATGCGGTGATGGCGCTGGCCGAGCGGCGTCAGGCCAGCCCGTCAGACCTGGCCCGGGCGGTTCTGCTGCTGGTCCCGCGCGACACCCTGGCCCGAACCGTCGATCCAGGGGGGCCGGCGCCGGATGACCGCGAGCATATCGCGCTGCAGTCCGGCGCCTCGCGCGGTCGGGTGCTGAAGCGGAAACCGCGTTTGCAGATGCGCCTGCCGGCGGGTTACGCCCATGCCGACCTGCGGCGGGCACTGGCGCTGGCGCTGTCCATGGCCAAGGGCGAGGCGGAACTCGCCGTGGTCACCCAGGCCGACCGCAAGGCGGAGGCGGCGGTCGAGCGGGCCCGCGATGAGCTGGCCGATGAGAACACCACCCTGCGCGGCCTGATCGCCGACCTCGCCATCCCGGTCCTGACGAAAGGCGTGCAGACCCGCGGGGAGGCATTGTTCGTGCTGGGCTTCCCGCCCGCCGCCGTGCCCGACAACACGAGCATCCGCCGGCGCTGGCGGCGGATGGCGATGATCTACCATCCGGACAGCGCGTTCGGCGACCACGACCGCATGAGCCTGCTGAACCAGGCCCTCGACAAGCTGACGCGGTGACCCGGAATCCGGCCGCCGATCCGGGTCCCGCACTCGTGCGAAATAATCTTTCGTGACGCTTGACAGCGATCCGGCCGCTCCGTAGCCTCCGACCCATGAGCAACGATCTCAACAGGCGCGCCGCCGCTTCGGTCGGCCGCAGCGGTCGGCGAATTAGCCGCCCGGTCCTCGTCGAGGGCCGGGACAGTGCTGTTCGTCTTGATCCGACCGTTGGAGATTCCTCATGCTCGCCGAGCGCCTGAGCCCCACCGCGGGCTCCCCTGCCGATACCGCTTTCCGTTCCCCTGCCGCCGACCCGGTGGTCGCGTGCTTCTCGATCACGGCGTCCGCCGATCCGTCGGTGATGCCCCGTGTCCTCGAGCTGTTCGCCAAGCGAGGCCTGATCCCCTCGCGCTGGCACAGCGACCTCGGCGGCCGCCGGCGGGATGAGTTGCTGATCGACCTCCAGGTCGAGGGCCTGGACAGCGCCAAGGCGGACCTGATCGGCCAGGCCATGCGTCAGATCGTGCCGGTCCTGAGCGTTCTGATCAGTCAGAAGAGCTACGCCTGACCCCACGGCCCCGGTCGTTTGCCGGCTTTGCGCCGGCAAGCGCCGGATCGGCCCGCCGGCTACTCGATCCGGAGAATCTCCACCCCCGGCAAGGCCATGGCGTCGGCCTGTGCGGCGCCGACCTGCTCGAGCCAGTCGCGGCGTCCGCGCACGCCGCCACCCTGGCGCACGGCGGCGATCGCCTCGAAATCGATGGTCGCCGTCACCCATCCGGGCGCATCGAAGGTGCCTTCCGCGAGCACGCCGGTGGCCGGTAGCCCCTTGTCGGCCGGCACGAAGATCCCGGCGGCGCCGTGATTGTCATCCAGGGCGGGCGACCACGGAGCCGCGCCGACGGTCGGCGCGGTGACGACCGGTACTTGGTTCTCGAGCGCGCGGGCGAGGGCGGCGACGCGCACGCGGGTGGCGCCGGCAACGGTCTCGGTCGCGCTCGGCATCAGGATCAGATCGGCGCCGGCGACCACCATCGCCCGAACGATCAACGGAAACTCGCCGTCGTAGCAGATCGCGACACCGATCCGGCCGATCGCGGTATCGAACACCCGGGCGGCGGAGTTGCCGGTGATCTCCCAGATCTCCCGCTCCCACGGGGTCATGATCCGCTTGTCCTGGATGCCGATGCCGCCGCCGGGGGCGATCAACCGGGCGCGATTCACCGGCTGGCCGCCAAGGTCGGCGGCATGGACCGGCAGGCTGGCGGCCAGGATGTGCACATCGTGGCGCCGGGCGAGGTCGGCGTGGACGGCGTCGACCTCGTCGATCAGGCCGCCCACGGCGCGGATCTGGCCCGCGAGGTCCGCCTCCATCGCCGCCCCAAAGGTCGAGGCCAGCTCCAGGGCGCCGTATTCGGGAAACACCAGCAGCCGGGCGCCGTCGGCCACCGCCTCGCCGACCCAGGCCTCGATGTTGCGGGCCCAGGCGTCGAAACTGGCGGGGCGGCCGACCGGGTACTGCGCCGCCGCGAGCCGCAGGGAAGCGCCGGCGGCGGTCATAGGCGCTTGATCCAGTACTGCAGGGGTTTCGCGGTCTCGGCGTCGTCGCCGAGATCGGTCCAGGAATACTGGGCGATGGCTCCCTCCAAAGGAACATAGCCGAAATGCCGCCAGACCGGGTCGAGCGGCCGGTCATCATCGGGGCGCGCCGGATGGCTGTCCGGCCGGATCACGCCGCAGAACACCACCGTCCGGTAGCCGAGCGATCGGGCATGGGCCTCGCGCCGGTCGAAGAAGGCACGATACACCCCGCCGCCGCGAAAGGCCGGCAGCAGGACGGATTCCGCGCAGTAAAACACGTCCTCGGCGGCGTGGCCGGCCTGGACGACCGGTGAGATGAAATCGGCGTGCTCGTGCGCCAGCGGCAGTCCGGTCGAGGCGCCGACCATGCGGTCGCCGTCGAAGGCCGCCGCCAGAACCGCGCCATCCGACGCGGCGAAGGCCGACAGGTATTCTGACTCGTACTCGACCGACCCGTCATACAGGTACGGCCAGTCGCGGAACACGGCGATGCGCAGCCGGGCGAGGTCCTGGATCGCCGGGGTGATCGCATGTCGCCCCGCGAGCGTCTCCAGGCGCAGTGGCGCAGCGGTCATGGGGGCGCAGCGGTCATGGGCGTCTCCGAATGAACTCCGCCGCAAAT
>JGI12316J15310_10000061_pt14 | contig 15622 bp, 17 predicted proteins | sample MarCyaLeptolynsp_FD_15310 | JGI IMG/M metagenome (IMG submission 15310)
TGCGGATCGAGGGCCCGCGGGCCATCGAGGTCCAGCACCGCTCGGGTCAAATCCTGGAGCGGGTCAACGGCTATTTCGGCTATCGCGCGGTGACCGAACTGCGCTTCCTGCAAGCGCCCATCGCGCGGGTCCGCAAGCCGGCCCCGCCTAAACGGCCGCCTCTGCCGGCCTATACCCTCCCCCAGGGGGCGGGCATCGAGGATGAAGGCCTCGCTCGGGCACTCTCGCGGCTGGGCGCCGTCACCAAGGCCCGTTTCACGAGGGTTTGAGGCTCAAGGCCCTTCTCCCACTTGCCGGATGCGGGACGATCAACGATTGTAGGCCGCCGAACCTCAGGCACCCCTGATAAGCGACCAGAATTCAAGCCTCATTCGGAGTAGCAACGTGGCGAAAACCGACAAGAAGCCGACCAAAGCCTCAACCGACGATGCCAAGAGCAGCAACAAGACCGGCCTGATCGTCGCCGGCGTGGCAGCGGTGGCCGTGGTCGTTGCCGGCATCTTCTTCTTCAGCGACGGCGGCACCACGGACCCGAACGCGCCGAAGGTCGACCCGGAGATGGCCGCGCTGTTGGAGGCAGGCCCCTTGGAGGACATCGTCCTTGGCGATGCGGATGCGCCCGTCGTCATCGTCGAATATGCCTCGATGACCTGTCCGCATTGCGCCACGTTCTACACCGAGGTGTTTCCGCAAGTGAAAGAGAAGTACATCGACACCGGAAAGGCGCGCTTTATCTTCCGCGAGTTTCCGCTCGATGGATTGGCCGCCCGGGCCTCGATGCTGGCGCGCTGCGCGGGCGACGACCGCTTCTACCCGATGCTCCACGGCCTGTTCGAGACCCAGGAGACCTGGGCGTTGCCTGGCGAGGCGGGTATCGAGAAGCTCACGCAGATCGCCAAACAGGCCGGCTTCTCGCAGGAAGCCTACGACACATGCATGAACGACACGGCACTGTTCGACAAGATCGTGGCCGTCCGCAAGAAGGCGCACGAGGAGTTCGGGGTCGATTCCACGCCAAGCTTCTTCGTCAACGGCAAACGGCTGACCGGCATGGGGATCGACAGTTTCGACGCCGCGATCTCCGGGTCCGGCGAGACGGAAACGCCCGGCTAGCTCGGTGCTCATCGATGCGACTTCCCGCAAGCGCCGCGCTCGTTCTCATCGCCGCGCTTAGCCTTTCGGGCTGCGGCGGCGGCACCATGCCGACCGAGGCCGCGGTCCCGCTGAAGGAGGAGATCCTGGAGCCAGGCCCGCTGGGGGACCGGGCCTACGGCAATCCCAACGCACCGGTGACCATCGTGGAGTATGTGTCCCTCACCTGCCCCCATTGCCGCAATTACCACGCCAAGGTGTTCCCCAAGGTGAAGCGGCAATATGTCGACACCGGCAAGGTGCGCTACATCATCCGGGAATTCCCCATCGGCCGAACCGCCGGGAATGCGGCGATCGTCACGAGGTGCGTGCCGGAGAGCAAATATCTTCCCCTGGTGGAGGCTTTCCTCTCCCGGCAGCGCGAATGGGTGAGCCAGGAGGTCCGCCCGGACGCCATCTACGCGGTGGCCAAGTCCAGCGGGATGAGCCGCGCGGCATTTGACAAATGCCTAGCGAATCAAAGCATTATCGATGGCCTGACGGTGGTTAAAGAGCGGGGGCGCAAATACGGCGTGATCGGCACACCAACCCTCTTTATTAATGGTCAAAGACGCCAAGGCACCGTCACGTTCGAGGAGGTCAAGGCCCTGATTCAATCACAGGCATCTTGACCGGTGCCGTTGCGAATCAGGCCTAACGGCTGCCAAGTTCCCCGGTAACAGTTCGCGTAGTTCCACGCGTCGCCCTTCGTCCAGTCAAGGATCGCCAAACTCGTGCAGATCACCAGACTTCGCCTACTCGGATTTAAGTCGTTCGTGGAGCCCACCGAGCTCCTGGTCGAGCGCGGCCTCACCGCGGTCGTCGGCCCCAATGGCTGCGGCAAGTCCAACCTGCTGGAGGCGCTGCGCTGGGCCATGGGCGAGACCTCGTATAAGAGCATGCGCGGCTCGGCCATGGACGACGTGATCTTCGCCGGCTCTCAAGACCGGCCCGCGCGCAACACCGCCGAGGTGACCCTGTTCTTGGACAACAGCCAGCGGCTCGCGCCGGCGGAGTTCAACGAGGCCGATCTCTTGGAGGTGACGCGGCGCATCGAGCGCGAAGCGGGCTCCGCCTATAAGATCAACGGCAAGGACGTACGCGCCCGGGACGTACGCCTGCTTTTCGAGGACGCCGCCACAGGGGCGCGGTCGCCTGCACTCGTTCAGCAAGGGCGCATCGGCGAGATCGTCAACGCGGCACCGCAGGAACGCCGCCGCGTCCTGGAAGACGCCGCCGGTATCGCCGGCCTGCACAGCCGCCGTCATGAGGCCGAGCTCCGGCTGAAGGCCACGGAGACCAATCTCGGGCGGCTGGCCGACCTGATCGGTCAAATCAACACACAGCTCAACGCGATGCGCCGCCAGGCCCGTCAAGCCAAGCGGTACCGCCAGATCTCCGACAAGATCCATGAGATGGAGGCGTTGCAGTTCCACCTGCAATGGATAGCGGCTTGCGCCCAAGTGGATGCCGACGAGGCGGCACTGCAGGAGGCGCTGTCCGCGGTCGCCGAAGAGACGAAGGCCGAGGGCGAGGCCTTGCGCATCCAAGCCCTAGCGGCCGAGAAGCTGCAACCCTTGCGCGATGCGGAAGCCGAGCGCGCGGCGGTGCTGCACCGGCTGAGCGTCGAGCGCGACGCCCTGGAGCGTGAGGAAGCCCGGGCCAAGGCCCGCCAGGCGGAGCTGGAGACGCGGCTGGCGCAGGCCTCCCGCGACCTGGCCCGCGAGGAAGAGCACATCGCCGAGGCCGAGAGCATGTTGCGCGGCCTCGGAGAGGAGCGGCGGAAGCTGGAAGCCTCGAGCGAGCGCGATGCCGAGGAGCCGCAGCTTCGCGCCGCCGCTGCCAAGGCCGCAGAGGAGTTGTCCGACGCAGAACAGGTCTTGCGGCAAGCGACCACCGCCTTGGCCGAAGCAAAGGCCGAACGGAGCCGCCTGGAGAACGAGAAGACCAAGACCGCGGCGCGGATCACGCACCTGGAGGCCCAAGCGAGCGACGTGGAGCGGGAGCTCGCCAAGCTGGAGGCCGAGAGCGGCGGCAGCGCCAGATTTGCCGAACTGCGCGCGGAAGCCGACCAACTCACCACCCGCCTTCAGGACACCGAAGCGGCCTTGACCACGGCGGAGGCCGACGAGGACCAGGCCCGCGCCGAGGAGGCGCGGCTGCGCGCGGACGCCGCCACCGCCAAGCTCGACCGCCAGGAGATAGAGACGGAACTCGCCACGCTGACCAAGCTGCTGGCCCCGACCCACGACTGGGCGCCGATCGTCGAGGAGGTGAGCATCGAGCCCGGCTACGAACAGGCGCTGGGCGCTGCGCTTGGAGACGATCTGGACGCCGCCTCCGAGGACACCGCCCCGGCGCACTGGCGCACACTCGCCGATGCTGCGGGCGATTCGCCCCTTCCCGACGGTGCGGTACCGCTCAGCCGGCACGTCAAGGCACCGGAGCAATTGGCCCGACGGCTGTCGCAGATCGGCGTCGTGGAGCCCGGGCAAGGCCGGGCCTTGCAGGCGGCGCTCAAGCCGGGTCAGCGCCTGGTGTCCCAAGACGGCGATCTGTGGCGTTGGGACGGCTACAGCGTCACGTCCGGGACGGAGACCGCGGCAGGCGCGCGCCTGATGGAGCGCAGCCGCCTGGCGGCCCTGAAAGACAAGAAGGCCGAGGCGATCGGCGCGCAAGAGTCCGCCGAGACGGCTCTTGGCGCAGCCTCGCAGCGCGCCGAGACGGCGGCGCAAACAACCAAGACGCTGCGCCAGAAAGCCAAAGAGACCCAAAGCGAGCTTGACCGGGCGCGGGAGGGCATCGCGGCCTGCGAACACGAGGCCCAAGCCAACAGCAAGCAGCTCGGCGCGCTCGCCGAGGCCCTGACCCGCACCAAGGCGGCGCTGGACGAGGCCAAGGACCTCGGCGCGCAAACCGGCGAAGCGCTTCTTGGGCTTGCTTCCCTTGCCGGGCTGGAAGGGGCTCTTGAGACGGCGCAAGGGGACGCCGCCACCGCACGCTCGGAGGCGGCGCGAGCGGAGGCCAATCTTGAGGGCTTTGAGCGCGAAGTCCGCTTGCGCCAGGAGCGCGTGGAGGCCATTGGCGCCGAGGAGGACCTTTGGACCAAGCGCATCGCCAATGCCCGTGAGCAGATCGAGACGTTGCGCGCACGCAAAGAGGAGACCCGCACCGATCTGGAGGGGCTGGTCAATCTGCCGGCGCAGATCGAAGAGCGCCGCAGCAAACTGATGGACGCCATTGCCGAGGCCGAGCGCGAGCGGGCCAAGGCCGCCGACGACCTGGCCGTGGCCGACACGGCGCTGAAGGAACAGGACAAGGCGCTGCGCGCGGTCCAAGAACAGCTGTCGGAGGCGCGCGAACGCAAGGCGGGCGGCGAGGCCCGGCTGGACGGCGCCCGCACCCGCCGCAGCGAGCTTGGCCGCCTCATCCGCGAGCAGCTCACCTGCGCGCCGGAGGAGTGCCTTGCCCGCGCCAACTTGAAGGACGGCGCCGACATCCCGCCCCTGGAGGAGGTCGAGGCGCGGCTCACCAAACTCAAAGCCGACCGGGAGCGGCTTGGCGGCGTCAACCTGCGGGCCGAGGAAGAAGAAGCGGCCCTGGCGGCACAGCTGGAGGACATGGAGCGCGAGAAAGCCGATGTCGAGGAGGCCATCGCGCGGCTGCGCCAGGGGATCGCCAATCTGAACCGCGAGGGCCGCAAGCGCCTGCTAGAGGCCTTCGACACCGTGAACGGCCATTTCGGGCACCTGTTCAAGACGCTGTTTGGCGGCGGCTTCGCCGAGTTGAAGCTGGTCGATTCCGATGACCCGCTCGAATCGGGTCTGGAGATTTTCGCCCAGCCCCCCGGCAAGCGGACCCAGACCCTGACGCTGCTCTCCGGCGGCGAGAAGGCGCTGACGGCCCTGGCCCTGATCTTCGCGGTGTTCTTGACCAACCCCTCGCCCATCTGCGTGCTGGACGAGGTGGACGCGCCGCTGGACGACGCCAATGTGGATCGCTTCTGCCGGCTGATGGAGGAGATGGCCAAGGAGACGGACACCCGCTTCCTGATCATCACCCACCATCCGCTCACCATGGCCCGGGTGAGCCGGCTCTTCGGGGTCACCATGGCGGAGCGGGGCGTGAGCCAGCTCGTATCGGTGGACCTGGAGACCGCCGAGAAGCTCCGCGACGCCAGCTAGGGCTCGATTTCGCGAAGGATATCAGGCCGTCCCTGCGGCGCCGTGACTTCCTTGACAGCCCGGAATCCCAAACTAAAGTGCGCGCCAAGCTTGAGGACCACCCCGGTCCTTTAGGGCTCTCCCGGAAATTGAGCAGCGCCAATGGCCGGAGCCGAAAACCAGTCCGGACGCGATGGAAGCGGCCGCGGCAAAGACACCATTCGGCGGCGGCTAGACGCTCTGGAAGGGAAGCTCGCGACGGCCCAAGGCCGCCGCCCGCGGTCGGACGAACAGGCCGGTCGCGGCAAGGCGATGGGGCAGGCACTCAGGCTTGCGACCGAAATGGTCGCAGGGGTAGCCGTAGGGGGTTTCATCGGCTGGGCACTCGACCAGTTGTTCGATACGGCCCCGTTCTTGATGATCGTGTTCCTGGCGCTGGGTGGCGCCGCCGGCATCATGAACGTGGTCAGGACAGCCAAAGCCATGCAAGGCGAGCCAATGCCTGGGCACCACCTGCGAAACAAGACGGACGACGATAAGGACTAGCGCGACGTGATTGGGGCAGCTTACGCGGCGGAAGGACACGGGGGCGGTGACGGCGGTCTGCCCGATCCGATGTACCAGTTCGAGATCAAGCGCCTCATCGAGCTTGAGCTGTTCGGTGTGGACGCGTCCTTCACCAATTCCAGCATGTTTATGGTGATCGCCGCGGTCCTCATTACGCTCTTCACCTTGATCGCCATGCGCAAGGGCTCGCTCGTGCCCGGACGCCTCCAGTCGACGGCGGAAATCTCCTACGAGTTCGTGGCCAACATGGTGCGCGACAATGTCGGCCCGCACGGACAGAAGTTCTTCCCCTTCGTCTTCACGCTCTTCATGTTCGTGCTGGCGCTGAACATGCTCGGCATGGTCCCCTATTCCTTCACCGTGACGAGCCACATCATCGTCACCTTCGCCCTGGCCGCTTTCATCTTCATCGGCGTGACGCTGATCGGCTTCTGGAAACACGGCATCGGGTTCTTGAAATTCTTCGTGCCTTCGGGCGTGCCCTTCTTGATGCTGCCGCTGCTGGTGGTGATCGAGATCATCTCCTATCTCACGCGGCCGCTGAGCCTTTCGGTCCGACTTTTCGCCAATATGATGGCCGGCCACACCATGCTGAAAGTGTTCGCCTCCTTCGTCGTGGCACTCGGCGTTCTTGGTGGTTGGGCGGCGCTTGCCTTCATGGTTGCCTTCACTGGGCTGGAACTGCTCATCGCGTTCCTTCAGGCCTATGTGTTCGCCATTCTGACCTGCATCTATCTCAACGATGCGCTTCACATGCACTAAAGGCCATCACACTTATCGATCGTTCAAGGAGACAGGATTATGGAAGCAGAAGCAGCAAAACTGATCGGCGCGGGACTTGCCTCGATCGCCCTCGTCGGCGCCGGTGTCGGCATCGGCACCATCTTCGGCAACTACCTGCAAGGTGCGCTGCGCAACCCGTCGGCGGCGCCGAGCCAGTTCGCCAATCTGCTGCTGGGCTTTGCTCTCGCCGAAGCAACGGGCCTGTTCGGCCTCGTGGTGGCGCTGATCATCCTGTTCGTGTTTTAGTTTGAGCCGTTCCGGCTCTTTGTCTTAAGGCGCGACCATGCCGCAACTCGAACCGCTCGATTGGGCACCTCAGCTCGTCTGGCTCGTCCTCACCTTCGGCCTTCTCTATGTGCTGATGGCGTGGGTCGCGCTGCCGCGCATTGGAAGCGTGATTGAGAAGCGGGCCGCCCACATCACGGGCGATCTGGAAAGCGCCGAGAGGCTGCGGCGCGAGACCGAGGAGGCGATCGCCGCTTACGAGCAGGCGCTGGCCGAGGCCAAGCAAAAGGCCCACGCCATCGTTGAGGAAGGGCGCGCGAAACTAAAGGCGGAAACGGACGCCGAGCGGGCAAAGCTCGAAAAGGAACTGGCGGCCAAGAGCGCGGAGGCGGAAGCGCGCATCGAGGAAGCCAAGGCGTCGGCCATGAAAGAGGTGAACGCCGTGGCCACTGACGTGGCCTCCGATATCGTGCGGGAACTGACCGGCATTGCGCCGGCAAAGGGCGACATCGAGAAGGCCGTGACCACGGCACGGAAGGCTTAAGTCATGGAGTTCCTCTCCAAACCCGACACTTGGGTTCTCGCCTCCTTCCTGCTGTTCATCGCGCTGGTGCTCTATTTCGGCGTGCATACGAAAGTCGCCAAGGCGCTCGACGCGCGCGCGGACGCGATCGCCAAGGAGATCGAGGAAGCCAAGGCGCTGCGTGAGGAAGCGGAGTCCGTGCTGACAGACTATCGCCGCAAGCAGGGCGACGCGGCCAAGGAGGCGGAGGCCATCATCGAGCTGGCCGGCAAGGAGGCCGAGGCCATGGCGGCGGAGACGACCCGCGCCATGAAGGAACAGTTCGAGAGGCGCATGAAGCAGGCCGAGGACAAGATCGCCAGGGCCGAAACCGAGGCCTTGCGCGCGGTCCGTGCCGCCGCCGCCGATGCCGCCGTTGCCGCGGCGCAGTCCGTGATCGCCGATAAGCTGACGCCGGAGACGGCCGACAAGCTGATCACCCAGGGCATCACGTCCCTGAAGACCAAGCTCAACTAGCCCACAATCAGCACCCTGTTGCGGCCTCCGCCATTGGGGGTGCACTGCGCCCGTTGACCTTACTCGATGTTAGGGGCCGATGCGGTAGAGTGAGGCATGGTGCATGTTGTCGAACCCCTGCACGCCGCCACCCTCGCCGACTATGAGAGCATCGCAGATCTCAGCGGCACGGTGCGCGATCTCCGCCAGGAGGCGGCGAGCCGCTTGGCCGGGCTGAACGACCGCCGCCTGGTGATGGTGAACAGCACGGCACAAGGCGGCGGTGTGGCGGAGCTCTTGCCGCCCCTGCTCAGCCTGATGCGCGACCTGGGCTTCGAGACCACCTGGCTGGTGATGGAGACGCAGGAGAAGGCGTTCTTCCGGCTGACCAAACACCTGCACAATCTCATTCACGGCGTCGGAGATCCCGTGCTCACGGCGGAGGACCGCGCTCTGTACGACCGGGTCAACGCAGAGAACGCCGACGCCATCGAGCCCTATTTGTCCCCTGGCGACATCCTCGTCATCCACGATCCGCAGCCCATGGGCGCCGGTGCGCTGCTGCGAGACACGATGGACATCGCCGCGATCTGGCGCTGCCATATCGGTCTCGACCGCGAGACGCCGCAGACCCGCGCCGCGTGGGACTTTCTCGACCCTTACGCGGGCTCTTACGACCACGCGGTTTTCACCGCGCCGGAGTACATCCCCGGCAGCCTGGCCGGGCGCGCCACGATCATCCACCCCGGGATCGATCCTTTGAGCGATAAGAACCGACCCCTCAAGGTCCATGACCTCGTAGGCATTCTCGCCAATGCCGCGCTGATCAAGCCGTGGGGGCCCGTCGTGACCCCGTCCTTTCCGGAGCCGGCGAAACGGCTACAGGCGGATGGTAGTTGGGCGCCCGCGACGGAGCCTGAGGATTTCGGTCTGCTGTTCCGGCCGATCGTCACGCAAATCTCGCGCTGGGACCGGCTCAAGGGTTTTCTGCCGCTGATGGACGGCTTTGTCGCCTTGAAGCTTGGGCTTGAGTCGCGCACCGATCTCGACGAACACCACCGCCATGCGCTCGAACTCGTGCGGCTGGTCCTGGCAGGACCGGACCCGGCCTCGGTTGACGACGACCCGGAAGGCAAGGAGGTGCTGGCTGAGCTGAGTGCGGCTTTCGCGTCGCTACCGCCCCACTTGCAGGCCGATGTGGCGATGATCTCCTTGCCGATGTCGTCGACAAAGAACAACGCCCTCATCGTCAACGCGCTCCAACGATGTTCCGACGTCATTGCCCAGAACTCGCTTCAAGAGGGCTTCGGGCTCACGGTGACCGAGCCGATGTGGAAGCGCGGCGCGTTGATGGGCTCGTCCGCCGTCGGCATACGGCAGCAAATCCGCGCGGGCCTCGACGGCCTCATCGTGCAGGATCCAGAGGACCCTCATCAGGTCGCCGAGGCGATCGATACGCACCTGAGCGATCCGGCCAGGCGTGAGCTCCTTGGGCGCAGCGCACGGCAGCGCGTTCACGACAACTTTCTCGTCTTCTCGCAGGTGCAGAGTTGGCTTGAGCTGCTGACCAACACGGTCGCGGCCCGCTGGCCGCGCGGCTAGCCTGCGAACGCCGTCACCGCGTGCGGTGTTCGGAGATCATCGGGCAGCTGAGCGTCTCCCGGAAAGCAGAGATCAGCTCGTCTTTCGTATCCGCCGTGACGTAGAGGCCGTTGTTCACCTCCGCCAGACACTGGATGTCGAGCACGCTCTGCTCACCGGTCCAGCTGAAGTTCCCCGTGCGATAGGCAATGACGTGAACGATCAAGTGCATCGCCGCATCGTGGAGCTGCTTGCCGAGATCGCACGGCAAACCGCCACAGGTCTCCTCTCCGTCGGTGACCACAACGACGACACCGGGCTTATCGCGAAAGTCGAGAACTTCTGCAGCTTGCTGGACCGCGTCGCTTAGCGGTGTCTTGCCCGCTGGCGTCAGCGCTTCCACCTCTTGCATGATGCGTCCGGCCGCATTGGGCAAGGGCTTCAGGTTCAATTCCACATTGCATTGATTGTAGGGCCCAGGGCCGTAGGTGATGAGGCCGACCTTGCGATAGCGCGTCGCGACGGGCAGCACTTGGCCGAGCGCGCCCCTCACCTCGTCAATGCGGGTGATGGTGGTGGCAATGCCGAGTTTCTCGTTTCCCGACATGGAGCCCGATGCGTCGAAGACGATCATGGCATCGTCGGTGCAGGCATCGGACGCCGCGCCTTGCGCGAGGCCTGCGCTGCTCGCGGCGATGAGACCAAAGGCAAGCCCCGCGGCGAACGCAAGACTGCCGCGCCGTCTCATGACAAAGCCTCGCGGAGATCGGTGAAGGCCAGCACCCGCGTGGCGTCGGGGGACTGCTGCCACGCACCGCTCCCGGCGAGAACGAGCTTGATGCCCGATTTGCTTGCCAGCGCGACCAGTGGCTGCTGGTACTGGGTGACTGCGGCAGGCGCGCTCGCCGCAGAGGCGGAGACCAAAAACATGTCCGGCTTGAACTTGCGCACGAGGTCACCCAGTTCGGCGGCCGGCGGGCCATCGCCGATCCAGACCGGGCGCCAGCCGGCTTCGGCGACGACGAGCTCGGCGAGCGTCAAGCCCAAGGTGTGCCGCTCGCTCTCAATGGTGAAGAGTGCCGCGCGCGGCGCATTGGCTGGTGTCCGCATCTCGCTGACACAAGCCGCAGCGGCGCGGCGCAGAGCTTCCGTCGCCGCATGCTCCTCGAAGATTTGGCACACCCCGGCCTCCCACTGCCGACCGATCTCCGCGATGGCGGAAGCCACTTGGTCGGCGGTGTCGGCCCAACTCCCGGTCTCCTGCCGCGATGCGATCAGAGCGGCCTTCACTTGCGCAGGGTCGCCCGTCATCAACACATTGAACCAATGGGCCAGAGGACCGCTGAGTTCGGCCGGACGGTTCGCGGCAATGAGGCGGCGCAGCTCGGTGACATAGATGCGGCGGTGACCGCCCGGCGTACGCTCCGCATGCAGGACGCCGCTATCGACCCAGCGCTGGATCGTTGCGGGCGCGACGCCCAGCCGCCGGGCCGCTTCTCCTGCCGAGACCATCATGTCGTTCATCGTCAGTTCTCCGCAGGGCTGCGCGCCCGGTCTTGCCCCTGATTGGCCTCGCCTACGCATAAGGCGCGAGGGGCACGGCGCCCACTTTAGCCAGACAGCATCGTGTCTACACCCAATGCGGCCCAAGCCCGTATGACACTTTGATCCGCCTTGATCAACTTCTGTTGAATGATATGCGCGATTTTTATGCTTGTAAATCGCTCATATCGCATTCATGCTCCCACCTATCGTTCCCGCGCCCAGGATTAGACCCCCCAACACCTCGGCGCGGTTCTACGGCCCCGGAACTTTCCCCCCGAGTTCCGGGGCCCTTCTCAACGCCGCGCGAGCGCTGACTCGCCCGCGCGCGGGGTGGTCGTGAAGTGTGAAAAGGAGCAACGCAGTATGTTCAGAATTACGAAGTGGGTCGTCGCCGCGGCGGCTGTCATGGCGCTGACCCTGGGCGGCATGACGGCACGCGCCGCCGAGAAGGACATCGTCGACACGGCTGTCGCCGCTGGACAGTTCAAGACGCTGGCGAGCGCGCTTACCGCGGCGGATCTCGTCGACACGTTGAAGGGCGACGGTCCGTTCACCGTTTTCGCCCCGACGGACGATGCTTTCGCCAAGCTGCCCGCCGGCACGCTTGAGGATCTCCTGAAGCCGGAGAACAAAGACCAGCTCGTGGCGATCCTGACCTACCACGTCGTCCCCGGGAAGGTTGAGGCTGCCGAGGTCGTCAAGCTCGACGAGGCCAAGACCGTGAACGGCAAGAAGGTCGACATCAAGGTCGAAGGCGACACGGCCATGGTGAACGACGCCAAGGTGACCACGACCGACGTCATGGCGTCGAACGGCGTCATTCACATCATCGACACGGTGATCTTGCCGCCGAAGAGCTAACCCACACGTTCGGCCGGTCGACTCTCCGCCGGTCGAAGAACTTCAAGATTGGCGTACCCGGCCTTTGGCCCCGCGCTACTCTCTGAAGGCAAAGCCCCGCCGTCCAAGCCTTCCCAACAGACGGCGGGGCTTTCGCTCCTTGCGGAGATGGTAGATGCTCCAGTCCATTGCCTATTATGGGCTCCTGGTGATCGAATCGGTCGTCGGCGTCTTCGGCATCCGTCTCTACGAGGAACCCTCCTACACGGTGCTTGGCCGTGTGAACGATCAAATCGAGATACGTCGCTACGAACCGGTTCAAGCCGCCGAGGTCGCGCTCCCGAAAGGAGACGACAAGGCACGAAACCAAGCCTTTCAGATTCTGTTCGACTATATCGCCGGCGCCAACCGTACGGCCTCCGGTTCCGATCTCATTGCCATGACCGTCCCGGTCGCCCTGGAGGACCCGGAGCGTATCGCCATGACGGTCCCGGTGCAGCGCTCGGCGGAAGACGGCATGATGCGCTTCTTCCTGCCCGCAAAGTACAACGACACTCCACCGCCGCAGCCTCTCGATAAGCGTGTGAAGCTTGTGCGCGTCCCCGAGGAGACGATCGCCACGCTGCGCTATTCGGGACTCGCGCGCAATTCCGCCGCCAAGGAACAAGCTCTCGTAGCGGGACTCAAAGGTTCGGGCTGGGAGCCGGAGGGTGCACCGTACACGCTCTACTACGACGCGCCCTTCACCATTCCCTTCTTACGCCGGAACGAGGCCGCCATCGCCGTCACCAAGGCCCCCTGAGCCTATTCCACCACGGCGATGATCGGCCCATAGCCGCCGTGGGAGGGCGGATCGTTGCGGCGAAGGCCCGGCGCGTAGATGCCGGGCGCCGAGCCGCCGTCGAGAAAGAGCGCATTTGGGGTGCCAAGCCCGTCGCGGAAGAACCGCGCGAACGCGTAAAAGCTCACCCGGCCGCGGGTCATGACAAGGTGCACCTTGCCGTCCGGGGACACACCGACGCCATTGCGCGGCTTCAGGTCGCGCGACCTGACCAAGAAGGCGGGATGGATCTCGCCGTCGATCACCAGCATCGGTCCCGACTGAGTGGCGAACCGGGCTTTTGGCGCCTTGGCCAGATATTGCTCCGTGGCGAGCACGCCCGCACGGCCGCCGCTGAGGTAGAACACGCCGTTCGGCTTCTTATAGAAATTGGGAATCTGGCTCGGACGGCCAGTGACCGTCTTGGTGTTGGCCTTCGCCAGCCGCCGGCCATTCTCGACATAGAGCCCGACCGGGCTGAAATCGTCCTCATACATGCCGCCATTCATGGCGAAGCGGAGTTCGCGGCCTTGGCTTTGCAGCGCCTGCGACAGGGCGCCGAAGGTTCTGAAGGCTCGCCCGTCTGGCCCACGCCAATAAAGCCGCAAGTCGTCCTGTCCAGGGTCGAAGGTGCAGACGATGTAGCGCGCGCCTTCGAATCGAGCGTCGCGGCACGCGTCCGCCTGCGCCGTTCCGCCCATCGCGGCAAGCGCCAACAGCACAAGGGCAACCGAAGCGACGCGACGCAACATCCCCTGCCCTTCACACCCTATTTGAGCGCCACGAAGATCTTGTAGTCCTCAAGCCGGGTGCCGTACTGGACCGGAAGGGACATCTGCCGGACCATGGAAAAATAGCCAACCGGGTTGCCCGCCGGGACCGTGGCCGAGACCTTCATCTTGTCCGTCGCCAGGGTCTGCTTGCTGGGGCCTGCGGCCCGTACCGTTACGGGCATGGATACCCGGCCCGGCTTGCCCTTCGGCCCGAGCAGCACGCGGCCCGCGAACCCGTACTTGACGACAACCTGGCCGCCAACGACCCGGCATTCGCGCGAGAGCTTCGTGATCTCGGCCCGGTTGATGACGTACATCTGATCGCCGTCATGGCCGGACTGGTAGAGGGTGCGCAGGCGCTCATTGGGCCACGCGACGACTTGCGGGCAATTGAGGGACTTGCCGTCGGCGGAGATTGCCGTGGCGGCATCGGTAACGGGCGCCGCGGCGACTTGGCTTTCCGGGAGGGTCTCCGGCAGCCGCTCGCTGGCATAGCCCGTAGCCTCCGTGGTGCCGAAGTCGTCGGTGGATCGCGACCCCCCGCCGCACCCGGCCACGGCAAGCCCGCAGGTCACAAGCCCAAGCAGCACCGCCGTCCGTAACCGCCAGAGTCCTTCGATATGTCTCACCTTGCCCCGTCGTCCTTGGCTTGACACGCCAGGTGTCCGCGCCTGATATGCCTGGGATTGCAACAAGACTCCGTCTGGGGTCTTGTGAGTATCCGGGCCCGTCGCTGGCCGCCAAATTATCGCGCGAGCGGCCGGGCCGACAAGGCCCGACTTGAGTTGCCTACGGCCCGGAAATGGCCATTTTCTGGAGCGCCGATGACCGTCATCGACCACGCCAACGGGCGGCCGAGCAACCGCCTTCCCCTGACGATCTACCTCGCCGCGCCGCGCGGATTCTGCGCAGGCGTCGACCGGGCCATCCAGATCGTGGAGCTGGCGCTCGAAAAATACGGCGCGCCCGTCTATGTCCGCCATGCCATCGTTCATAACCGCTACGTCGTTGAGACCCTTGAGGCGAAGGGCGCTGTTTTCGTCGAAGAATTGGACGAAATCCCGGATTGCGACGCCCCCATCGTGTTCTCCGCCCATGGCGTGCCCAAGGCAGTGCCGGCGGCGGCACGGACCCGGGACATGTTCGTGCTCGACGCCACCTGCCCCCTGGTCTCCAAGGTCCATATCGAGGCTGAGCGGCTCTATAGCCGCGGCGCCGAAATCCTGCTCATCGGCCATGCCGGGCATCCGGAAGTCATCGGCACCATGGGCCAGCTGCCGCCCGGGGCCGTGCACCTGATCGAGACGATCGAAGACGCCTTCACCTTCGTGCCGAAAGACCCGGAGCGGCTTGCGGTCATCACGCAGACCACACTGTCGGTGGACGACACCAAAGAGATCCTGAACGCGCTCAAAGAACGCTTCCCGCGCATCGCCGTGCCGAAAAAGGACGACATCTGCTATGCGACCACGAACCGGCAAGAGGCGGTGAAGCAAATAGCACCGAACTGCGACCGGGTGATCGTGGTGGGATCGCCCAACAGCTCCAATTCGCTGCGCCTCGTGGAGGTGGCCGAGCGCGCCGGCTGCCCGCGTGCCATGCTGTTGGAGGGAGTCGACCAGATCGACTGGACCGTCTTCGACGGCATCGGCCGTCTCGGCATCACAGCAGGCGCCTCGGCACCGGAAGTTCTCGTGGAGAGCATCATCGAGGCGTTCAAGGAACGCTTCGACGTGCGCATCGAGACCGTGTCTACTGCGGAGGAGAACGTCTCCTTCAAGCTTCCCCGCCCCTTAAGAGACATGCCGGCAGCGTAGATGGCGGTCTACACGGATGTCTCCGACGAAGAGCTCGAGACCTTCATCGCGAGCTACGATATCGGCGCGCTGACCTCATTCAAGGGCATCGCCGAAGGGGTGGAGAACTCAAACTACCTCGTTCACACCGAGACGGGCCCTTTCATCCTCACGCTTTACGAGAAGCGGGTGCGGCCGGAGGATCTGCCTTACTTCCTGGGGTTGATGGAGCATCTTGCCGCGCGCGGCATCTCTTGCCCGCTGCCGGTCCGCGACCGCGAGGGCCGCATCTTGCGGGAGCTGGCGGGACGTCCTGCCGTGCTGATCAGCTTCCTGGAGGGCTTGTGGGTGCGCCGGCCGGGACTGGAACATTGCGCGGG
>JGI12316J15310_10000399_pt6 | contig 15567 bp, 14 predicted proteins | sample MarCyaLeptolynsp_FD_15310 | JGI IMG/M metagenome (IMG submission 15310)
AGGCTTATTTATTATATACAGAAAGTAAACAATTGAAAAAGGTAGTTTGATTAACGCAATAGACTAATGTTCCCCTTCTTCGTTATTACTTGATTGCTGTATGTTAGTGCCTTAACAGTATAAACATAAGTTTCTATGTTCTGAGGTTTATTCCGATACATGCCATTCCACCCTTGATCGAAATCTGTAGATTCAAATACAACTTCTCCAAATCGATTGTAAATCTTAAAAGCGATTAAGTCTTTTAAACCCCAGCCATTGGCATATATGATGTCATTTACACCATCGCCATTAGGGCTGAAAGCATTAGGCACATCCAAAGAGAAGATTTCTGCTACTTCTATTCTCATAGAATCATATAAAATGTAACAACCAAAATTATCTTCCGCCTTTAAATAATAAGTAGTTGATTTTAGTGGTTTGGCTATAGGGTTTGGACAATTTGTACAACTTAAACCTTCAGAAGGTGTCCATACATAATTAAAGCCAATTCCTGCATAATAATCTATTAGGATTTCTTCTCCGATAATTAATGAACTATCTCCTACATTAAATGGATTTGGTAGATTCTGAACAAATACTTCTATTTCGGATGAGTCCTCACAACTATTTAAGTCTCTCACTTTTACCTTAAATGTCGTAGTGGTATCTGGAAATGCTATGGTTTGATTTCCGTTTGCATTGGACAAATACTTGGCTGGCTCCCATTGATAATTTATACCACCATTTGCAACTAATAATACGCTGTCTCCTTGACAAATTCCTGTATCGGATGTAGTTGTAACTTTTGGTATGTTGTGAACAATCAACTCTCGCCTAGCAGTGTCTTTGCACCCGATTTCTGAAGTAATTGCAAGTTGTACAATATACTTGGCTGCTTGTTGATAAGTAGTACTGTCTATTTCTTGATCAGAAATACTACCATTACCAAATTCCCAGCTTAAGTCTTTATGTCCAATGGATTGATTGAAAAACTTGACATCCAAAGGTTTGCAGCCTTCATTTACACTTAGGCTAAATTTAGCCTTTACATCATAGATATGAATAGTATCTCTTAAAACAACATTACAATTCTTAACTGTGTCACTAAGAATCAAGCTGGGGTAGAGGGTGCCAATAGTATCATATGCATGTGATGAATTTAGGTCGGTAGAAGAAAAGCCATCTCCAAAATCGACAGAAAAAGTATTGAAGTTCATGGCATTAGTAACCATAAAGCTGATTGCTTCACCTACACATACAGTGTCTTTACTAACTGTAAAATCAGCTGTTGGTCCAGCGGTTTGAATGAACTCTGGTTTAATGATTTGTGCCTCACATCCATTCCTAGTATTTACTTTTAAGATCACATCAAATTTTCCGGCAGAAGTATAGTTGTGAAATGGATTCTGCAATATGGATTTATTGTTATCTCCAAAATCCCATTCCCAATCTACAACCGTTGGACTTGAGAGATCATTAAATTTAACAGCAAGCGGATAACAATCGCTTTGCATTGGGTTTGCAGTAAAATCTGCAATAGGGTAAGCTTCTACTGAAATAGGTATCCTTGTTGTATCGGATATGATACATCCATTCGCATCTTCAGCTGTTAAAGAATAATAATATGTTCCAGGACTTTGATAGGTGTGGCTGGTCCTTGTATTATTGGTTTGTATAACATTACCATCTCCGAAGTCCCATGTATAGCTTGGATTAAGACCAGATGAGAAATTATTAAATACAACAGAATCACCTAAACAAATAAAGTTATCTGTGACGCTCATGCTTAAGTTGAGCGAACGCAATTCGATTAGTTTATTGACTTTAATAGAATCTGTGCAACCCATAGAGTTAGTAACCTTTAGGAAAGCTTTGACTATACCATCTTCTGTAAAAGTTAAGGTATCTTTTTCTTGAGTTGATGTTATATCGTCATTAAACACCCATTTCCAAGCTACAATATTTGTGTCCCGAATAGAGGAGTCGCTAAATTCTACTACAAAGGGTTTACATTGATCAATAAATTTTACACCAATTTTTGGAATGGGCCTACTTATAAAGATGGTATCTGTCAAACTATCTTTACAAGAGAGAAAATCAATGGTTTTTATCGTAAATGGATAAAACCCTCTCTTTTTTAATATGGTGTCTAATTGAGGACCGTTATTGACTAAACTGTCATTCATATACCATTTAATCGAGGCATAATTCGAAGGAATATTAACTCCATATTTCACAGAATCATTCAAGCATGGAATTGTGTCTGCTTTTACAACAAGTGGAATGGTATCTTTTATGTCAATAAACAGTGTATCGATTTGAGGACCACAGACATTGGTGTCATTATAAGCAGTTAGTATTGCAAAATATCTACCAGCTTTAGCATAAACATGGGTTGGATTCTCATTGATAGAATCAATTGCAGTACTGTCTCCAAAATCCCAATAAAATCTGGTTTGCCCTCTCATATTGCCAGTAAAACTTATACTTCTTCTGTTTTCACATTTTCCACTAGCTGCAAAAGAGGGAAGGATTACAGGGCCATTAATATAAATTGATCTTGTACTATCCCAGGTGGAATCACATTGGTTTTGGAATACGGTTAAACTCAATTCTAGCCATCCCGTATCTGGAAATACACTTGTAAAAATAGAACTGGAATCAGATGGAAGATTAATTCCACCTCCTTGATTACCTATAAGTTCCAACACCATAAAATCGGTTTTACTAGTATCATGAGAAGTATTTGTAATGATTACAGTATCTCCTTGGCAAGCAGAATCTGTTGAGATAACAAAAGTTGGATCTTGTGGAGTTCCACCCAATACGATTACACCAGCACCACCAACACAACCCAATTCATTTTGAACTTGCACAGACAAGCTGTGAGCAGAATCTCCTGTATAGGTTATAGAAGGAGTTGGCGATGTCGAAGAATCACCATTGCCAAAAACCCATAGCCAGCTCACTATAGGAACTGCTCCCCAAGACGAATCACTTAAGTTATAACTAATTGGTAGGCAGCCACCAATGGTGTCACTACTTGGCGTCTTTCCAAATTGATCCAAGAATATTACGGTTTGAATTGTTTGTACGGTTCGATTATGCACTTTGACCAAAGTATCTCTACAACCTTCCACACTCCAAACAATTAAACTGTCCGTATATCTTGCATTAGCTCTATTGGTAGACTGAAAATACGAAGGATTGTATACCCTTGAAGATTCATCTAGCGCATCTGTTCCAAATTTCCATAGTGCAGAATCTGCATTGGTTGATAAATTGGTGAATTGTATCAGTTCATCTTTATTACAAGAATAGGTGCTATCTGTTGCGAAATCGGCTATTACTTCTTGAATATAAACTGTGTCAGTAGTAGAGCTCACACAGCTGTTTCCCACTGAAATAACCAACCTTACTACATACTTGCCTGAATCTTGGTATACCTTTTTTGGATTTTTTTCTAGTGATTTGGAGTTATCTCCAAAATCCCAACTATATATATTACCCCCAGTAGAAAGATTGTTGAATTTAATTTCTTCTCCAAGACAGAAAGTCTTTTTGGGAATAGTGAAGGAGGCATTTGAATTTTCTAGTCTAACATAGTCTGGAATGATCAATGTATCGCTACAATTCGGATCGCTAACAATTAAACTAACAGTATATTTTCCTAAAGAATTATAGGTATATGAAGGATCTTTTTGGGTGGAAGTTCCTCCATCTCCAAACTCCCATTTATAGGTGAGATTGCTGCCTGATGAATTACTGATAAAATTCACTGTATAAGGAGCCACACAATTGGTTCTTGAATTAGAAGTCGATATAGCAGCTACAGGTGCAGCGGTAACTTGTATCGTATTAAATGTGGAAATATCTGTACAATTATTTTGATCAGTAATTTGTAAAGAAGGAATATAACTACCCCCAGTTTGGTATTCATGCGTTGGATTCTGATTATTATCAGGATCACTACCATCACTAAAATCCCAAATATATTCCGCTATTGGAGCATCGCCTAGGGTAGATTGGTCTGTAAAATTAACTGGCAATGGAGAACATCCACTGCTAGGATTTACAGTGAAACTTGATATGGGATTTTTGAATACCTCTATATAATCTACCTTAGTTAGGGTATCTTTTTGTGAGCCATCATCTACGATTAATCTTACGGTGTATTTATTTGGTGAAGTATAATTTGCCGTTGGGTCCTTGGAAGTAGAGTTGTTCCCATTACCAAACTCCCAAAAATAGGTGAGATTATTACCTGTAGAAAGATTTTTGAATTTCGCTGTCAGCGCTCCACAGGCTTTATTCGTATCCACCACAAAATCTGCTTTGATTTGTCCGACAATCAAAAATGGAGTCATTAAGGCAACCAATAATAAAAATGGAGTCTTAATATTGAAATTAAAAGTTTTAATACCGTTTAATTTTCTTTTCAAAAGCTTTTGAACATTTACCTTAATTTTACTTAAATGGACTATAAAAGTTCTTTAAGTATTACAATAATACTAATCTCGATTTGCTTAAATGCTTATACGCAAGACGTACACTTTTCCCAAAGGTTGGCTGCGGATCGGCAAAGAAATCCGGTATTTGTAAACAACTATACAGGTAGTTGGCAGGCTATGTTGGCTTATCGTCAGCAATGGCAATCTGTGGGTGTGCCTTTCAATACCAATGTCTTATTTCTCAGCAAAAAGTTCAGATCTCATATTCCAGCATTAGAATATTTTGGTGGCATTCAATTGGTGAATGACAAAAGTGGTGACGCTAAACTTACTGCAAACCATATAGGTATTAACATAGGTGCTAAGTTTAGTTTACCAAGAGACGAATTTAGCTTTGCTATGAATCATGCCTTTGTTTTAAAATCATTTGATCAAGATGGTTTGACGTTTCCTATACAATATGATAGGTCTATAGGTAGGTTTAATGAGAATATCGATAGCAGAGAACAGTTTAGAAGCAATAACATCAATTACTATGATTTCGGTGCCGGTATTAGTTGGAAAAGAAAATTAAATGCCAATTGGAATCTCACTTCTGCTTTTTCAAGCCTTCATATCAATGAAGCTCAGGAATCATTCTTTGATCAAAACAACCAAAAAAATCTAGCTTATGGATTTCAGTTTTTGGCTGAAAATACGATGAATTCGAACATAAGTATTTACCCGTATTTGTCATTTTATCGTACCCAAGGTGCATCTGAGATAATGTTGGGATCGTCAGTTAAATTTGGTACCTCAAGTATGGGAAAGATTCAATACATCAAACCATTTAGTTATGTAAGAACTGGAGCTGATAGAAATACAGATGCATTGGTTGTTGGATCATATATAGGATTTCCAAAAATACAATTTGGTGCTTCTTATGATTTTAATGTATCGGATCTTGAACTGGCTACAAATTTTCAAGGTGGCTTTGAGTTGAGTTTATTATATACTGGCATTGAAGAGAAGCTGAAAAAAAGAAGAATCGCCTGTGATCGCTACTAGAAATCTACTTTTCATATGTTTTGTTTGTTTTTCTGTCGCCCTTTTCGCACAAGAAAGTGAAAGCGCAAAGGAATTAAAACGAAAAGGAGTCCAAGCTGAAAGAAGCTATGATATTGAAAGTGCAAGTATTTATTTCTCAAATTACTTACAGAAAAAGCCGCAAGACTTGAAAGTAGAATATAAGTTGGCCGATTTGTATCGCCAATTGGGAGACTACCAAAATGCAATTATTCACTATGAAAATTTGACAAAGAATGCATCAGATAAGTTTCCCTTAGCGAGATATTATTACGCTGAAATGTTAAAGGCAAAATCGGATTGTGAAAATGCAGTAAAAGAATATACCAGATTTAGAAAGGATTATTATGGTAAAAAGGAAGATCAGAAGTATAGAAGATTAGCTAAAAATGCAATAGAGGGGTGTGAATCAAATGAATTGGAGGAAAATGAACCAAAATCTAAGATTCAAATTAATTGGATGAATGAAGAAATTAATGATGTACACATGGAAGGTTCGCCAATCTTCTACGGTGAGGATTTACTTTATAACTCTTTAAAATCAAATGGCAAGCAGTTATTTTCTGAAAAGGATAGTATACCCAATAGACGATTTTATTTTGCGAAGAAAGAAGATAAGGCTTGGAAAACTTCTGAAGCTTGGGATTTGCCTAAAGTAGCAGGAAGGGAAGTTGCAAATGGTGCGTTTAGTCCCGATGGGAACCGATTTTATTTTGCTGCATGTATGAGAAATATCTTGGGCAAAATCGACTGCGATATTTATCGAATTGATAAAGAAGGGAATAATTGGTCTAAGCCGATCCGATTAAGCTCGGATATCAATACCAAATACACAGAAACTCAAATAGCGGTTGGATTGGATGAAAAGGAAAGGGAAACATTATACTTTGTAAGTGATCGAAAAGAAGGTAAAGGAGGGACTGACATTTGGTACAGTACATATGACAGCAAAAAAGATCGTTACAAACCAGCTAGAAATTGTGGTTCTAAAATAAATAGTGTTGGCAATGAAAATACACCATTCATTGATCCATCAAGTGGGAAAATGTTTTTTAGTTCCGATGGACATCCAGGGCTAGGCGGATTGGATGTTTTCCAATCTATTGGGCAAAGGAGTTCTTGGGTAGAGCCAACCAATATTGGTAGACCCATAAATGGAACTTCTGACGAATTATATTATACCATACATCCAAATGGTGAAGAGGGAGTTTTTGCATCCAATCGTTTGAATCCTAAAATCACCAAAAAACAAAAGTTCTGTTGTGACGACTTATATTATTTTAAAGAAAGTGACAAAATAAAAGTTTCATTAAATGGAACCATTTACGATCAAACTGCCGATCCAAAGAAGTCATTGGAAGGAGTTCAGGTCAAAGTATATCAATACCTAGAAGAGAAAGATGAGCAATACTACCTTAAGTCAATCAGCAGCAATAAGGATGGAGAATATCAATTAAACTTGGAGCCCAATAATATTTATAAAGTTAAAGTTGAAAAAGATGGTTATTTGGTGTCTGAGGAGCTGATTAGAACTTCTTCAAGTACGGAAGATCAGCAGATAAAGCATGATTTCTTAATGGAACGCTATTTGAATAGGAGTTTAATCATTGAGAATATTTATTACAAATTTGATAGCAAAGAGCTTACCGAAAAAGCCATGCTTGCAATTGATACCACCATTTATGAAGTCCTAATTGCAAATCCACAAATTATAGTCGAAATTGGTTCTCATACAGATAGCAAAGGAGATGCAAGATACAACCAGAATTTATCTCAGGGAAGGGCAGAGAGCGTAGTTAAATACCTTAGGAAGAAGGGAATTGCAAAGAATAGGATGATTGCCAAAGGTTATGGAGAAGCCAATCCAATAGAGGCAAACCAAAACCCGGACGGATCTGACAACCCAGAAGGGAGAGCGAGGAATAGGCGCACTGAATTTAAGGTTATTGGGCAGTTAGAGGTCGAATTTGAATACAAGGAATAAGGCTTTAAGATCTTAATGATTTATTAATGTTTGATTTATGTTCATTGTCAAATTAATAAACCTAATTTTACCGCCTAATATTTTAAAAATTTATAATGAGTACAGGAACAGTAAAATTCTTTAATGAAACTAAAGGATTCGGATTTATTAAAGAAAATGATACAGATACAGAATATTTTGTGCACGTATCTGGATTAGTAGATGAAATAAGAGATGGAGATGAAGTTACCTTTGATTTGAAAGAAGGTAGAAAAGGTATGAACGCAATAAACGTGAAAGTAGTTTAATTTCATAGATTAATTAAAAAACAAAGCCCCGCCATTCGGCGGGGCTTTTTCATTAACAAAAAATAATCAAGGGAAATTCTTAATGATAGATAAATAAACGGGCATGCCTAATGTTATATTCAATGGAAAGGTCACTGCCAAGGCCATTGGAACGTATAAGCTCTGATTGGCAGTTGGGGCAGCCAATTTCATCGCGGCTGGAACTGCGATATAAGATGCACTTGCAGCAAGTATAGAAAATAGAAACCTGTCTCCATCTTCTGTTACTATGAAACCACTAATAATTGCAACTAATGATCCATTCAACAAAGGGACAATAACTGCAAAAATAAAAGTGGACCAACCGTGCTTTAAGAATGAGCCAAGCTTCTTTCCACTACTTATTCCCATGTCCAATAAGAATACGGCCAGAAATCCTTTAAAAATGTCGGTGGTAAACGGTTTTATTCCTTCAGCCTGATCTTCACTGGCCAAAAAACCGATCAATAGACTTCCTAGAATCAATAAGACACTGCCATTGGTTATCGCATGTTTTATGATTTCAATACATGAAGTTTTCTTGCTCTCCTGTTTAGCAAACCAAGAAATTAAAAGCACACCAATAATGATAGAAGGTGCTTCCATCAAGGCCATAACAGCAACCATATGGCCACCAAATGACATGGACTGAATTTCTAAGAAAGAAACTGCTGTAACGAAAGTTACAGCACTAACCGAGCCATATGCCGCAGCGATTGCTCCTGCATTAAATACCCCTAACTTATCTTTCAAAAGAAAGAAAGAATAGATAGGAATAAATAATGCGAGCAAAACACCAAATAGTAGAGATAGTAATATTTCCGTGTCAATGGTACTGTGCGAAAGTTCTTGGCCGCCTTTAAATCCTATAGAAAACAATAGGTATAAGGAAATAAACTTGGAAGAATTGGCTGGAATCTCTAGATCACTCTTTAACTGAACTGCAACTAATCCCAGAAAGAAAAAGAGCAATGCTGGATTGGTTAAATTATCTAGTAGTAAGGATAAATCCATTTCGTTTATTTATCAGAATATGTGTTTATTCTCAATTTTCACAACCAATGTATTTTCGATATGCACATTAACCCCTTGCTGACGTGCATCTTTAATGGTTTGAATTAATTCTTGCCTTTTTCGATTCAAATCTTGAATTCTTTGTTGACAGTTTTCATTTCCATTGTTTTCGTTGGCAACCCATTGCTTAAGTTGATCCAATTTGTAATAATTGATATGTTGATCAATTATCTTGTTCACAATAGCGTCTGCTTCTGTTGGAGAATAATTTTCAGATGCAATGCATTCATTTACATTTACTTCTTCAATTGTAGCTAAATTGTTCATAATCTAAATTTTAGGTAAGCTTGTTGATTTGATAAATATTATTGTTTAATGGATCTGATGTATAGGATCAGATTGATAATTAATGTTGGTACTAAGGTTTCTTTAAAGTAAACGGTATAGTTATTAAAGCTAAAAAGCATCCATACGATACTCATTAAAAACACCAATAAGAATTGCTTTAACTCTTTATCCATATTGATACTTCCTAGAGATAAGGATGGGAGGATGTTATAAATATTCAAGAACTTTTTTAGCTCTTCGCTTTGATAATTATTTTTTGACATTTCTTTTTTGCGGACAAAATTGAATGAAAGTTTTCATATAATTGCATTTATATTTATCATGTTATGTATAAAAAATATTTATGAATTATACCTTACATCAACTACAGATATTTCTTGAAGTAGTTAAACAAGAGAGTATTACTAGGGCAGCCGAAGAAATGCACATGACGCAACCAGCCTTATCAATTCAATTGAAGAATTTTCAAATGCAATTTGATTTGCCATTAACTGAGGTTATAGGGAAGAAGTTATATGTGACTGATTTTGGAAAATCTATAGCGGCGATAGCAGAAAATGTAATTAATGAGGCGGATGCCATCAAATACAAAACCAAAGAGTATGAAGGATTTTATGCAGGCAAACTAAGAATTTCCTCAGCATCAACTGGGAAATATGTTATTCCATATTTTCTCAGTGAATTTTTAAGTATATATCAAGGTATTGATTTAAGGTTAGATGTATCTAATAAAACCTCGGTACTCAGGAATTTAAAGAACAATGAGATTGATTTTGCTCTCGTATCCGTCTTACCAGAAAATATAGAAGTAGAAGAAGAACTTCTTTTTGAGAATAAATTATACCTGGTAGGAGATACCAAGAAGATAAACAAAAGCAAGCCTTTTATATATAGAGAAGAAGGATCTGCGACACGAATGGCAATGGACCAATATTTTAACGAACAAGAGAAACGCAAGACCATGGAGCTCACCTCCAATGAGGCGGTTAAACAAGCAGTTATTGCAGGTTTAGGATATACCATATTGCCACTAATAGGAATAAAGAATGAATTGATTAATAATCAGATCCACATCATTAAATCCAAAGGACTTCCGATTGTAACACACTGGCGATTAGTCTGGTTAAAGAATAAAAAGCTGTCTCCGCTTGCTCAAAAGTATTTGAACTTCGTACGTACTGAGAAATACAAAATCATCCAGTCTGAGTTTAATTGGTATTTAAATTATTAACTGTTAATCGGTCTTATTGAATGTGATTGCATAAAATATATTTATGCAATTAATTAATATTATATATTTTCTTATATGGATTAATAAGGGGAACTTTATTCTTCTAAATTATACTTCATGGAAAATAAAACGTTGAGCATTCAATTGATTGAAAATAGATACGATAGGGAGGACTCTCTACTCTTATTGAATAAAATACTGGATGATAAAATAGAAATTGTAGAAGAACAAATTCAAACACTTCATAGAAAGTATGGATTGACTTCGAATTATCTAGATAACCGATTGACCTATTTGAAACATTCTAAATTAGAACTTGCTGATTTTCTGTCTGAAGAGCTAGCAGATGAATATGAAGTTGTAATCGACTGTCCAGTTCATATAGAATTGCGAAATCTAGTTACAAGAAAAGCGGTTCGACAAGAAGAAAATATCATGCAATAATTAAAATCTAATACTTCAATTGATGATTAATTGAAATCGGTATGAATGCTAAGATTTTAACAAAAGCAATTGTTAGATATTCAATCTTACTTCTAATATTCATTTCTATAATTCCACTTAGCGCCCAGATTTCGAATAGGACAGAAGCATTAAATTTAATGCATCGGGGTAATTTACAACTACAACTTGGTCAGTGGAATGAAGCAATATTTACATATACGAATGCAATTCAATCGGATCCTTCTTTTGCAGACCCTTATATGAAACGTGCCATAGTTTATAAACTATTAGGACGATATTCTGAATCTGAGCGAGATTACTCCAAGGCACTTTCCATTAATCCATTCTCAGAATATCTTTATGATAGTAGGGCCAAATTGAAAATGATTTCTATGGATTATAAAGGTGCCTTGTATGATATCAATAAAGCATTACAATTAAATCCGGAGAATCAAAAATTAAGGGAGTTTAGAATTGAAGACTATATTGCTCTACAAGATTATGAGAAGGCTCTAAACGATATTGATACATTAATCATGATGGGATATGATATCGAGAATGAATATTTGAAAAAGGCATACGTATATTTTCTTCAAAAAGACTTTTCTGAATCTAAAAGCATGATTGATTCGGTATTATTAAATAACCCAAGATCAGATAAAGCTTATGACTTGAAAGGATTGATTGATCTTCAAAAAACTGCCTACTCATCAGCAGTAGAAAATTTTACAAAGGCAATTGATATTAATCCTGAATTTGAAATTGCTTACTTCAATAGGGCCGTAGCTTATCGATATTTAAATAATACCAAGAATGCAATCGATGATTTGAACGCGGCCATGAATATTTGTAAGGATTTTGATCATGTACTTTTTACCCGAGCACTTATCAAAAAAGAATCAGGAGATTTAAAAGGTTCGCTTAAAGATTATAACCAGATTCTTTTTAAGAACAAATCCCATTTTGATGCGCTCTACAATAGAGCAATTTCTTATAAATTCTTAGGGAATTACACTGATGCGCTAAGAGATGCTGAGAGGATATTAGAATTGCAACCAAATAATCCAATGCATTGGAACCTTAAAGGGAACATTGAACTTTTATTTGGGGAATATCAGAGAGCTATTGATTCTTATTCTGAAGCTATTATGTTGGAACCATCATATTCGGATGCATTATACAATAGAGGACTGGCTAATCTCATGTTATACCGAGAATCTCGAGGTTGTGATGATTTAGAAGAAAGCATATTTCATGGTTCAGAGGCTGCAAAAAAGGCACAGCAACTTTATTGCAACCAATAGTAAATTCTTGATTTACATTTGGCCCATTGCGAATTGCAATTTCAGTTTAGATAGTTCATTCTTTTTCAACAACTCAATCACCTTGATTTGAGCACTGATGTATGACCTCTCTCTTGAATTGACCAAAAACAAAGAACTTTCTCCACCTTGAAATAATGTTTGTTCCCCTCTTACAAGACCCGCATAATTATCTGCGGCAGAACGACCAATACCAATTTGACTTTGGGTAGTGAGCATGGCATTATAAGCTTGTTGCACTTTTATGGAAACTTCTTGTCTTTTTCCAATTAAATCTAACTCAGTATCTTGTAATTTCAATTTAGCCTTTTGAAAATTTCCTCTTTCTTTTCTTAGGAAAATTGGGAAACTAAATTGAACTCCCCAATTGTAATTTTCTACGGAATACTCACTCCAAACATCTCCTGAGATTGCTTCCGTAATGGGTTTGTAGTTCAAATCTAATTGTGGTTTAAACTGTTCAACAGCAAGTTTTCTTTCGATTTCAAAACGATCCCTTTTGGCTTCTGTTATTTTTATTTCTGGGTGATTGTTGACAATAGAATCCATAGGAGGGAGCAACAATTCATCTGTTGTTACCAGACTCTCTAATGCTTCTGCTTTGGTGTTTTCATTTAGGTCTAATGGAATCTTTCCATCCAACCACAAGTAAAACGTAAGTTGAGCAGTTTGATTCTGAAAGTTTAGTTGTGCATCTCTCAACATCAATAATCGGTTCTGCAATTGAATTCTAGCTTCTAAGGTGTCAATAGTAGGTCGATCTCCCAGAGCAGCAGCAGATTTGACTGCATTAAATCGAATCCTTGCAATATCGACTCCTTCCTGATAAATGGACAATTGATGGTAGGCTTCAAACCAATTCCAATAAGCATTTCCTGCTTCCAAGACCAATTGGTTCATGGCAAATATCCTTTCTGCTTTGCTTTGTAACAATATTGCTTTCGCCTTATTTAATTCAGCTCGTCTATCATCGATAAACAGGCCCTTTCCAATAGGAATAGATAATCCAGCAAACCATAAACCTGCATTAGGGACATTGTTTTCTGGATTTAGAAACAAACCTTGATTACGCTCATAACCACCCAATACCTCAATCCCAAACCAGGTAGGTAAAGAAATTTCAGCCTTCCCAATGTCATAATACTCCTTGGATTCGAAATACTTTTGATCTAAATTGCCTTTGAGCTTGGGGTCAAAAGCACCTCGAGATTTTAGCAATTCGGCCTCTCCTGTGCTTTCAATAATTTCTGCTTGTTTAGCCATGGGATGATGCAATTTGACATGATCAATAAATTCATTGTATGTCAGCACTGAATCTACTTGAATCTGAGCATGCAAGAGCAATGGCAAAATAAGCCACATGAATATGCCTAATTTTTTCCTCACCTTATTTGGAATTTTCCGCGGTTTGAATTAAACCCTCAGTCTTGTAATAATCAGGAGGGAAGCCATTAATTTGACGCCACAGTTCATACCATATTGCAACATCTTTTAATAACATCATGTTATTTGTTCCACCACCAATTCGCAAAGCATCTGGCCAGGCATGATCGTTGGGATCTGGCACTACCAAAACCCTGAATTTTCCATTATCACTGATAAATCGGTCGATTGCAAAAACTCTTCCTCCATAAGTTCCATACGAGGTGTTAGGCCAACCAGAAAAAACAATTGCAGGCCATCCATCGAATTGAATTCGAACATCTTGACCTTTTTCGATTAGGGGCAGGTCAATAGGTTCAACATATAACTCCACCGCTAGATCATAATTCTCCGGCATGATGCTCAATAGGGGAGTTCCTTCCTTAATATTTTCACCCAATCCAGTTTTTATGGCTTTAGTTATGTATCCACTTTGAGGAGCCAAAATGTAATACATTCCATTTCTTATGATATAATTGGAATAGGTGTTTTTTAGTTTGTTAACTGCTCCCTCAGTATCAAATAAGGCAGATAATGCAGTGAATTTATCGGATTCTGCCTTAGCAATGTCTTTCTCATATTCAACACTTACTGTTCGCAGATGAATTTGTGCATTGAGCAATTCATTCCTTGAAGTCAATAACTTATTTTGAGCAGAAATTAATTTGGCGCTTGCCATCTGCATCTTATTCTTGCGGTTTTCTAAATCTGTCAAAGATTTTAAGCCATCATTGTATAGATTTTCCAAACGCTGGTATTGCTTCTCTGCAATAGTTGCATTGGTCTCAGCAGCGATTAAATCCATGCTATCGCTTTGCACCTTAAATTCAGCTTGGGTTCTTTTGTTTTCTGCTTGACTAATCTTCAACTTAGCTGTTCTTTGTAATGCATCGATTTGTTTTTCAAGTGCTGTTACTTTATCCCTATAAGAATCCGCAGTCGACTCTTTGGCCTTTAATTGCTTATCTGTGCGTTTTAAGAGATCTGGATCCAGATATTCTGCCTTGATTTCAGAAATATGCAATATGGTATCACCTTTCTGAACATGATCACCTTCTTGTACAAACCACTTTTCAATTCTACCATCAATAATGGCTTGAACCGTTTGTGGTCTTTGATCCGGGCGTAGTGCAGTCAGTTTACCATTAGACCGAATATTTTGGGTCCAGGGCAAAAACATCAGAACGAACAAAAAGCTAAAAAGACCGATCAAAACCTTTTTCAATACTACACCAGAACTCAAGCCATTAACGTGCCTTAAGGATCTGTACTTGTCCTGATGAAACTCTTTATTAATGCTATTTCTACTAATATTTAACATTACTTCAGATGATTTAAATATTGGTGATAAGTTCCATTAAATGATATTTCTCCTTTTTTCATCTCTACAACTTGGTCGGCTCTTTTGATCAAGGATTCATCTCTACTAATTGCTACTGTGGTCCATTGATTGTCTTCATTTTTCAAGAAGTTCAAGATGTCTTCTTTCTCCTGCTCATCTATGGCATCCAGATTATCCTCGATTAAGAGTAACTTTGGTCTTTGTATAATGGCTCGAGCCATCAATAATTTTTGAACTGTACTTTCTGCCAACCCGCTTCCTTGTGGGTCAATCAAACTGTAGAAACCGTTTGACCTATTGCTGATGAACTCGCCAAGATGTAATTTATCGAATACCTTACGAACCTCTTCTAAGTTCCTGTCTTTACCCATCGTCACATTCTCCAAAATGCTTCCTTGGAATAATTGCTCCATAGAGAGGCAATCGCCGATAGCGGAATGAAGAGATTCTGTAGAAAAACTCTCTTTGCTTATTCCATCATATTGTATTTGCCCATCTGTCAATTGATACAAACCTGCCATCAGTCGAATCAGAGTGCTTTTTCCACCACCATTTGGACCTACAAGCGCAACAAAACTGCCTCTCTCTATACTGAGATTTAATTCTTTTAAGGTCTGCTTCTTACTTTCTGGATAATGAAAACTCAGGTTGATCAAA
>JGI12316J15310_10000224_pt16 | contig 15551 bp, 14 predicted proteins | sample MarCyaLeptolynsp_FD_15310 | JGI IMG/M metagenome (IMG submission 15310)
GATTTCTTTCTTTAATCAAATAATCAAGCCAGGAGAAATCATGTAAAAAATAATTTCAAGAAAACCAATACTTTAAATACCTGATACTCATCGAATCCATCTCCTAGCAGTTCCTATGAATACCTCTTTTCTCTCTTTATATAATAAATGGATAAAACCCCAAAGCAGTGAATACTGCTCTGGAGTTTATTAATGATTTAATTATAACAAAGCAAAGAGATTTCGGGATCGGTCAAAATCTCTTCTAGAGCATCATTGTTCAAGGCAATATTCCCTTTTATGTATCTTCTATCACTGCCAACATACTGCTCATCAATGCTGTCAAAAAGTGTCAGGTCAATGCTTCTTTTTTTGTCAAAGGCAATATAAAACTTAGCAGAATATTGATTGTAAGGTTCAATCGCTTCTATTCCTTTCTTAAAGGCATATTTATAACCGTATTTATAGGCTGAAATATCACTGAGGACAGCGGAAGAAGTAGGATACCTTCCTGCTCCCTTACCATAAAAATATTGTTCATCGGCTAAAGCGCTTTCTACCAATATGCCGTTAAACTCATTATTGGTTTGAGCCAGTGCACTCCCTTTGCTCACAAATGTTGGCAAAACCGTCAAAGCCGATAAATCTCCAGATTTGTTCAAATGACAACTGGCTATTAGTTTAATGACACAGTTTTTCTCCTTGGCATATTGAAAGTCAAAAGGGTGTAAAGAATGTATGCCTTTTCTTATGATTTGATTGCTGGTTACTCGCTTACCAAAGGCATGCAGAGAGATGATTCCCAATTTATAGGCAGCATCTATTCCCTCTACATCTAAGCTTGGATTGCTTTCGGCAAATCCTTTCTCTTGGGCCACACTTAGAGCGCTTTCGTAGCTTCTGTTTTCTGATAACATTTGGCTTAATATGTAATTGGTAGAACCATTTACTATACCTTGAATGGAATGCAATAAATCATTGTCGAAGTACTCTTCCAAGTTTCGAATAATGGGAATGCTACCACAAACGGCTGCTTCGTACAATAAGGAAAGCCTATGTTTCTGGCTGGATAATATCAATTCCTCATGTCTTTCAGCAATCATCTTTTTGTTGGCACTTACTACTGATTTGCCACTATTTAATGCCCTACTTACAATTTGGTAGGCAGCTTCTGCATCATCGATAAGTTCTACCACCAGATCTATTTCTTCATCCTTCAATATGGTGTTTGGGTCTGTAGAAAATAAAGTTGCTGGTGCATTCCTTCTTTTCGAGGGATCTTTTACCACGATCTTTTTAATGTTGACTGCCAATTGTGGTTTTTGGGAGATGACTTGGTAAATTCCTTCACCCACTACTCCAAAGCCGAACAGTCCAATGTTTACCTGCTTCATACCAATACCTCCTTTTTGTTTTCAATTGTTGAAAAAGCATTTTCCAGATCTACAATCAAATCCCTTGCCTCCTCTATTCCGCAAGACAAACGAATTAAGGAATCCTGAACACCAGATTCTAGTCTCTTCTTTCTGGGCACGGAAGCATGTGTCATTTTTGAAGGTTGGCAGATTAGACTTTTCACCCCTCCCAAACTCTCTGCCAGCTGAAAATAACTGCAGCAGCTCACAAAATTTTCTGCCAGTTCCGATTCATCTTGCTTTAAACTAAAGGAAAGTACTCCTCCAAACAAGCCATTTTGCTGTTTGGCTGCAATTTGGTGGTTTTTGTGGGTAGAAAGTCCTGGATAATGAACTTTATCCACAGCTGGATGAGTCTGCAGGAATTTCGCAACTGCTAGAGCCGTTTCACATTGTTTTTGAACCCTCAGCGTTATGGTTTCTATCCCTCGAATCACCAGGAAACAATCCCAAGGACCCAATATACCACCAGAGGCATTTTGAATGAATTTGATTTTTTCCGATAGCGCTTCGTTTTTGGTTACTACCAAACCTGCTACCAAGTCAGAGTGCCCTCCCAGATACTTGGTAGCACTATGAATCACTAAATCAGCCCCTAAGCTCAAAGGCTTTTGACAGATGGGACTTGCAAAGGTGTTATCAACTACTAGAAGTGCATTGGAAGATTTAGCAATATGGGCAATTTGTTGGATGTCGCTAATCTTTAATGTTGGATTGGTGGGAGTTTCTATCCAAATGAGTTTGGTGTTAGAATTTACATAATCCAAAATGTTGCCTGCATCCGTAGTATCAACATAATGAATTTTAATGCCCAACTTTTGATATACATGGGTAAAGAGGCGGAAAGCCCCACCATAAATGTCGTCTACAGCAATAATCTCATCTCCTGTAGATAGCAATTTGGCCACTGCATCTATGGCTGCTAGTCCAGTCGCAAAGGCATAGGCTGAATGTCCCCCTTCTAGCTTAGTTACAATATCTTCTAAAGCTTTGCGGGTTGGATTTCCAGAGCGTGCATAGTCGTAACCTTTGTTTACGCCAGGTGCTTCCTGAACAAATGTTGATGTTTGGTATACAGGTACCGCTATGGATCCTGTTAATGGGTCTACCGGTACCGAATGAATAATTTCTGTTGTACTGCTCATTGCATTAAATTTTAAAAGGTTTAACAATTAGATTTACCGAGAGCAGCATCAGGAAGAGCACAAAAAAAGGCTCTCCTGATAAGCAGAAGAGCCTTTGTATATTTTCTTGCTATGCAAGTTATTATAAGGGCTTATTCTTACTTATCTACCTCCGAAGTTCGGAGTTGGAGTTAGCACCTTTCCAACAGTGGAAGGTTGCTAAAGCTTCATAGGGCCAATTCCCTCAGCTTTTCTTGATAAGATCTTTTAAAGAACGATTTTTCGGCTGCAAACATAAGAGAAAAATTAACTTGACAACAGCACTACAAAATATTTTTTGTTGTAGCTATTTTGGGAGAAATGTATAATATCTGAGATCTAGAGCATAGAGTATAAATAGCTGTTTTAAGTAATAACTTAATGGAATTATGGGGCAGATATAGCCCTCTTCACCATTTTCATTCCATAAGCGTTGATTTTCCAATGGTCGGGCATCCAGCCCAGTAGAAAGCGCATAAAGTCAGCCCAGGCAATGGGATATAATCTTCTCCATTCCTTCTCCAAAGCTTCAAATTCCAAAAAGTTGTGTTTCTCTTTTAGGGCAGATTGAAGGGTAAAGAAATATTCATCTAAAATGTCGGCTTCATGGACTTCGCATTCAGATTCACTTAAACAACTGCCTAGAAAGTAAGCGAGATCCCGCATGCCACAGCCGCCACCTACATATTGAAAATCCACCGCAGCAATTTGCTTCCCACCTTCGCTAAAGCAGAAGTTGGCCACTTTAGCATCTCCATGAATAATAGTTCTGTAGTTACAATTGCTTAAATGTTCGTCCAACAAGGCTGCAGCCTCTTTTAATTTGCCATCCTGCATGGCAATGAGTTCATCGGGACGCGTGTCCAAATGCCAATAGCTCCCCTCCTGCCATAATCCTTCTGCTTTTTCTAGTAGAAAAGTCGCATGAAAATTGGCCAGCCATTGGATGCCCAAACTCACTTCTTCACGATTTAAAGCAGATTTGCGAATGGAAAATCCAGCAGCATTCAGGTCTTCTAAAATCAGCAATTGCTCCCCTTCTCTATGGAAAGATTGGTAGCATACAGGCAGTTTGCAAGAAACATCGCTTTTTTTGGCCAAGCCTTCATACCAATGCTGTTCTACCTGATAGGACTTTACTTTCCGTTGGCGGGAAATTTCCGTATTCCAGCCTCTGGGATGATTTTGGGCTTTATTTAATTGGATGTGTTTGACAATAACAGTAGGAATATCCGCTCCCTCCAATTGATAGCGTGCAATCTGACCATAACCACTCCAGAGGGATTGGATGACTTCCAATTGTTTTACCGCATTGGCCTTAAATGTCTTCTGCAGTATTTCTGCTATGCTTTCCTTCACGCAGGAAATTTAAGTAAAGCCCTTCAAAGCTTGATGATATATATCCAATCGATAATGCAGAACGGTATCCAAAACAAGCAGGCTTAAAAATAGGGTGGCAAAACCCAAAAACATTCCTTTCCAATAAGGACTTGGGAAGACAAAATATAAAACAAGAAAGAGACCTATCAAGACTGCCCAAATGGGTTTAAGTGTTTTGTAAGCTTTTTCATCTTTCTGTGCTTTTTGCACCTCTTGTTCCAAAGCTTTTTCAGGACTCCCCGCATAAAGATTCGATACCTTCTGGAGGTGTGTGGGTCGATAGAAGGCCTGCATGCTCCCATATCCCAGCAATACCACCAAGACCAAAGCCAATGGGATTAAACTTCCTTTCAATAAAGTGTGTTCGCTTTTGAAAATGGCAAACCAACCAATGAGCAAGGCAATGCCCATGCCCATCATGATTTTACCCTGAAAGACTTCTCCGTTTACCCAAATTTTAGTGTGTTCCAATAAATCCATGATGCTAAATATAAAAGATCAAAGCTATTTAGGCAATGGCTTGTTTGATAACAGTAATGTTGGAATATGTAACACAATTCATGGAATAAAAATCCAACAGAATCTATTGAAAATTAGCAAGGGTTTATATTTTCAAGCAATTCTATTAATTGCTATCTGACTTTCCAATTACTTCAACGTAGAAATTTTTCCAGTTCGCCCCAGGGTTCCAAAATTTGATGTAAGATTCCTTGAGTTTAACTAGGTCTTTTTCATCCAAAGGCCCCTCTATACCTATTTCCCACCACCATCCATTTTTAATATTATCGGAATAATAACCTTCGCCGCTCACTTTAAATCTTCTATAGCCAACCCTACTAAACACCCCTTTTAAAACTGTTCCAAATTCTTCATTAGCAGACGCTATGGTCTTATGTTTATTTGGATCATGGTATACCTTTTCCCACATGTGATCTTCATCAGGGGTTTCATCTTTTCCATAAGTATCCATGGAAGGAGTCCAAATTCCAATAATATATCCTTCATTTGAACTGACATTTCCCTCTTTGACATTGGCGAATTGAACTTTAATTCCATCTACTGTTTTGGTAACTTCAGCACCGTATTTTGCTCCTATGAAGATAATAGCAACTATACTGAGTAAAATAAAAATGAAAGCCGTAAGCGATACGCCATTTCTTGGTAAATAAATTTTCTGACCAAGCAATTCAATATCTGGATAATTTGAATTATTAGTTGATTCCATAGAATTAGTTATTGGTATGTACCAAATCTAATTCTAACAAAGCTTACTTAATAGAGTATAAATACCTGTTTTTAGGCTTAGTAGGTAAAAATGGAAAGGGTATTAGATTTTCACTCCAACCACGCAGATGTCGTCCAATTGTTCCTCTCCTCCTATCCAGTTGAGAAATTCACTTTCCAACAGTTTACCTTGTTCGCTGAGATTATGGTCGTGTATTGACAGTAGAAATCGTTTGAAACGGGCTGACATGTATTTTTTGCCTTTCTCTCCACCAAATTGATCTGGGAAGCCATCGGAGAAAAGGTATATGACATCTCCTTTTTGGACTTCAATTTCATGATGGCTAAAGGCCTTGCTGTTGGCATACTTCCCTATGGGTTGTTTGTCGGCCTTAATCACCTGCATCTCTCCATTTCTAATTAACCACAATGGATTGTTGGCACCGGCATAACTTACTTTATTGGTTTCTATTCTACAAAGTGCGATATCCATACCATCCTTTACTTCTTCTTCTGATTTCTCGAATTCTTTGATGACCAATTCCCTTGTTTTGTCCAAAATTTCTGCCGGACTTTTTAATCCGAATTCCATGACAGATCGATTTAAGCCGCTATTGCAAATCACAGAAACCATGGCACCAGGTACTCCATGCCCGGTACAATCAGCTGCAGCGATATAAACGCTATCATCGGTTTTCTTCATCCAATAAAAATCCCCAGCCACAATATCTTTGGGTCGGTAGAATACGAAGGATTCTGGTAAAGCAGCTTCTACTTCAGACATAGGTGGTAATATGGCTCTTTGTATGCGCTGGGCATAATTGATGGAGTCAATAATTTCTTCATTCTTCTGCTCCACCATCTGTTTTTGGGTTTCTACTTCTTGCTTCTGCTCTTTGATCAATTGGTTGTCCTTTTTCTTGCGCAGATATCCTCCCATTAAAATCAATCCAATAATTACTAATGCAGCTATTCCACTATACAATAAATACCGTTGATTGGCTTCTTTTTCCAAAGCAGATTTATGCATCATGGCATCCATTTCTTGTTTTTGGGCATAGGCCAGACTGTCTGCCAAATGTTGCTTGTCAAATTCGTACTGTGCCTGCTTTTTAATTACTTCCTTTTGGTTATTGCTGCTATTGATACTATCCCTGGAATCAATGTATAATTCATGCATGCTCAAAGCCCTATCGTATTGTCTTTTGGCTTTATAGGTCAACCACAAGATTTTAGCTGCATGTTCAATCTCTTCAATATCCCCTATGCGCTGCCCTATTTCTAATCCACGTTTCGCATAATCCAATGCTTGTTCATAATTTTTTTGATCGTATTTCAATTTACCCAGACTGCTTAGATTGAATGCGATTCCAGGCTCCTCTTCCAATTCCTCTCGAATTTTTAAACTCTTGTTAAAGTATTCTTCTGCCTTTGCCCATTTGTTGTTCATTTTATGTAATGAGCCAAGATTTGCATAGGAATGGGCAATGCTCATTTTATCCCCAATGGATTCTCGCAATTCCAAAGCTTCAAACTGGTATTTAATGGCAGTATCATAATCTCCCTCTTCTTGGAAAATATTTCCCATATTGGTTAGACAAGCCGCACTGCCATATTTATACCCTAAAGAATCAAAGTTGGCCTTGGCTTTTCCCAAATATTCCAAAGCGGTTTCATTCTCCTGTAGTTTATGGTTGATCAATCCAATATTCACATAAGACAAAGCCATCCCATAGATATCGTCTAATTCTTCTTGAATCTTAAGGCTCTTTAAATAATAATCGATGGCTTGGGCATTGTTGCCTTGTTTCATATAAACTTGCCCTAGGTTGACATAAGAGCTCGCGATATCGCTTTTGTTGCCCAATTCCTTGTCTATCTCCAAGCCCTGTTGATAGAAGAATTTGGCCTGCAAATAATCTCCTTGATCGCTGTACAAATTGCCTAAGCTATTTGCCGACATGGAAATGCCTCTTTGATTGTTTATGCTCTCACTGATCTTCATGCTTTGCAGATAAAGGTCAATGGCCTTCTCATAATCTCCCTTCTTCTTGTGGTAGACTCCAATCATATTGATGGCCCCACTTTGAGCAAACAAATAATAATGTCGTTCTATTTTCGGTAAATCTTTCTCTAAATTTTCTAAACACAATTGGTTGATGCGTTCATTGAGTTCTAAGTCCAATTCTGGATCTGAATAATAAATCAAGTTAGACCAGTTGCGCATAGCCTTCAGCTTGAAGGTATCGTGCATCTCCCCTTCCACGACCTTTTTTAAGGAGTCTACTGTATGCTGGTCTTGTTCACTAAGTTTTGCATTTGCGGGTAAATAAAATAGTAGTCCTAATAGAAATAGGATGCTAGACAGAGGAAAAGTGTATTTGTTCAAAGCTTAAGATTAGGTCCAAATTGGACATGCCTTGCAATTATAAGCAGTAAAGAATTATTAAAAAGGACCGGACATGACAATTTCAGTATACTTCTTTTTCAAAAGCATAAAATCGATTCAAAAGTCGTTTAGCAGATAGCACAGAAGTACTATCTTCTATGAGATATAAAGACTTAGATACTAGCTATGCCTTCACTACTTGAAAAGTCCCACTAGCTGGTGATCCCGTAAATGACCAAGTTCCATTACCTGGAAGATTCGTTGGAAAAATAAAATACCAAATGCCCTGACGGTTTTGCATTCTGATTAATTCCGACCAAGTTGACACACCTCCATACTCAAATGACGCATGACTCTCACCAGGGAGATTGACATTGGAATAGTCTATCAAATGGATATCATAAAAATTTGGATTCATTTCGCCTGCAACAATATTGACTCTGAAGCTTCCACTTTCCTTGCCATCATGCGATTTCCAATTGACTTGATATGTACCGTATTCTACACTCATGGTTTTAGATTTAAATATTAGGTGATTAATTAACTCCCTGCCTCTACCATGGCCTTGGCAACAGCCTCTAAATAGCCAGCTTTAGGAGCTTGTTCTTTTATTTTTCCATAAGGACATCCCAAGGGAAACTCCCATTTGTCATTGATACAAAAATGACATGCACCTTCTGTACGGTATAATCCACTTTCTCCACTAGAAGAAGGGTTTTTATATTGCAACAAACCCTTGTCATATAAGGAGCCCAACAGATCTGCCATTTGTAAATGTGGGTTGTAAAAGAATTCGCTTAAAAAGGAAGCACCATCGGCATCTACATTTTCCAGTTGGGATTTGAAGCTGTTGGGATCTTCCAAGATTTGAACAGAAATATAATCCTCTGCAGTCTGGGCATAAATAATCTTGGCTTTTTGATTTTTATATGCTTCATGGATAAAGTCATAAGTCTTGCTGTAATCCTTTTTCAATTTCTCCCAATCGGCAATCGATAATCGGTATTGAGGAGTATAATTGGTATCGTAAGAAAAGTGTGGAGCGATTACCAAACGCGTTTTGAGATTAAATGCTTGACCATCCACCTCCGTTTGAAATTCAATGTAAGTTGGTGTATCCAAATCCACAGTCTCTTTAAAAAGTGTAAAAGCACCATCGGCTGGATGACTGGACAAAGGACTTTCTCTTTGAATTAATTTGCCAAATGAACCTTTGAACATATCGTAAGAAGATTCACCAACCAAAAACAAAACAACTGGTTTACTTTGCACCAATTGTTTGATGGCCCAAGCATTCTTTTGCACACAATTGTGTACGACCGTATTCAATTGACCTCCCATAAAAGCCTCATTCCAGTGCGGTGAAGCACAAGCAACCATGTCCATTTGACCGACATCTTCACCAATTCTCAATTGTGGATTTTCAAATCCTTTACCTTCTAGAAAATGCTCGAAATAATTTAAAACCGGAACAAACTGTTCATAATAACCGATTGCTCCATGCATAATCTCTGCTTGTTCTCCTTTTGGCACATCCAGTAATGCAGCGATAACATCTCCTGCTTTAAAGCTGTTGTTTGGTCCAAAGTGATCATACAACAATACATATCTCAATTCACCCAAATTGCGGTTCAAGACCACGGTTTTTTTCTCTTCTCCACTATATTCAATTTCTAATGAGAGGGCAACTATGGTTTCACCAGATTGATTTTTGGCAAATGCCCTTGTTGCGCCTACCAACTTTCCATCTTTTTCTGCTTTAAATTGATCTTGCTCCAAAAGATAGTTTTCCATTTTCTCCAAGGACAAATGCTCCTGATATACTGATCTATAGCGATAGTAATAGGCATATTTGGCATAAGCATCGGTTTGATTATCCTCGCTGAAAGAAGGATAAATCCATGAAGTGCCTTGTTGACCTGGTGAGAAAGCAGTAAGGTTTGGATTGATACCAATTGTCATGATGGGTGCCTTTCTACAGCCATCCATTACTTCTCCATTTGGGAATGCTTGATTGTTGGTCGTTGCCTTTACCCAAGGATAATTCTGAACAGTCGGATTGGCTGGTGAATTAGTATCTGGAAAATTGGTATCAAAATCATATGTCGGGAAAGGCCCATAAGGTTGAGGAGATTCGTCTTTAGGCCAAAAGAAGCTACATGTTCCACAAGGACGAACATTGTATACCAATTCAACTTCCATGGGTTCATTAGAACTTTGGGCTTCTCTTCTTGGTGGGTTATAAGTATTCATGGCTTTCGTATTATCCGGTAATGGCACTCCAAGTAGTTAATGCACTATTTACACTGGTATATAGTCCACATTTTACATAGATGGCACTTGACCATCCTTTGCGTTGGTCTTTAGTCAACTCCTGTCCTCCTGCTTCACCTACAACAACTGTGTCCGAAACATTGCGAACAAACAAGAAGTCTACTCCTTTTTGTTGAGAAGCATAACCTACTATGGTGTCGTCCATTTCTAGTATGCTATATTCTGGATTGCCTTCCGGGCCAGAGATATAGTAATAATCTGTTGTGAATAATTTTTTATCCTTCTGCAATTTGGCCATGGGTTTGGAGATATTACCTTCTTCCAAAGGTTCATTGATAAACTCTTGTAAGGTCATGGATGAAGTTCCTTTGTTCTTTTTCTGAAATTCAGCAAATAGAGCATTCCATTCATTTACAGTAAGCACCTCACTCAAGGGAATAAATAATTTGGCTTCTATGGTATCCAATTGGTTAAATTCTGGAAACCAGGACCCAGTAATGGTTTTGTTATTGCAAGGGGCATGTTCATTTTCCTTCAAGATCATTTGGGCTTGACCAGAATTGGTAACCACTACATCTCCTAAACTATCTTGCAATGTTGCCCCTCCAGCAGTGCCTATGGTATAAATCTGTTTTGGTTTCGCCTCATCTGCAATGCGTTCAACCATATCCATCAATCCATCATAATATGGGTAATGTGATAGGTGGCATTCCGATTTATAAACCATCACTTTTTTGGCCCCACTTGGGGTGTCAATTTGCACTAATGCGAAGTATCCTAGAGTTGAATCTTCTGTCATGTTCTTGTATTCTCGCCAATCGCTTCTCCAGGAAGTGTCTTTTGGTTTTCTCTCTTCTTGGCTGTGTAGAAAAACATGATCTAAGGCCGACCATTCGGCACTGGTCCAAGTGATTACCACGATATCTGCTTGGGGTAAATATTCGTAATAACCCTCCTTTTCAAAAGGTAAAATTTTGGGGGCTTGGGCATTTACGGTGGCCCAATCAATGATAGGTAAGTTATATAAACTCGGCGTATATTGCTCTTCAACGGTTCTTGACATAATATTAGAATTGGTTTAATTGGACCAATCTAAAAAAGTAAAGCATCAGAAAATAGAGTATAAATACCTGTTTTTGGATTTTTTTACCAAAGTAATGATGCATGAAATTCTTGAGGAATCAATTTAAATTTCATAAAAAAGCCCTGGATTTCTCCAAGGCTTAAGGTTCGATTTTAATTCTTCTTTAATTCAGTTGCAAGTTATGTTTCATCATGGCAAAAAATTCTGCATCCTGCATTTGATCTCTGGCTGCCAGTAATTGATCGGCATCTGGACCAGCACCATAGCGTAAAGTATCTTTTCCATCGGTAGCTGCTGTATAAATCACATCTGCTACTAAATCTGGTGTACTCATATTCGCAGGATCCATCATTTGTGAGAAGGTATTGTTGACATGCCCAACGAATTGATTGTATTCCGTTAGTTCTTCATTGTGCTGAAATTCCATTGATCTGCTTCCAAAGTCCGTTGCTATTGCTCCTGGTTCTACCAGTTTAACTTGTACGCCTATGGCTTCTAACTCATAACGCAATGATTCACTAAAACCCTCTACTGCAAATTTGGTAGAATGGTATAGTGAAATAATGGGGAAGGTCATTCGTCCGCCTATAGAAGAAACATTGATAAACATGCCGCTCTTTTGTGCTCTAAAGTGAGGCAGTACCGCTCTGGTTACATCAAATAATCCAATCACATTAACGCTAAATTGTCGATCCACACTTTCCTTACTTGCAGACTCAAATGTTCCCATTAGACCATAGCCGGCATTATTAAGCACCACATCAATTTGACCAAAATGAGATATCCCTGCTTCAATGGCTGCATTAATACTGGCAGTGTCTTGTACATCCAAACGTGTTACCAACACATTTTCCAATTGATTCAATTCTGTTTCTTTTTCTGGTGTTCTCATCGTAGCGATAACATTCCAGCCTTCTTTTTGAAATTTCAGGGCTGTTGCACGGCCTATTCCTGTGCTAGAGCCTGTGATTAAAATTGTTTTATTCATTTCTTTTATTTTTTATTGGTTTAATTTCTTTTTCAAATTTGAACTTTATCTCTGCCTTCTTACCAACACCAATTGCGGTTAAACAAACACAAATCACGGTTTTGATTTATTTAGTAAGATTTAACCACCAAGAACTATGATTGGCTTCTGCTTTATCCAAAGGAATAAGACTGCCTATCGTTGGCACTATTACAGGCAAGTTTATTTCCTTGGCTTTTTCTGTCATCCGAATAACAGGTTCATTCCAATCATGCAATGCCAAGGTAAATGCAGCCCAATGAATAGGCATTGCTAAGTTGGCTTTAAGCTCTTTGGCAGCCAATGCGGTTTCTTCTGGCATCATATGTATACTGGCCCATTTGGTATTGTATTGCCCACATTCCATCATGGCAAAATCGAATGGTCCATACTTCTCTCCTATTTCCTTGAAATGCGGTCCATAACCACTATCTCCACTAAAATATATGTTCTTTTGTTTGCCTTTAATTACCCATGAACTCCATAGTGTGGTAGAATTGTCTGTCAATCCCCTACCAGAAAAATGACGTGCGGGAGTACAAGCAATCTGTAATCCTTCATAATTGCTTTCTTCCCACCAATTAAATTCTTTGATGCGATCCTTTTCAATTCCCCATGCTTTTAAATGCGCTCCAACGCCTAAGGGAACATAAAACTGCTTGCATTTATTTTTGAGTTTTTGAATGGATTCATAATCCAGATGATCATAATGGTCATGGGAGATAATCACCAAATCTATTGGTGGCAAATGCACTATATCGATAGGCAATTCTCTATTGAATCTTTTTCCCCCAAGTAGTGGATGAGGAGCCGGTGTATTGCCCAACATTGGATCCAGCAATATGTTCTTGCCATCTAATTTTAGGAAAAAGGCTGAATGACCAAACCACAGTAGAGTTGCTTCTTCTAAATCCGCCAATTGGGTAGAATCTGCCTCTTCTTGTGGTAATTCTCTCTTTGGTTTCCCATTAGGATTTCCTTGAATAAACTCTTTGATGGTAATCAGGGTGTTTTTAAATCCCATGTCCATTTTGGTCTCTATCTTATTGACAAACTTCCCATCGGTATAATGTCCGGAATCTTCATAACGAGAAATGTCTTCTTTGCTGTGCTTGCCTCCAAATTGTGGACTCAAATTGATAAACAATAAGCCTATAATAATTAGCAGACCTATTATACTAAGAATCGTCAATAACATGCGTTTTATGATTTTTTTTAGAATCTTCATTATTAATCTAGTGGATAGTTTTGAAAGACTGTAATCAATTAAGCTCTCGATATTTCTGAGGTGTCAATCCTGTTTTGGTTTTGAATAAACGGCTGAAGTAATGGGGGTAATTGAAGCCTAAGCTATATGCAATTTCTGCTACAGAATCTTCGCTGCTTAACAGTAGTGTCTTGGCTTTATCTACTAGGAAATCATTGATGTGATCCTTGGCACTTCTTCCCGTTTCTTTTTTCAACATGTCACTTAAATAAGATGGGGATAAATGAACCTTATCTGCAATATAATGCAAAGAAGGCGATCCGTATTCCTCTAGTTGACCGCTTTTGTAATAATCCTTTAAAATTTGTTCTACCTGGCTAACGACATCTTTATGCTTGGCTTCTCTGGTGTGGAATTGTCTTTCATAAAAACGTGAACAATAGTTTAATAACAATTCAATGCTAGAAACAATTACCCGCTGACTGTGCTTGTCAATTCGTTCGCTATATTCGGTTTTGATATTTTGCACACAATCATTTAGAATCTGTTCTTCTTTTTCAGATAAATGCAGAGCTTCATGCACATCATAAGAGAAAAAGCTATAGTTGTCGATATGCTCTCCCAATGGTGTAGTTCGGATCAAATCCGGATGAAAAAATAGCATCCAACCATGAATTTCTCCAACCTTTTGGGCTTTGTCTACAGAAGTGACTTGATTTGGCGCTGTAAAAATCAAAACTCCTTCATCAAAATCGTATTGATTTCTTCCATAAGTAAGTCCGCAACTTTTATCTTTTAATCCTATGGCGAATAAATCTGAAGTAAACTTCTGATTAACGAGCTCTTCTCTTATTTCCAATTGAGAAACATCTAAGATAGAGATCAAGGGATGCAAAGGTTTATCAAAACCCATCATCTGGTGTAATTGGGATATGGATTTGATTTGAATGATTTCTTCAGCCATAACTTCTATTTTATAAGGACAAAGATTCCTTTTAAAAGTAGAGAAGAATAACACAAATCACAGAAGGAAGAACACTAAACGAACTTTTAAGCAAAATGAAGTTGAACTAATTTAATTCAATACTACTTCTACAACTACTTCATTCCTGCGATCGACTACTTCATAGGGAGGATTATACCCTAAAAAACTAAAATTGCCTTTATGGTTTATTCCTTCTTTATTTAAGGCTTTAATCAACTTGTCCTTGTGTTCTTGTATACGTTTATCATTGGCCCACCCATCAAATTGAATAGCAGCCATTATTTTAGATGGGATGGTTTTGAATTTGATGTCCTTATCATTTGGTTCTGGTAGATCTTCCAATTCATATTCTGAAGGAATCATAAACATCATGGTAGTACTATCTGCAAAATCCATGCTTACCGGAGAGGTCATTGCAATCTTTTGATTTTCTTCATTCGCCCCAAAAATATATCCAGCAAGTTTTCGAAAACCATATCCTGAACCACCCCTATATGATTTAGAATCCATGGTTACATAAGAGAAATTGGCTTTTTCATATTTGCGGATTTCAAATGCATCGTACCTTTTTAATACTTGATATTGATGCATCTCTGTATTGCTGGTACTATTCATTACAAATGCTTGAAGAACAACAAAAAGGAACAAGATTCCCAGTATTGTGAATAAAACAGTTTTCATTTGTTTTCGGCTTATATAGCCTATTAAACAATCAATTGTCTAAAAAGTTGAACTGAAAATATTATCAATACAATTTACTGTATATCATGGCATTGGTTTGCGCTAGTCGCAATGCCAGAGAGCGACTTATATTAAGCAGAAGTCTTGAAGAAATAGTGCTTGCCGTTTCAAGGTATTTTAAAAGATTGGTACTATTTAAGCAAAGGATCTTGGCACCATTCTCTCCTACTACAACATCTAAAGAGTGTCTATTCTTCAGCAGAAAGGACAATTCACCCAGAACTTCTCCGGATTGAATGGTTGCTAGTACCTGATGTCCTCTTCGAACTTCTAAAGAGCCTGATAGTAATATAAAGACCGTATTGGTTTGTTGTCCACTTTTGATGATTGCATCTCCACGAAGACACTTAATTACATTGCCTAATTCTACTACTTCTTTGACTTCTTTCTTAGACAAACCACTGAATATGGGAACTTTTTCTTGTTTGGAATCTGCCAACATATCATAGGTAGAATCCAAATCATCTTCAATAAATTGTTGTCGTTCTTTGAGTACAGAGGCATTGCCGAGTACCTCATGCAAAGGTTCAACCAATTCGGGATCGTATTTACCCTCATTCAAAACGCCCCTAAGAGGCGATTGTATATCTTGAAAATGAGCCTTATCGCCCATCAACATTACCAATGGCAACATAATGCCAAATTCAGGATCGTTATAGATATCGTTCTGATAACTGAAGAACCCAATCCTTAGGTAGAGATTA
>JGI12316J15310_10000152_pt3 | contig 15470 bp, 12 predicted proteins | sample MarCyaLeptolynsp_FD_15310 | JGI IMG/M metagenome (IMG submission 15310)
TTTCCACTTCCACCGATAAGAGTATCATTGCCAGCTTCACCCTGAAGTGTATCATTGCCAGCACCTCCATCTAGAAGGTCACCAATATTATCAACTGTTCCCAGAGTATCAGAGTCAAGAGAATCATTACCGCTACCACCAATCAGGGTATCAGCACCCCCTTGACCTTCGATAGTGTCATCACCACCATTACCATCCAGGTAGTTGGCACCGCTTGTGCCAATGATTGTCTCACCACCTTGAGAACCTTCAACGTTCTCAAAGTTAGTAATTGTCTCTGTATTACCACCACCAGAGACTGAGGTTATACCAGCTCCTAGGTCAATGGTGACCAAACCTGCACTAAATGTGACATTAGAATAATCGATGGTATCGATTCCTGTACCACCATCATGGATATCGAAATTGACAAAATCGTCATCGATAACAATATCGTTGCCAACACCACCATTGGTTGTATCGACTCCAGAGCCACCATCTAGGGTGTCATCACCAGCACCGCCATTGAGAGTGTCATCACCTAAACCACCATTAAGGCTATCGTTGCCATAATCTGAAAAAGAATCATCACCTATGAGCGAGTCATTTCCACTTCCACCGATAAGAGTATCATTGCCAGCTTCACCCTGAAGTGTATCATTGCCAGCACCGCCATCTAGGAAATCACCAATATTATCAACAGTTCCCAGAGTGTCGGAGTCAAGGGAATCATTACCACTACCACCAATCAGGGTATCAGCTCCTCCTTGACCTCGTAGGATATCATTACCAGCACCCCCATCTAAGGAGTCATTGCCAGAACCTCCATCTAGGGTGTCATCACCAGCGCCTCCATTGAGGGTATCATTACCACTGTTTCCTTGTAATAAGTTGTTAGCACTGTTGCCATTGATAAGATCATTGCCAGAGCCACCGTTGGCGTTTTCGATTAGGGAGCGGATATCGCCGTTATACTGTAGGGCATTAAAGACATGACCACGGGAGTATTGGTTGGTACCCAGCTGTGCACGCTGAAAATTGCCGCCAACATCTAGATCGCTCCACCCTCCTGGTGCTAAATCGATCGCTAAGTTGGTGGTATAGTTGGAAAAATCGTAGGTATCAACCCCATTTCCATCCCAGACTGTTCGGAAGATTCGATTACCACCAGGCGTTCCTTGACCAACACCATTGACGAACATTTCACCTGTGGTAGTGGAGAAAGTGTAAATTGTGTCCGTAGAATTGGTGTTGAAGTTGGCACCATACATCTGCTGAATCGCTGCGATATCATATATCATCAGCGACTGGGCATAACCCCAAGTTTCGTTAGTGTAGTAGGGTAGTGCATTAAGGTCATGACCAATGTAGGAGCGGTAGGTCATCACCGAGAACTCCATCGAGTCTCGGTTAGAATTCATGGCAACACCTGTAATACCAGCTGCCTCATGACCATGTTCTAAGCCGAGAGCATGACCGAATTCATGCATAAAGGTATGATAGGCAAAGTTGCCAATGACAGGATTGTTATAATCGTTTGTGTTGAACCAAACGTCACCTGCTTCGTAAGATGCCCAAGGAAGATAGGCGTAGGCAGTACTTGGGTCACTTGATTCAGCAATGCGAATTGTTGCGTCGCGATCGCTAGCACCAGTTAATTCAACCATATTGAGACCGGAGACAGCTGAGTACATCTCCATTGCTTCTCGCGCGACAGTTCGCTGGGTTGCGTTCAGTGTTTGGAAACTGCCTGCATGTACTCCTGAGTCTGAATAACCTAATTCGTCTTCATAGTCGTTTGTGAAGTTATCAGTGAAGCTGTAGGTTATTGTGTTGGACTGCCATCGTTCCGTAGCTAGCAAAGCATCAATGTTATTATCGCCGGTTGCTGTATTGAACCATGTTGGCGTAGCACCCCCGTAAACCATTTTTTCCTCCCGCTGGATTATAAATTATCCTCCTATAAAAGAATCAGGAGTTATTTGGACTTTTACGCAAAACTCTATGGTAAATTTCAGAAACTCCAGTATTAAGGTTTGCTAATAAAGTCAAATGGGAATGCTTGGGGAAGTCATAAGTGATCAAAGGCGGCAAACACAACTGATTCTTTACGGTTCACACCAATCCCGAAAGCTGCGTATTTGCGTAAATTAGACACAGTAAAGGAAATAAATCAGCAGCACTTATGTGCAAGCTGTACTTTACGGGAGAAAGAGTGGCAAGAGCGATTTGACTGAGAACCGTCCCATCTCAGGTTCGGGAACCCACCCTTCATGAGACAGGCACACCAAGCTCACTATAGAGATTGGTAGTAAGTCCAAAGGCAACACAAGCTCCTAAAAATCTGCCGATTGAACTTTTTGACGTTCAATATTGAGTCTCCCATTGACCCCTAATATTTGTAGTTAAACGAACCTGGAACACTTATGGCAAAAGTTGTTGGAATTGATTTAGGTACAACTAACTCCTGCGTAGCAGTTATGGAAGGTGGCAAACCTACCGTTATCGCCAACGCGGAAGGTTTTCGCACAACCCCCTCAGTTGTAGCCTATGCCAAAAACGGCGATCGCCTAGTGGGTCAAATCGCCAAGCGTCAGGCAGTTATGAACCCTGACAACACCTTTTATTCTGTTAAACGCTTCATTGGACGCAGATATAGCGAAGTAACTAACGAAACTACTGAAGTTTCTTACAAAGTTGTGAAGGTTGGTGATAATGTAAAAGTAGACTGTCCAGCCCAAAATAAGCAATTTGCACCAGAAGAAATTTCTGCTCAGGTACTACGCAAGTTGGTGGATGATGCTAGTAAGTACCTCGGTGAAACAGTTACCCAAGCAGTAATTACTGTTCCTGCTTACTTTAATGACTCCCAACGTCAAGCGACTAAAGATTCTGGCAAGATTGCTGGCGTTGAAGTATTACGAATTATCAACGAACCTACTGCCGCTTCTCTTGCCTACGGCTTGGACAAGAAGAGCAATGAAACTATTCTGGTATTCGACCTTGGTGGTGGTACTTTCGACGTTTCCATTCTAGAAGTTGGCGACGGTGTTTTTGAAGTTTTGGCTACCTCTGGTGACACTCACCTTGGTGGTGACGACTTCGACAAAAAAATTGTTGATTACTTAGCTGCAGAATTCCAAAAAGCAGAAGGCATTGACCTGCGCAAAGACAAGCAAGCATTACAACGTCTCACCGAAGCAGCGGAGAAAGCCAAGATTGAGCTTTCTAATGTTACCCAAGCGGATATTAACCTACCTTTTATTACTGCTACTCAGGATGGTCCCAAGCACCTAGATACAACCTTGACACGGGGTAAGTTTGAAGAGATCTGTGCTGACTTGATTGATCGTTGCCGCATCCCTGTAGAGAATGCGGTGCGTGACGCCAAAATTGACAGGAGTGCTATTGATGAAGTCGTTTTGGTTGGAGGTTCCACCCGAATTCCCGCAGTTAAAGAACTAGTCAAACGAGTTCTTGATAAAGATCCTAACCAAAGCGTTAACCCTGATGAAGTAGTAGCTGTCGGTGCTGCTATTCAAGGTGGGGTTCTGGCTGGAGAAGTCAAGGATATCTTGCTGCTGGATGTCACTCCCCTATCTTTGGGTGTAGAAACCTTGGGTGGCGTGATGACGAAGATTATTCCTCGCAACACCACCATTCCTACCAAGAAGTCAGAAACCTTCTCTACAGCTGTAGATGGTCAAACTAATGTAGAAATTCACGTTCTCCAGGGTGAGCGTGAAATGTCTACCGATAATAAGAGCCTAGGTACTTTCCGTCTGGATGGTATTCCTCCAGCACCCCGTGGCGTTCCCCAAATTGAAGTTACCTTTGACATAGATGCCAATGGTATCCTTAATGTCACCGCTAAGGACAAAGGCACTGGTAAGGAGCAATCGATTAGTATTACTGGCGCTTCCACCCTACCAGATACCGAAGTCGAGCGCATGGTTAAGGAAGCTGAAGCCAATGCTAGTGCTGATAAAGAGCGTCGTGAGAAAATCGATCGCAAGAACCAAGCAGACTCTCTCACTTACCAAGCCGAGAAGCAAATCAATGAACTAGGTGACAAAGTTCCTGACGCTGACAAAACCAAGGTAGAAGGACTAATCAAAGATCTGCGAGAAGCGGTTGAGAAAGAAGACGACGAACAGATTAAAACTCTGACCCCTGAGTTGCAACAGACTCTCTACAGCATCAGCAGCAATATTTATCAACAAAGTGGCGGTGAAGATGCTGGTGCTCCACCCCCTCCTGGTGGAGATGCTGATGGTGATACTGATTCTACCTCTAGTAGTTCAGGGGGCGATGATGTGATTGACGCTGAGTTCTCAGAAACTAAGTAGGGAAAAAATTTGGAGTTCCCTAAGCAACTTCACACTCTCAGCTCCATTCCAATACGATAAATATTTCTGTAGCGCGGGCGAAATGCTCGCGCTATGGTTTTTATGCAGTTAATAGCCCAGCTCCCATCCGAATTTTACTGCTAGGTCTAATTTGACGAAGTTGAGGAAAAGTTGTTATATTAAACGTAGTCATAACGACTTCGTTTTAAATAATCTTCAAAAGCAAACAGCTTTTGCTTGCTCCATTGGTTCCAATATTTGTAGAGAAGGTGAGCAACATGGTTAAAATTGTCGGCATTAGTGGTAGTTTGCGACCTAAATCCTCCAGCTATCAAGCATTGAAGTTAGCGATCGCGCGAGTGCAAGCTTTAGGAGCATCAGCTCAAATCCTCGATCTCCGACAGATGCAGTTGCCATTTTGTCATGGTGGCGATAACTATCTAGACTACCCAGATGTCATTCGACTACGGGAAACAGTAGCTGAAGCAGATGGCTTGATTCTGGCGACACCGGAATATCATGGCGGTGTTAGTGGTGTGTTGAAAAATGCCTTGGATTTAATGAGTTTTGACCAGCTCTCTGGTAAGGTTACTGGTCTGATTAGTGTGTTGGGTGGTCAATCTAATAGTAATGCCCTCAACGACCTAAGATTGATTATGCGCTGGGTACATGCCTGGGTAATTCCAGAGCAAATTGCCATTGGTCAATCTTGGAAGGCTTTTGGTGAAGATGGCAAGCTGTTGGATGAGAAACTATCGCAACGTTTCGATCAGTTTGCTCAAAGTTTGGTGGAAAATACTCAAAAGCTGCAAGGTAAATTGTAGGGTTTCATATCCATTCGCAAAATTGAAACAACCAATCTTCGTTCAGGATTTCACCATCCGGGTTAGCTACCCCTGTTATCTCAAAAAGGCAGGAGAGTTAACCCGGATTTAGTATTAGCAAGAGCTAAAGCTGATTATGGCTCAAATGTAAATATCATTTTGAGCTTTTTTTATTAGGTATCTTCCTTGTATTGTGGCTTTAGTCTTTAAGAGTTTTCAGCAATCTTGAATAAATTCAAAGCAACTGAAGGAAGGCGTGTGGCACAAGAAATTGTTGCTATTCGAGAAGTACTCAAAAAAAGCGGCTACCGCATCCGCAAACAACCCAAACAGCCTAGTTGGACTGTCTATGTCACCGATGACAAATGCTACCTACTAACCTATAAGCCTGCTCCTATCAGCGATTGGGTGCTTCAACCACAAGAAAATGATGCTTCCTGCCACACCCTCTTAAACCTAATTCAATGCGCATTAACTAACAAACCTGTAAACACTACTACTATCGGGATTTCATGACTTATCTTGAAAGGCTCAGTCCATGGTGCATTATCAAATTGCTCCCTAGTATGCAGCGGCTTACTGTTGCTCGTTTTCGTCGTCGGGGTGATGCTGAAGCTCATTTGCGTATCCTCCGCCGACTAATTCCCCATGCCAAGTTCACTATTATTTATGATCCAGTACTGATTTCCCAAACTCTGCCTGCGGATAATACAGTACATGAAGTCGAAAAATAGTCGAATATTGGCCCTTAACAATCGTTGACGAGCTACCGGGGACTAATGTAGAGACGTGCCAACAGCCCAGGTGAACGAAAACAAGGGTGGGGAGCTGAGGGACAAGAGAGAACTTATAATTTTTGGATAAGCTCGCAACGCATCTAACTTGCACCAAATTCAATCATCAGCTTCTTGTGGAACTTCGCATCTTGCCTGTCGGAAACATGCAAGGTGAATGCGTCTAAGCTTACTTAGCTAGGAAATGCTACCCAAAATTTCGCTCACCCCAACAGCCCTAAGGGCATCATAAAGGTAGGCACATCTCTACTGCGAACATCACTGAGTAATCTCTGGAGGGCGACTGATGAAACTCTTTTGGAATTCACTGCTAATTTCTGTAGGTATCTTGCTATCAGATGGAGCTTCAATTATCTTAGCTGAGTCTGTGCAAACCTCTGAATCTAGTACTCTAACTTTAGAACAAGATACTCCAGAAAATGCAGAAACTACTCAGACACCTAGTTCTGAAGCCGAGGATTCAGCGGAACAACCGGAATTAACTCCAGAAGAAATTACTCGACAGCAGAAGCTAATCGAAGCTGATAGGCTCCATATGAGTGGACAGATTGGGGCAGCTGAGCAGTTATATCGTGAAGCCAAAAACCCTTTTGAGGTAGAGCTTCTAACAGAAGATAAGCCAGAGCCATTTGATGATTCAACTCAACTCTCACCAGTCGGCTCAGTATATTGGCGTGAGTTTCAGGAGGGTAAAAAACGACAACTGGAAACAGCCATTTTGGTGCCACTTCAATTTTTAGTAGAGCAGGAGCCAGCATTTATTCCTGGTTATTTACACTATGCTCAAGCACTCAAGGATTATGAACAGCCAGAAGAAGCTTTAGGAGTACTAGAGCGAGCTTCTAGTCTATATCCTCATCATCCAGAATTACTGGGGGCGAAAATTTCAGCTCAAGTTGAAGCAAATCAGTGGTTAGAAGCATCTCTGGCAGCTCGTCAATTTGCCCTGTTCAACCTCAATCATCCCCAGTCTGAGGAATTTGCGACTCTAGCGGATGAATATCTGGAACAACATCAGTCGGAACTACGGAGTGAACTCAGGGGAAATGCCATCACCAATGGGATTTTAGGGGTAGTGGGTTTTGTCCTCACTGGTAATATTGGCGGTCCATTTTCTGCTATTCAGACGACAAGATTGATGTTGATGGGAGAATCAGCAATCGGGGAGAAGATTGCTGATGAAGCTCAAGAGCAACTGCCAATGCTAGAAGATGAAGAGGTGTTGGCATATCTACGGGAAATAGGCAACAAACTCGCGATTGTCGCAGGTAGGGATGAGTTTGAATATGAGTTTTATGTGGTAATGGATGACCGACTCAATGCCTTTGCTTTACCAGGAGGCAAGATATTTGTCAATGCTGGTGCGATTTTGAAAACCAATTCTGAGGCAGAGTTAGCTGGTTTACTCGCCCATGAGTTAGCCCATGCAGTATTATCTCATGGTTTCCAGCTAGTTATGAGAGGCAACCTTATTGCTAATGTTGGTCAATACATACCCTATGGAGGGACTGCCACTAATTTGATTGTTCTTAACTATAGTCGTGATATGGAACGTCAAGCTGATGCGATCGGCACTAGGATCCTTGCTTCTAGTGGCTATGCAGCAGATGGACTACACAACCTAATGATGACTCTTAGTGAGCAGGAACGCCAACGTCCAGTTTTTGCTTGGCTCTCAACCCACCCAGACACAGAGGAGCGCCTTGCCAATTTAGAAACTATCATTGAGCGCAATGGCTATAATCGCTATACCTACGAAGGGGTGGAAGGACACCTTGTGATCCAGGAACGAGTAGCAAAACTGTTGGATGAATACGAACAAAGCCAGGAAGAAGAAGAGAATTAATACTAATTTTTCTCTTCCCCTTTCCTCATCAATTGAAAATTGACAAATACTAGTCAAGCAAAAGCTTCCAGATAATCCCGTACACGGTTACGGCGCTTGGGTTGTCGTAACTTTTGCAGAGCCTTGGCTTCAATTTGACGTACTCGTTCACGAGATAGCTCCAGAGCACGACCAATTTCTGCTAAAGAGTAGGATTGGCCATCTCTCAACCCGAATCGCATCCGAATTACATCTTGTTCCCGTGTTGTCAAGTCCGCCAGCAGTTGCTGCAAATCTCGTTGTAGTGCTTCTCGCATTAAGGCATCTTCTGGAGAAGCTTCTTCGGTTTCCAACAAGTCTCCCAGTTCAGTGTCTTTTTCTTTGCCCACTTTGATTTCCAAAGACACAGAGCGAGGTACTCGTAGTAAGACTTCCCTCACCTGAGGAGGAGTCATTTCTAGCTCTACAGCAATATCTTCAATGGTTGGGGTACGACCTTTTTTCTGAGAGATTTTACGCTGGGCTTTTTTGATTTTATTGAGCTTTTCGGTGATATGAACTGGTAAGCGGATCGTACGACTTTGGGTAGCGATCGCGCGGGTAATACCTTGACGAATCCACCAATAGGCGTAGGTGCTAAAGCGGTAACCTTTAGTGGGGTCAAATTTTTCGACGGCTCGCTCCAATCCCAGGGTGCCTTCTTGGATGAGATCGAGAAGTTCCAGACCACGATTTTGGTATTTTTTCGCCACCGAGACGACTAAGCGCAGGTTAGCATTGATCATATGAGTCTTGGCTCGGATACCCTCGGCTTGAATTTGGTCTAACTCTTGGAGTGAGATTCCCAGCAGTTGAGCCCAACGCCGTTTACCTGCTGCCACATTGGACTTGAGGTCAGAAACTGCCACACCACTGGCAGCAGCCCACCGTTCCCGGGAAGGGCGGTGTCCTAACTGACACACTAGACGATCATGGACATCAATCAGCTTAACGAAGTACTCAATCACTTCATCCCCTTGCTGGGCAAACTCAGTGCGCTTTTCTTGTAGTCGCATGTAGCGTTGTACTTTTTGGGCTTCCGAAACTTCTTCATCTCGCCGGAGTAAGCGAACCCGACCTATTTCCTGAAGGTACAATCGAACTAGATCAGTAGTGCGACGGTTGGCACTTCGCGAGAAACTATTAGCATCTATACTTTCAAGTTCCGTATCAACCAAATCATTTTCCGCTCCTTCGACATCTTCGCTCATACTATTGAACTCAAATTCATAGTTAGAGGAGTCTTTGTCGAATTCTGTGTCGGCATAGAAAGGAGTGGCTGGCATAATCATCTCTTTATTACGACCGGTTACAACACTCTTGGTCAAGAGTGCGTTAGGACTTATTTCTAGAATTCCCACCCTTGATGACCGGAGAACAGCGTTGATTTTTTTGCTGAACCGTCAAGGAATATTCCTTAACTCTGGTTCCCCTTGCCGATTTCTGCTGCTGATGTCTAAATTTAGTCTCTAATGATACTTGTTTATGTAAACATCGAGGCTAATATCTATCTTTAGCTGGATGTTCCCATTCTTCCTAATATAAGCCTTTATTCATAAATTGGTCAAATTGTTTACTATAGATTTATTTAATAGGTTAATGAATAAAGGCGTATATAAGGCAGATAGGGTAGGATAGGGGTTCTCCTCTAGTAGCTAATGTAAGCTTTTCACTATTAAGAAGCAGTGACTTTGGTCAAAGGCTTTATTAATCTACATCACCAATCAGGTAGATTCCTGAAAGATTTTGAAATTTCTTGCTCCTCCACCTCGACGACGATAGTGCCAGTACATGTTTTTTTATTCGGAATCGCCTAACTTTCGGGGGTAACGCTTCATCAACTCCCTGACCTGCTCAGCATGATAGGAGCTACGGGTGAGGGGTGAGGAAACAACTTGTAGGAAGCCTAAGGACTCACCCAGTTCTCTCCAGGTATCAAACTGAGTAGGAGGAATGAAATTATCCACACTCAAGTGCTTTTGAGTTGGTTGGAGATATTGTCCAATAGTTAGAATATCGCAGTTTACTTCTCGCAAATCCTGCATTACGGTTCGTATTTCAGCATCGGTTTCTCCTAATCCCACCATTAACCCGGATTTAGTGTATACCCAAGGAGCTAATTGTTGCGATCGCTTCAGCAATTCGAGGGATCTTTGATAATCTCCCTGAGGACGTACTCGGCGATAGAGTCGGGGTACAGTTTCTGTATTATGGTTGAGTACCTCTGGTTTACCTTCTAAAATTCCTGCTAGGGCACCCCAGTTACCGCAAAGATCGGGAATCAATACCTCAATTGTCGTCCCTGGTGAGATACTCCTGACAGCTTCAATGCAGCACACAAATTGAGAAGCTCCTCCATCAGGTAAATCATCCCGGTTAACAGAGGTGATGACTACGTGGTTTAACCTCAGACGTTTTACTGCTTGTGCTAAGCGAGTTGGTTCTGTCGGATCAAGAGCTTTGGGCTTTTTCTCAAAATCAATGTCACAATAGGGACAGGCTCGTGTACAAGCTGGTCCCATAATCAAAAAGGTAGCCGTTCCAGCATTGAAGCATTCCCCGATATTGGGACAAGAGGCTTCCTCGCAAACGGTATTGAGTGCCAAATCCCGTAAAGTTTCTTTAACATTGCCGACACGCTCCCATTGAGGGGCTTTGACACGCAACCATTCTGGCTTAACTACCACTCTCTGCTGACTCCCACTGAGGTGACACAATGATTATCGTAGCAAGTAGGGGGTTAATTGCGGAGGTAACATGATAACATAGATAGACTATTGCTTAACAGCAACATCGGGATGTAGCGCAGTTTGGTAGCGCACTTCGTTCGGGACGAAGGGGTCGCAGGTTCAAATCCTGTCATCCCGATTATTTGCCGTTAATTTTCAACTAGGTTGCTTCTCTTGAGACTTGATACCTTTTGAGCTTTCTTCAAAAAACTCCAAGGTTTTGAGTAAGCGAAGAGCTGAGTTATAAGCATCCTCTGTGAAAGATAACTGCTCTTCTCGGTTATCTACCAAACCATCAACCACTAATTGCAAGAAACCAATCATTGGATTGAGACGAGTGCGCACTTCATAAGAGGTGCGGAATAAAGCATTATTTACAGCTTGATTAATAACTTCATCAGAACCTCGATCAAATTGCATAGTGTACAAACGATTATAGTGACCTCCTTGCTTGAGAAGTTCCTCATGGGTGCCAATTTCCACTACTTGTCCTTTTTCCATCACAGCAATTTGATCAGCTTGTTGGATAGTGGAGAGTCGGTGAGCAATGACAATTGTTGTGCGATCGCGGCATAGTTCATCAATTGCCTGTTGCACTAACCTTTCCGACACTGTATCTAGCGCACTAGTAGCCTCATCCAAAATTAAAATATCTGGGTTACGCAGCAGCGCACGAGCAATTGCTATTCTTTGTCGCTGTCCTCCAGAAAGCATGATACCGCGCTCACCAATTTCTGTAGCAAACCCTTGGGGTAAACCAAGAATAAACTCGTAGGCATTGGCTCTTTTGGCTGCTGCAATAATTTCATCATCAGTGGTGTTTTCCCTACCGTAGGCGATATTGTTGCGCACTGAAGTATTAAATAAAAATGTATCCTGGCTAACAATCCCCATTGCTTGCCTGAGCGATCGCAAGTCATATTCTCTCAAATCGTGTCCATCTATGGCAATTTTGCCTGCAATAGGATCATAAAATCTGGGTAGCAAATCTGCTAAAGTTGATTTTCCTGCTCCAGAAGAACCAACTAAAGCTAGGGTTGTGCCTTTTGGGAGCCATAAGTTTACTTTACTGAGGACTAAATCTTGATGCTCTGGATAAGCAAAAGAGACATCTTCTAAAAGAATACCTTGTTCTATTTTTTGATACAGTTTATTGCCATTAGCCATAAAAGGTTTATTATCCTTTCTCAGGAAATTGGCAACAATTTCAGTACTAGGAGAGGCATTGGCAAATTGACTTCTTTGTCCATTCAATTTTGCCACAACTGGAAGTAATCTGTTCAGGACAAATAGATAAATACCCAAAACAGCTATTAATGCCTTGGCAGAAACATCCTGGAATAAAAAGACTTTACCCAAAAAGACAATCGCTAACATGGCCAAAATTCCTAAAATCTCATTTATTGGTCCCAGGATGGCAAAATTGGCTTGGGATTGATATTCTGCTTGTTCTCGTTCGTTAAGAAATTTATTAATGCGCTGATATTCAGCAGCTTCATTACCAACAGATTTAATTAGTCGTATCCCTGTCAGTATTTCCAGTAAAGCAGTAGAATAATTTCTTGATTTTTCTGAAAGTAATCGCCCGAATTTCTTGGCACGATTAACAAAAAATTGATTAATTGATGTTACTAGTATTAGTAAAATAGTTGATGCTACGGTTAATTGCCAAGAAATAGTAATTAAGATACCAACAAATATTAAAACAGTTATACCACTAATGAATAACTGGATAGCTATTTTAATTGCATTTGCTGCTCTACCAACTTCTTGGTTGACTTTATTAACTAAGTCTCCAGTCTTGATTTTTACAAAATAGTCTAAATCAACTTCTAAAATTAATCTTATACCAGCTTTTCTAATATCGTTAATCAGTCTCTTGGCCAAGGAAAAAGAAACTAAAGAAGTAACATAAGCAGCAATATTTTTTAGGATTATTGCCAGTAGAACTGCCCCAAACATCCAAATAATGCCGTTTCCTGTTTGACTATCAACAAAAACAGACAAAATTTTCCTAATAAGTGGTGGCCCTGCATCTAATTCTAGGCTTTCTTGGTTTAAAAAACCTATCACTAGGGGCACAATTAGTGTAGTACTAATACCATTAAAAATGGCACTAGAAAAACCAAGGATGATAGTTAAGATAATCCAAACAGGGTAACGTAGTGCGTAGCTTAAAAGTAGCTTATTAGGAGACATAGAATATTTACTACTAGGAAATAAAATATAGCGTTTCTCATTGAGATGAGGTACAAAGTTCTTAGTTTTTAGCAATGGGGAATGGGTAATAGGAGATGTACCTCATGGATGCGAGAACTGCTATACTTAAATTTAATACTTACTAGTTTGTTAAAGATTAGCAATAACATCTGAAAGAAGTACTGCCATTGTATCAGTACTATAATACTGGACACATCGCTCCCTCGATTTTCTTCCCTGAGCATTGGCAGCATCTAAATCTTCAAAGATCAATTGAATTTTTTGAGCAATTTGTTCTGGAGCCTCAGCATCTACTAGGTAACCTGTGTCTCCTAAAATTTCTGGGATATCGCCAACGTGGGTGGACAAAATCGGCTTTGCCATTGCCATACCATCTGTCAGTTTTAGGGGAAACTGCGCTCTAGCTACGGTCGTATCTCTCTGGGGAACAACTACAATATGAGCAGCAGCTAAAACCTCAGGCATTAGTTCAACAGGCAGCCTTGGTAGTTTAATAATCCAGCGCCCCCATTTTTCCATAAGCTGATCATCATAGTTGTCATAGGGACTGCCACCAACAATCACGAGTCTTAAATCTGGCTCATTGAGATACTCTAGTGCTATTAGTACATCTTCAACTCCCTTGTGAGGTCGTGGTGCTCCAGGAAACATTAAGATTCGATACCCAGAAAGATTATAACGAACCCTGCTTACCTCTGGGTCATACTGATCGGGATTAAACAGGGAAGTATCTTTGCCATTGGGGAGGTAAACACCACCAAAGCGTTTTTGGAGAAACTGGGTATCTATAGTTAGAGCATCAGCACGAGATACTAAATTTTCGAGCCAGTTGAGATATAAAGGATGATCTGGATATCTCAATTCACCTTCTTTTTTAAAAATATCTCTGGCTAACTGCTTGAGACTAGGACTATACTTCCATTCAGTTCCACCGTACCAACTGAGTTCCCAGTCGTCCATATCTAAGATAACCGGACGCTTAGTTTGCAGTTTTCTAATTAAGGATAAACCAAAGCTTGTTGGCTTTGGTTTGACGGCATAAATAATATCTCCATCAATTTTGTTCAAAGCTGTTTTCGCGACTGCAAAAAACTTTGGGTAATTCTTACCAGGTATCGATATAATCGGCATATTATCAGGAGGAATGGCATACAATTCTTTGCCGAAAAGGAAGCCAACTATCTCGACATGATAACTTAGTTTTATCAAGACTTGAGCTAACAAAAAGGCTCGCACTGAACCGCCACCAGATAGATCGCTAACAACTAATGAAACTTTCAAATTTGTTCTGCTCCACTTAGCTTGAAAACTTGCAAATTAGCTCTATACAAACTTAGTCTACTAGCTTTAAACTACCAGTCTGTAAGCCATCAAATATAAGATTAATTTTGCTGCGTTGCTCATCGGTGACTTTATAGTCAGAAAGGATAGTGTTGACCAATTGTAGATGTTGTAGACGACTCAATTGACCTGCATTAAGAATGCTGTCTACGATTGAGTTATTGGTTTGAGTAGAGTGATTGTCAATATTTACTGTCATTGGCTATTTCAGGCAATAAAGCTTTGGTTCTATAATTTTAGAAGGAACAGAGTAAATCTAAAATCTAAAATCTAAAATCTAAAATCTCAATTGAAGAGGTATAGCATAACCTATGCAGGTAAACCGGATTCCAGTACTTTCTGATAACTATATCTTTTTGCTCTATGATCCTCAGCAAAATACGGCTGCGGTGGTTGATCCGGCAGTAGCACAGCCGGTATTGCAGCGTCTTGAAGAGCTTGGGGCTCAATTAGTGAGCATCTTCAATACTCACCACCACTCAGATCATGTAGGGGGAAATCGGCAACTGATGCGACGTTTTCCAGAAGTCTGTGTATATGGGGGAGCAGAGGATCGAGGTAGAATCCCTGGACAACAGGTTTTTTTGCTCGAAGGCGATCGCGTCGAGTTTGCTGGTAGAGTTGGCGAAGTATTCTTTGTACCTGGACATACCAGTGGGCATATTGCTTACTATTTTCCCCCAACAATGGAGGGTGAAACTGGGGAGCTATTTTGCGGTGACACTCTATTTGCTGGAGGATGTGGCAGACTTTTTGAAGGTTCACCAGCACAGATGCTAGATTCCCTGAGTAAGCTACGAGCCTTACCAGATGCAACAAGGATTTGGTGCGCTCATGAATACACCTTGAAAAACTTGCAATTTGCGCTGAGTGTAGATGGGGGGAACCCAGACTTACAAGCTCGATATAATGAGGTTCAAGCAGCTCGTCATCGCGGAGAAGCAACAGTGCCATCCCAGGTAGGGATAGAAAAGCGCACAAATCCCTTTTTACGCTGGGAGCATCCTTCTCTACAGGCTGCTGTTAAGGCACAAGAACCTGTAAAAACCTTTGCGCGGTTGCGAGGGATGAAAGATCAGTTTTAGAGCTGGGGGAGATGAGGAGCTGGGGGAGCTGGGGGAGCTGGGGGAGCTAGAGGAGTAATACTAAATCCGGTTTCCATACCCCCCTAACAATCTAGGCAACATTTAACCAGTGATAATTAGTGAGCTTTTTGATTTCTTCGGTCATTTCTCTGAGAATATTACAACGTTTGACTAGCACATACTCTAGCTCATCGATATTTTCAAAATACTCATTTACTAAGGGTTCATCGACTAACTTCCATAGTCTTTCTGCTGGCTGTAATTCTGGAGAATATGCGGGTAAAT
>JGI12316J15310_10000042_pt105 | contig 15469 bp, 13 predicted proteins | sample MarCyaLeptolynsp_FD_15310 | JGI IMG/M metagenome (IMG submission 15310)
GCTCGCCCAGCAGAGACCACATGGCCATTTCCACAGCGCCTGTGTCAGACGCCGGAACAATGCCGATCTTGTAATCGTCGGGGATACCCAGAACGGACCGCGTCAGGTCAATCGCCTGTGCCAGCTTCGCCTTGCCCGGTTTCGAGCGGTGCGAACGGCCAAGACACGCGTCTTCCAGTTTGGATAGGGACCATCCCGGCCGCTTGGCGCAGGGCCCGGATGAAAAATTAGGATTCGCCGGACGAATGCCCGGAGTCGTAACGTCTGCCATGGTTTGTCTCCCTCCTCGCAGAGGGTCGCGCTTCGTTGGGGAAGCGTGGCCCGCGCCGTAGATAGGGGAGCAGGCCCCAAAGGTCAAATGACGGTTTCGCGGCACTGCCATGCAGACCGCCCCTTGAATTAATGACCAGCGGTCATATTTTGGCATCAACGAAGCGGAACACTTGGAAGGACTATCTCATGGGCTGGAATGCGAAGAACGTCCCCGATCAATCGGGTAAACACATCATCGTCACCGGGTCCAACAGCGGCATCGGCTTCGAAGCGGCCAAGGTGCTCGCCGGCAAGGGCGCGCACGTCACCCTCGCCTGCCGCAACGCGGACAAGGCCAAGGACGCCCAGGCCAGGATCAAGAAGGCTTACAAGGATGCGACGGTTGAAACCGGCTCGCTCGACCTTGCCAGCCTCAAGTCCGTTGCAGCCTTCGCCGCTACTTACCGCAAGAAGCACCGCAAGCTGGACATCCTCATCAACAATGCCGGCGTGATGGTCCCGCCCTATGGCAAGACGGAAGACGGCTTTGAGCTTCAGATCGGCTGCAACCACCTCGGCCACTTCGCCCTCACCGCTCAGCTTGTTGATCTCGTCAACGAAGCACCGGAAGGCCGCGTCGTCTCCGTCGCCAGCCAGGCGCACCGGGGCGGCAAGATCAACTTCGACGACCTGCACTGGGAAAAGGGGTACCAGCAATGGCCCGCCTATGGGCAAAGCAAGCTGGCCAACCTGCTGTTCACCTACGAACTCGCCCGCAATCTCGCTGAAACAGGGCACGCCACCCGCGCCACCGCCGCCCACCCCGGCTATTCATCAACCAACCTCCAGCGCACGATGACAGCGGGCACCGTCATGAATGCCCTCTTCGCGCAAAGCCAGAAGGCTGGCGCCCTGCCGACCCTGCGCGCCGCTACAGACCCGGATGCAGAGTCCGGCTCCTACTGGGGTCCCAACGGCATCATGGAAATGCGCGGCAGCCCCGTGAAGGTGAAATCCAACCGCCGTTCCCACGACAAACGCGTCGCCCGGCGCCTATGGGAGGTGTCGGAAGAACTCACTGGTCAGACATTCTCGCTCTGACTAATGATCTTCATTGATCAAGCGCGGCCCGCACGGCATTCTGTGTGATCAACATGTAGGCCGACTGATCGTGAGTTGCGCCCATTGGGAGTAAGGTTATGGGCCGCAACATCCTGCTGATCACCACCGACCAGATGCGCTACGACGCTCTGGGCTGCACCGGCGGCACCGTCGCCCGCACCCCGCGCATTGATGCGCTGGCAGCGAACGGCATCAACTACTCCCGCGCCCACAATCAATGCGTCACCTGCATGCCTGCGCGCGCCAGCATCATCACCGGGCAGTATCCCGCTACCCATGGCGTGTGGACCAACGGGGTCCCCTTGCCGGAAGACGCCCCCTCTGTCGCAAGTGAATTGGGCGATGCCGGCTACAAGACAGCGCTCATCGGCAAGGCGCATTTCGAACCATGGCTCTCACCGCCCGGGTTCTATGAAAACGACATGGCCAAAAAAGGCGAGACCGGCCCCCATCGCGGCTTTGACCGCATGGAACTCGCCAACCATTTCATGACCGGCAACTTCCACTACGACCAGCTGATGATGGGCCAGCACAAGGACCAGATCGGCGGCTTCTACCCCATGGTCACGCCCGAAGGCCGCCAGAATCATATCGGCGGCGGCGACACCGGTGCCATTCAGTGCTGGGTCAACGACATGCCCAAGGAGCTTTACCACACAGACTGGGTTGCGGATCGTGTGATCTCCTTCCTCAATGGTCTGGATGCGGAGCAGGACTGGTTCATCTGGATGAGCTTCCCCGACCCTCACCACCCCTGGGATCCACCGGCCTCTGAAATCAGCCGCGTCAACTGGCGTGACCTGGACCTGCCCGAGCTATACGCCGCGACGGCAGAAGAACGTGAAAAACTGCTGGAGCAAAAACCACGTCACTGGAAAGGCGCATGGGATGGCTCGTTGCGGACCAATTTCGAGTTCCCGCCGAATTTCCGCCCCGCCGATCTGACCGACGATCAGGTGCGTGAAATCAACGCCATGAACCACATCGAGAACGAGATGATCGACTACGCCTGCGGACGGGTCTTTGATCGCATCACAGAGCGCGGCTGGGACGGACGCACGGACATCTTCTTCACAACCGACCATGGCGAACTGCAGGGCGATTTCGGCCTCATGTTCAAGGGCGCCTTCCACGTAGACGCCCTCATGCGCCTGCCCTTCCTCTGGCGCCCGGCACCGGATGCGGATGTCTCGCCCGAAGTCCTGGCAGACCCAGTCGCCCACATCGATCTCGCCCCGACCTTCTGCAGCATCGCGGGGCTTGACGTCCCCGACTGGATGGAAGGTACTCCACTGCCCAAATCAGCCGAAGAAGCAAACGCGCAGCGGCGCGAAAACGTCCTCACCGGTTGGGACAGCGAACACAGGAACTCCGACGACCCGGGCAAGAAAAAACTCTCCCTGTCGCTCCGCACCATCACCACCAGGGACTATGTGGTCACCGCCTACCTTCCGGGGTCGATCTATGACGGGACGGAAGGGGAGCTCTACGACCTGGCGGACGACCCCCTGCAGAAGGTCAACCGTTGGAATGACCCCGCCCTTGCCTCCGTGCGCAGCGACCTGCTGGCGACCATGAAGGACCTTTGGCCTGCAGAACCAACCGTACGCCGACCGCAGATCGCCCCCGCCTGATAAACCGGGGCCCATCCGACGTCCCGCTCGATGAACCATGTGAATTCTGGTTTGCATGAATCGCCGTTGACTTGAGGTTGCTCGCGCGGCCTCATGCGGCTCATGCCTGATACCACGCCAGATACTTCCCCCAACTCCCGGATCATCCCGTCGCAGCGGCATCTGTTCGACATCCCCGAAGATGTCGCCTATCTCAACTGCGCCTACATGGCGCCGAACCTGAAGGCCGTCACTGCCGCGGGCATCGCCGGTGCGGAGCTAAAGGCAGTCCCCTGGACAGTCACCGCGCCGGACTTCTTCGAGCCTGCGGAACACGCCCGTACCCTCTTTGCCCGGATGATCGGCGCGACGGCGGACGACATCGCCATCGTGCCCTCCGCCTCCTATGCCATCGCCAGCGCCGCCAAGAACCTGCCCTTGAGCAAAGGCCAGGAAATCATCACGCTGGCTGAGCAGTTTCCGTCCAACGTCTATGTCTGGCGTGAGGCGGCCGCAGATGCCGGCGCGACTGTTGTCGCCGTGCAAAAGCGACAGGACGGCTGGACCGAGCCATTGCTCGAAGCGATCACCGACAGGACGGCCATCGTCGCCATTCCCCACTGCCATTGGACCGATGGCGCGCTGGTTGACCTTGATGCGGTCAGGGCCCGAACCAGGGAATTTGGCGCCGCCCTGGTCATAGATGCCTGCCAGTCCATGGGCGCCATGCCGTTTGATGTTGCCCGCTACGACCCGGACTTCATCGCCGCCCCCTGCTACAAGTGGCTGCTCGGCCCTTACGCCATGGGCTTCCTCTACGTAGCTCCTCGGCACCACGAGGGCACACCACTTGAGCAGACATGGACGGCCCGTGAGAAGTCGGAAGACTTTGCGCGGCTGGTGAACTATGCCACCGGTTTTCAGCCCGGCGCGCGCCGCTACGACATGGGCGAACGCGCCCAGTTCCATCTCATGCCCATGGCCACCGCCGCCCTTGAACAGATCCTCGACTGGGGCGTCGACAGCATTGCCGCAACCCTGATCGAGAAAACCCGCGCCCTCACGAGGGAAGCGGCAACGCTCGGCTTTGTCGCAGAACCTGAAAGTCGTCGCGCCGGCCATTATCTTGGCCTGACCCGCGAAGCACCTTTGCCGGACGATCTGCTGGCAAGACTGGCCACCGCAAATGTTTTCGTCAGCGTTCGCGGATCAGCCATCCGGGTGACGCCCCATGTCTATACGTCGGACAGCGACATGGAACGATTCATGACGGCCCTGGAGTCCGCGCTGTGAACGACAAACGCAGCAGCACTGCATGGGCCTTGCTGGCCCTGCTCACCGCATGCTGGGCCTCCGCTTTCACCTTCACGGCGATGGCGCTGGAAGGCATCTCTCCTGAATGGCTGGTGGTGTTCCGCCAGTTGATCGCCGCAGCCATGCTCTTTCCGCTGGCCCTGAAACTGGGACAGCTGACTGATGTCCCTCGCGCCGCGTGGGGCTGGCTGACCGCTCTTGCCGTGGTGGGCAACGTTGCACCCTTCTATGTCATTAGCTGGGGCCAGCAACACATCGAGTCCGGCCTTGCAGCCATCTTCATCACCATGATGCCGCTCATGACATTGGCCCTGGCGCATGTGTTCGTTCCCGGCGAACGCATGACGGCGCGGCGGCTGGGTGGATTCGCCGTAGGTCTTGCCGGCGTGGCACTGATCGTAGGCCCGGAAGTTCTCCTCGATGTCGGCACCACCAACCTCGAACTGCTGGCTCAGGGGGCGGTGCTCTTCGGCGCGGTCCTGTTTGCCGCAAATGCCATCATCGCCCGCAACATGCCGCCGATGGATTTGTGGGGCCGCTCGGCCTTCACCAGCGGCATCGCCTTCGTGGTGATCCTGCCTCTGGCGCTCGCCACAACACCGCTGCCAACTGATTTGCCCGGGCCACAATCTCTGCTCGGTATCGTTGGAACCGGCATCTTCGCCACCGGCCTCGCCACGGTGATCTACTACAAGCTGATCGACGAAGCAGGACCGACCTTCATGTCGCTGACCAACTACCTCGTCCCGCCCGTCGCGCTGGTTGCCGGCATCATCGTTCTGGGCGAACAGCCATCAATATGGGCTCTGGCAGGCCTGGCACTCATTCTGGCAGGCATCGGCATTGCCGAGCTCAAGCGCAAGCGCGCCTGACGTTGCGGATCAGACTGAAATCTCGCCCTTGAGATAGTCTGCGCACGTCCCCTCAACAATCACCCGATCATCCGCCAGCCGGGTCCAGATGGTGCCACCGCGTGGCGACATCTGCCGGGCCACCATCTGTTCCTTCTTCAGCTTGCGCGTCCAGAACGGCGTGACATCGCAAAAAGCCGAGCCGGTCACATGATCTTCGTTGACGCCATGGGCGGGAGCAAAGACACGATTCACAAAGTCGAACCCGGATCCGTCATCGCCGGGCGCAGTGGCAATCACCACCTGATCACGCGGCCCGGCAAATCGCGCCAGCGGCTCGAATGCCGGCTTGAGCCGGGCAACCTCGTCAGCGCGATCAAATACGGCAATCAGGTTGGCCCCACTGAGAACCATCCGCGGACGCACACCAAGCATCGCCCCCAGCTCGCGCGGCTCCGCCATCGGCTTCGACGGGCGCGCGGGAAAATCCATCACAAGCCGGCCTTCATCGCCGCGGGACACAGTGAGCGTGCCGGACAAAGTCTCAAAGGCCACGTCGGCGGCACCGGGTGTCAGGTGGGTCAAAATCACATGGGCCGTTGCAAGCGTCGCATGCCCGCACAGCTGCACTTCCACAGTCGGCGTAAACCACCGCAGCCTGTACCCGTCCCCTTCAGCCACAAAGAAAGCCGTTTCGGCCAGGTTGTTTTCAGCCGCAATCGCCAGCATCTGCTCGTCGGTCAGCCATGCATCAAGCGGCACGACCGCAGCCGGGTTTCCCTCAAAGGGTCTGGATGCAAACGCGTCGATCTGAAAGAGGGTGAGCGGCATGAGATATCCCCGGGTAGCGACCGTCATCAGGAAGGATCGCGCAACACCCAGCCATGGTCGAGCGGCCCTGCGCCTGCACCAATCTTCGGCGCATGCGTCATAGCCATATGCACATAGTCGCGTGCATCTTCCACCGCATCCACAACATCCCTGCCCTGCGCCAGCAGGGTCGCGATGGCACTCGCCAGCGTGCAGCCGGTTCCGTGGGTCGACGTTGTATTGATACGGGGGCTGGTGAAAGTTCGAATTTCGGATGGTGTCGCCAGCACATCCACCACCACGTCGCCGCCCAGATCACCCCCGGTGACCAAGACACAATCAGGACCCGAAGCGAGCAATGCCCGCGCTGCCTCCCGCATGTCACCGGCTGTTTTCACAGGCTGATCAGCAAGCACGGCAGCTTCGTGAATGTTTGGGGTCGCGATAAACGCCAGCGGCAGCAACCTTCCAATCAGCGCCGCCTCGGCCTCCTGCTGCAGCAGCCTGTCACCCGATGTGGCGACCATCACCGGGTCGACCACAAGCGGTGGCACCTCGTCATAGGCTTCAATCGCGTCTGCTACCGCCTCGATGATATCTGGTGAATGCAGCATGCCGGTCTTGAAGGCATCAACACCAATGTCGCAGATCACTGCATCCATCTGCTGGCGCACAAGCTCAGGCCGCAACCCTTCAACGCCGTGCACACCTGTCGTGTCCTGAACGGTGATCGCCGTCACCGCTGTCGCTGCATACCCACCAAGCGCGGTGACAGTCTTGATGTCCGCCTGGATACCTGCCCCGCCGCCTGAATCCGACCCGGCAACAATCAACACCCGCGCCAGGTCGGATGGCGTGATCTCGGTCACGCGGAGCGGCTCTCGATAACGGTGCAGATGTCGTTCACCACACGCTCGACCAGCGTGTTGTCATCCCCTTCCGCCATCACGCGGATCAGCGGTTCGGTGCCGGACTTACGGATCACCAGACGGCCCTGATTGCCCAGCGCCTGGGTGCCCGTCTCAATCGCATCCTTGACCTGGTCATCCTCCAGCGGCGCACCATCACGGAACCGAACATTGCGCAGCAGCTGCGGCAGGGGATCAAACAGGTGGCATATTTCGCTCAGGGGTTTTTGGGTTTCTGCCAACACCGCCATGACCTGCAACGCTGCAATCAGCCCGTCACCGGTTGTCGCGAAATCAGAAAGCACCACATGGCCTGACTGTTCACCGCCGAGGTTGAAACCATTGGCCCGCATATGCTCCACCACATAGCGATCACCCACCTTGGTGCGCGCCAGCGTCATGCCCTTGCTTTCAAGATAGCGCTCAAGGCCAAGATTGCTCATCACGGTCGCAACGATGCCACCACCCTGAAGCATCTGCTTGTCAGCCCAGGACTGCGCGATGGCGGCCATCACCTGATCGCCATCAACCGTCTCGCCATGCTCATCTACAATGATGACGCGGTCCGCATCCCCATCAAGCGCAATGCCGATATCGGCACGCAGCTCGCGCACCTTTCCGGCCATCATCTCAACTGAGGTTGATCCGCACCCTTCGTTGATGTTGGTCCCGTTCGGATCAACACCTACAGAAAAGACTTCCGCGCCAAGTTCCCACAAGGCGGCAGGCGCAACCTTGTAGGCTGCGCCGTTCGCGCAATCCACGACGACCCGAATACCGTCCAGGCTCAGGTGCCGAGGGAATGTCCGCTTGGCAAATTCGATGTACCGCGCCTGCGCATCTTCAATACGCTTGGCTCGCCCAATGCTCGATGGGGCCGCCAACCCGTCAGACAGACCATTGTCCATGTGGTGCTCGATGGCGTGCTCGACGTCGTCAGACAGTTTGTAACCGTCAGGGCCAAACAGCTTGATACCGTTGTCGCCAAAACTGTTGTGGGACGCGGAAATCATGACACCCAGATCAGCGCGCAAGGAGCGAGTCAGCATCGCCACAGCCGGCGTCGGCAGCGGCCCAAACTGAAACACATCCATGCCTACAGACGTGAAACCGGCCACCAGGGCATTTTCGATCATGTAGCCGGACAGACGCGTGTCCTTGCCGATCACCACCCGGTGGCGGTGCTCCCCGCGCGTGAAAACGCGCCCGGCCGCCATACCTACCTTGAGAGCGGTTGAGGCAGTCATCGGTTCGAGATTTGCACGGCCACGAATGCCGTCAGTTCCAAAATATTTGCGTGACATGAAATGTCCCCCGCGTCGTCCTTGCCGGTCTGTACGACCGTTATTTGACGCGCACTATAGACAAAGGCGTTGAGTACTAGGTTAACGAATGTTTTCAGCGTGTTACCGGGTTCAATGCTCAAGCGCACCGGTTATCGCCAGTGCGTCCTTGAGCGCGCCCGGCGCGTGGGTGCGGATATAGCGGGCACCGGCCCGCGCTGCAAACATCTCGGCAGCAAGCGTCGCGGGTCCGATATCCGCTACATCCCGCCCGGTCATTTTCCGCAGAAAACTCTTGCGGGAGACCGAGACAAGCACCGGCAAGCCGTAGCGCGCCTCGAGGCGGCCGATCTCACGCAGCACCGTCAGGGACACGTCCGGGTCCGTGCCCAGAAAGAACCCCATACCGGGATCAAGAACACACCGCTCCCGGGCAATCCCGGCAGCCTCCAACGCCGCAAGCCGATCATCGAAGAAGGTAAAGATTCGGTCCCAGATGTCTGTCACAGCCACATCTTGCCGCTGGGCCCGCCCGCGCCCCTGCACCCCGTGCATGATGATGAGTCGGGCCGACGCACTCGCCAGCGCCGGATAAATCTCCGGATGCGGAAAGCCCTGGATGTCATTGAGGTAGGGAACGCCCTGCCCCAGCGCCCAAAGCTGCACGTCCAGCTCAAAACTGTCGACCGAGACCGGGATGCCCGCCTCGACAAGCTGCGGCAGCACACGGCCCAGACGCGCAATCTCTTCAGCCGCCCCTACATCGGCTGAGTCCGGATGGCTGGACGCAGGCCCCAGATCAATCATGTCAGCTCCCTGCGCCATCAACGCACACGCGTGATCGACCGCTGCCTGCGGGTCGAGATATCTGCCGCCGTCAGAAAATGAATCGGCGGTGATGTTCACAATGCCTAGCAATGTCGGTGAGGAAGTCATGAAGGACGCATCCGGCAAAATGAAAAAGGCCCGGGAGCATAAACGCCCGGGCCTTTTCACAACAGAGGTGTGAGCGCTTAGGTGCCTTGCGGCTCCGCACCCGGCGGAACGCTTCCCGTGTCTCCCGTCGGACGACGCCCGGCAGAAGGAACAGAAGACGGCGTGCCCTGCTCAGGCGTCACATCATCATCCGTGTTTCGCTCAGGCTTGGTGCCCTTGAGCAAAGCCTTGATCTCGTCACCGGAGAGCGTCTCATACTCAAGCAGGCCCTGACCGATCACTTCCAGCTGGTCACGCTTTTCCGTGAGGATGCGGGTTGCTTCCTCATGACCGGCTTTCACAAACCGCGCGACTTCAGCGTCAATCTGACGAGCCGTGTCTTCCGACACATTCTGGTTGCGCGCCACGGAGTGCCCCAGGAACACTTCTTCCTGGTTCTCACCAAAGGCCAGCGGACCAAGCGAGTCCGACATGCCCCAGCGCGTGACCATGTTCTTGGCGAGCTTTGTGGCCTGTTCAATGTCAGACCCGGCGCCGGCGGTGACAGCGTCATGGCCGAACACAAGCTCTTCCGCCACACGGCCACCCATGAGGATCGCCATACGGGACATCATTTCTTCCCGGCTCATGGAGAGCTTGTCACCTTCCGGCAGTTGCATCACCATGCCCAGCGCCCGGCCACGCGGAATGATCGTTGCCTTGTGGATCGGGTCCGTCGATGGAACGTTCAGCGCCACCAGCGCATGACCGCCCTCGTGATAGGCCGTCAGCTTCTTTTCGTCGTCGGACATCACCATGGTGCGCCGTTCAGCGCCCATCATCACCTTGTCCTTGGCATCTTCAAACTCAGACATGGTGACCAGACGTTTTGCCCGGCGCGCCGCCAGCAAGGCAGCTTCATTCACCAGGTTCGCAAGGTCAGCACCGGAGAAACCCGGCGTGCCACGTGCGATTGTGCGTCCGTTGACGTCCGGCGCCAGCGGCACCTTGCGCATATGCACCTTGAGGATTTTCTCACGGCCAACAATGTCCGGGTTGGGAACAACAACCTGGCGGTCGAAGCGACCGGGACGCAGCAGCGCCGGGTCCAGCACGTCCGGACGGTTGGTGGCGGCAATCAGGATGATGCCCTCATTGGCCTCAAAGCCGTCCATCTCCACCAGCAACTGGTTGAGGGTCTGTTCGCGCTCGTCATTGCCGCCGCCCAGGCCCGCGCCACGATGGCGGCCCACAGCGTCGATTTCGTCGATGAAGATGATGCACGGCGCATTCTTCTTGGCCTGCTCGAACATGTCACGCACACGGCTTGCACCAACGCCGACGAACATCTCCACAAAGTCAGAACCGGAGATCGTGAAGAACGGCACATTGGCTTCACCTGCCACCGCACGCGCGATCAGCGTCTTACCTGTGCCGGGAGGGCCCACAAGCAACGCACCCTTGGGAATACGTCCGCCCAGCCGCTGGAACTTCTGCGGGTCCTGAAGGAATTCGACGATTTCCTGCAGGTCGTCCTTGGCTTCGTCCACACCCGCAACGTCGTCAAACGTCACCCGGCCATGGCGCTCGGTCAGCAGTTTCGCCTTCGACTTGCCAAAGCCCATGGCCTTGCCGCCGCCACCCTGCATCTGACGCATGAAGAAAATCCACACACCGATCAACAGCAGCATCGGGAACCAGGAGACCAGCACGCTCAGAAGCGTCGGCGAGTCGGATGAGCTCGGACGGGCTGAAATCTGCACACCGCGCTCATAAAGGCGCTCGGTCACATTGGAATTGGGCGGCGCATAGGTGGTAAAGGCCCGGCCATCAGAAAATGAGCCGGTGATTTTCTCACCCTGAATGGTCACATCCGCGACAGAGCCCGCATCAGCCTCCGCGAGAAGCTCGGAGAAAGTGATATCGGTTGTTGCACCCTGCTGGGCCGGAGCCTGAAACAGATTGAACAGCGCCACCAGCAGCAGAGCAATGATGACCCAAAGCGCGAAATTGCGAAAATTGTTCACAGGATTTTGGTCCTTGTCGGCGCGTCAGGGCTCAAAATGGTCCAAACGCGGCAGTTTCCTTGTTGAAAGCCAGCATATTCAAAGATAGGCGGGCAATAAAGGATTACTAGTCCTTAGAGCAATTCCAAAACTGCTTAACGAGCCTTGAATCTCAAAGCCTTAGCGGCACCTTAGCCACACCGGATGTCCGGATTAAGGGGCGCCGTCTGCAAATTCCGCAATCGGCCCCGAGACAATACCGGCCCGCATCGGCCCCAGGAACGCCACATGATGACGCGGCGTGTGTCCATCTGCCCCAAAGCCAAGCGTCGGCACTTCCACCAGGGACGGGCCACAATAGACCGCCGGCACACACGCTAGGGCTGCCTGCGGAACCGGCAAGGCACCACCCCCAAGCGAGTCGCGCAGCTGTCTTGCCCCCCGGGAACCCAACGGTCCCACGCTCCTGTCTTCGCCGCCGGAACTTGCAGCAGTCAGCGCCGAAACCTCAAAACGGCCATCCCAGACCAGCGAGCCTCCACCCCCCAGCGATACAAAAGGCGCAATGGCGCGCTGTTCCCGAAACGCAAACACAGCATCTTTCCAGGCTGCAAACCGCACACCGCCCAGTGTCGCGCCGGAAAAATCAGATTGATGCAACCGCTCCAGCAACGACCGGGTGTGATGCAACCGCGGCGGATAGGTGGCACCACTGATGGCCATGACCATCCGAGACAGGGACCGCAGGCCGATTTCCATCGGCACATCCACAAAACGCGCCCGGTCAATGCGGGCCCAGCCACCGGCATCAAACTGCGTGCAGGCCATAATGTGCGCATTGGTCCAGCCGGTAAGCGCATCGCGCGCCATCGCCAGACGGGCAGCCGTCTCGGCAAGCCGCTGCGCCGTCAGACCCTCAGCCTCAAGCAACGGACGAAGCGCCCGCATGCGAACACGCGCGTGCTGCGCATCATCGTTGGACGGGTCGCTCACATAGTCCTGTCGATGGGCCTCCAGCAAAGCCAGCAGGTCCTGGCGCGGCACTGTCAGCAGCGGCCGCAGAATGCGTAAACCATCGCGTGTTGCGTCAGCAGCCATGCCGGACAGTCCATCGACGCCGCTGCCGCGCGCAAGCCTGAGCAACAGGGTCTCAGCCTGGTCGTCTTGTGTATGGGCCACAAGCAGTCCGGCAACGCCATGTGCGTCACACCACTCGCCCATCAATCGATAGCGAATGTCCCGCGCCGCCGACTGGATACTTACAGTTGGTCGCGCGCCAGCATGCGTGAGAATTGTATGCGGAACACCCAGTGCCTTTGCCCATGTGCCCACCTGCAGCGCTTCTGCCGGCGCTTCTGCCCGCAAACCATGATCAACCGTCAGCGCATGAATCTGTCGCCCGGACCGTCTGGCTTCCTGAGCAGCCAGCACCAGCAACGCCATCGAATCCGGCCCGCCGGAGACGGCGAGCGCAAGCGCATCATCTGGCGACAGGCCGAACGGCTTGATCAGGTCATCGAAGATAATTTCTGGCAACGTGGCTCCCGGCATCGGCGAGCCTAAACGCATCCCGCGCGGGCACGCTCCTGCTCGGCACGGGCCTTCACGCTCTGGGGCGCACCCGGAAATGTCCGGGGCACCTCCGCAAGGGTCAGGCAGGCATCCTGCGTCTGGCCAAGTGCGGCCAGTGTAATGCCCAGCTTCAGAAGACTGTCCGGGGCCTTCGGGCTCGACGCATAGCTCTGATATCCCGTCAGGAAGGCACGCGCGGCGTCCTGATACTGCTCGCGCACATAGTAGGTTTCACCCAGCCAGTACTGCGCATTCCCGGCAAGGCTCGTGTCACCATAGCTCTCAAGAAACTGGGTGAAAGCCGCCTCGGCGGAGGCATAGTCGCCCTGGCGCAGAAAACTCATGGCGTATTTGTACGCCTGATCCGGACCACCCTCCGGCAGCCCTGCCGTTGCCGCGGAAGACAGCTGGCGCGGCGGCGTGAGCTGAGGTGCCGACGACGAGACACCGCCAAGCGTACCCACACTGGCCTGCTGTGCAGCCGACAGGGGTTTTTCCGCAGGGACCGGTGCCTGGGCTGTCAGCGGAGCCGGGGCACCCGCCGGTGCCGTTGATGCAGCTGGACGTTGTCCGCCCCCGGTGCCTTCCAGATCCCGAAGACGGTAATCCGTATCAGCGGCAAAATTATCGAGCTTCTGGTTTGCCTGACGCAGTTCAAACTGCAGCCGCTCGACCTGGCCTGTCATGTCACGCAGCGACGCTTCAATCTGGTCCAGCCGCAGGGAAATGCGCGCGGCATCCGTTGCACCCAGATCAGCCGCAGGCGCCGGTGCTCCCAGCTGTGCCGGTGCACCGCCTTGATAGACATTGCGCTGCACATCCTGCAAATCCCGCTCAAGCCGCAGCAACCGGTCATACAGCGCGCGCGTGTCCGTCACGGACTGTTGCGCGTGTGCCGGGACCGCACCCGCGGTCAAAACCACGCCCGCGCCGACCATCAAGGACGGAAGTACAGCCAGGGCAAATCTCAGCTTGGGCATGACCAATCCAGTACGGCGAAATTTCATGACAGGCAAATCACTCCACAAGCTTGGCAAAATTGAGGCTCCGATCCAAAGCCTTTCCGACCACGCCTTTCAAAATATGGCCGTTCCCGGGGCCTGACGATCGGGGCCGGTCCAGCGTGTCGACCAGAATCAAAGAGGCGCACACCCCATGGATGTGCGCCCCGGTAGTCGCAATGTTCAGGCGGGCGGCGGCTTAGGAGCCGGCCCCCTGCGTCACTACCGTGACGCCACGGCGGTTCTGAGCCCAGCAGCTTTCGTCAGAGCAAAGGGCAACAGGGCGTTCCTTGCCGTAGGAAATCGTCTGCACGCGTGACGGTTGAACGCCAAGGCTCACCAGATAATCCTTGGCTGAGTTGGCACGCCGTGCCCCAAGCGCAAGGTTGTATTCACGCGTGCCGCGCTCATCAGCATGGCCTTCAAGCGTGACGCGGACAGCGGGATACTGGTTCATCCAGGCGGCCTGACGCTGAAGCGTCGCACGGGCATCGGCACGAAGAGATGACTGGTCGGTGTCAAAGAACACGCGATCACCAACATTGACCACAAGGTCCTGCTGGGTGCCCGGTGTCGGTCCGGACGGCGCCGGTGCCGTCGGCTGCGTTGTGGTCTGAACCACAGGCTGCTCAGGGTCAGAGCTACAGGCAACCAGCGCCATTGCAGCAAAACCTGCGAGTGCCATTTTCACGGCACGACCGGCAAATCCGGAATTAATTGTCCGTGAACGGATCAACGTTGCGGTCATATCAAAAATCTCCTGCCTTCACGGACCAGACCTGGCCCCCAAAATCTGTTGCACCCATTAGAACCGCAAACCCAAGAAAACAGCTGTGTGTTCCAGTCCGCATGCGTTCCAAATACTTTTATCCGCCCTATGCCGCTCCAGCGTCCGACAAGTCGAAACAACCTTAACAGCCCAATATGACGGTTGCCCGCGAAACCTTCCCGATTGTCGGGTCCGATTACTCGGATTTAGGCCTCCCGGGCATCTCGACGTTTTCTTGGATCCCCTGGTGGACGTTATCCGCTTCCCCCCTAACGGATCAAGGGAGACCAGGCTGGATCAGACCCGAATCCCGGCGTCGCCACCTGCCGTTCATTGTACCCGGTCAGATCCACCGACCACAGGCTAGGTCCGCCCCGCGCCCCCGGCGTTTCGCGGAAAAACATGAGAACCCGGCCATTTGGCGCCCATGTGGGCCCCTCATTGTGATAGCCCTCTGTCAAAATACGCTCGCCCGTGCCGTCCGGGCGCATCACGCCGATCAGAAATCGGCCTTTGTATTGCTTGGTAAACGCGATCATATCCCCGCGAGGCGACCAGACCGGCGTTGAATACCGGCCCTCGCCAAAGCTGATCCGACGCACATTCGAGCCATTGGCACTCATCACGTAAATCTGCTGCGTGCCGCCACGGTCACTTTCAAAGGCAATTTCCCGGCCGGCCGGACCATAGGTCGGAGACGTGTCGATCGACGGCGAATTGGTCAGGCGGCGCGTACCACGGGTACGCAAATCAAGTTCATAAATGTTGGCATTGCCACCGCGCTGCAGGCTCATGATGACCCGGTCACCATCCGGCGAAAACCGGGGCGCAAAGGTCATGCCCGGGAACTCACCGACAACTTCCTGCTGCCGTGTTTCGATATTGAAGAGATAGACCCGCGGGCTGCCACCGGCATAGGAGAGATAGGTGATCTCCTGATTGGTGGGAGAGAATCGCGGCGTCAGCACCAGCGCCCCACCATTGGTCAGAAAACGTGGATTGTGGCCATCCTGATCCATCAGGGTCAGCCGCTTGACCCGCTGCCCCTTGTTG
>JGI12316J15310_10000456_pt1 | contig 15441 bp, 13 predicted proteins | sample MarCyaLeptolynsp_FD_15310 | JGI IMG/M metagenome (IMG submission 15310)
CGAAGATTCATGAGGGGATGTGCGGCATGCTTTTGTGTACGAATAATCCTTCTCCTACAGCATCTTAAAAGGAAACCATTTCGGTTTCCTTTTTTTGTAGGCTTTCTACTGATGAGTACCTTGGTTCGATCCCGAGTTCTAGGGACACGAGAGGGTGTGCAGCATGCTTTGTTGCGATGAGTAATCCTTATGCTTGCTTTCCTATCGCAGATGAAATAGATTGTATTATGGACTCGAGCTATCCTGAAATAGTTGCGCTGAATGATATCTACATTACCCATCAGGTATACATCAAGATCAATAGAAGTCAAGTTTTGGGTGATCAGCAATATTACCCAAGGATAGATTTTAAATTCGGAGGAAAAGAATTTTACCTCTTCGTTGATGATGAGTATGACGATTTTAGAAATAACTATCCGCTGCTCAACCTTTGTTTAGTACTTAGAGAATTGGAAGGTTATGATTATGCCGATGATTACCATGTTTGGTGCCAGGAAAGAGGTTTAGATGAAGCGAATCTCCAGGTTCAAAGTAACTACAAGCACCTGGAAGATGTCTATGCGGATATCACCTCAATCCTGGGAAAGATTGATAGTCAAGTGTCAGATTTTGACTTTGAAATGAATGCACGCGCAGCTCAAGCCTTAAGAAGAAGCAAGTGAGTTAAGATATTAAATTGATGAAACTACATTTCTCTTATATTTGGTGTTAGCCAAATTTTATTGAATGAGTACTCACCCATGGATCGCCAATTACCCAACGGGTATATCGGCAGAAATCTCAGAAGACAGACCGGAAAACTTACTTGAACTATTCAACCAAGCTTTCAAAAGCTTCGGTAGCCGCGAGGCCTTTGAAAACATGGGCAAGGTCCTGACTTTTCAGGAAATCAATCTTCAGTCAGACTTCTTTGCAGCCTACCTTCAAAATGAAGTCAAAGTGCAGAAGGGAGATCGCATCGCTATTCAAATGCCTAATTGCCTGCAGTATCCTATTGTATTGATTGGCGCTTTAAAGGCAGGTTGTGTAGTTGTGAACACAAATCCACTATATACACCGCGCGAAATGGAGCATCAGTTCAACGATGCCGAAGTGAAAGCTATCGTTATCATTGCCAACTTTGCACACAGTCTTCAGGAGATACTTCACAAGACCAAAATTGAACATGTGATCGTCACCGAGTTGGGTGATTTGCTGGGTGGTTTGAAAGGCAAGTTGGTGAATTTTGTGGTGAAGAATGTGAAGAAGATGGTGCCTGCTTATTCTTTACCCACTGCCAAGAAATTCAATGCGGTAATGAAGAAAGGGGCCAGAATGAAGTACACCAAGCCCGAAGTTCTGTCCACAGATACGGCATTTTTACAATATACCGGAGGAACTACGGGAGTCTCGAAGGGCGCTACTTTGTCTCATAGCAATGTGGTGGCACATACTTTTGCCATTAATAATTGGTTTACTCCATTGCTGCAAGAAGGACAAACAGAGTTAATGATTACGGCTATTCCACTCTACCACATTTTTGCTTTGAATGTGAACTGTACTTTTATGATGCATATTGGGGCTAAAAATGTCTTGATTACCAATCCAAGAGATATGCCAGGCTTTATTAAGGAATTGAGGAAGCATCCTTTTACACTGTTCACAGGAGTCAATACACTTTTTAACGGTCTTCTGAATCAACCAAACTTTGGTGAGGTGGATTGGAGTCATTTGAAGGGAGCTATAGGCGGAGGTATGGCTGTGCAAGACTTTGTGGCCAAGAAGTGGGAGGAGCAAACAAACTCTCCATTGGTCGAAGGATATGGCCTTTCAGAGACATCACCTGTGGCCAGTTGTAATCCTTTGGATGGAAGCCACCGAATGGGCACTATTGGTCTACCTATTTCCTCGACAGAATTATCTATTTGCGATGATGAGGGGAATCACTTACCGCAAGGTGAGGTAGGCGAGATATGTATTAAAGGTCCACAAGTAATGAGCGGTTATTGGAAGAAGGATAACTCAAATGTCTTCTTTGAAGGAGGATGGTTCCGCACCGGAGATATCGGACAAATGGATGCAGATGGGTTCTTCAAGATTGTCGATCGTAAGAAAGATATGATCAACGTATCAGGTTTCAATGTGTTTCCGAATGAAGTAGAAAATGTAATTGCCGATCATGAGAAGGTTTTAGAGGTAGCCGTTATCGGTATTCCTGATAAAAAGTCGTCAGAATGTGTAAAGGCTTTTGTCGTTAAAGGTGACGCTTCTTTGACTGAGGAAGAACTCAGGGCTTTTTGCGAAGAGGAGTTGACTGGGTATAAGAAGCCGAAGTATATTGAGTTTGTTGATGAGCTACCAAAGTCTAATGTGGGTAAGATTCTTAGGAGAAAGCTGAAGGAGATGGAAGAAGCCAGGCTGAAAGGCTAGTTTTATTTGACAGCGTCTTGCTAGAAGTTTATTCTAATTTGAGCACTGGCATTAACTACCTCACCTTGATAGAATGCCGGATGCCATTTGCCTGAAATTGTAAGTAACCGCACCGCCTCTTGGCTATAGTCAGAATTGAAGCTCTTAAGAACTCTAATATTCACTACTTCTCCATTTCTAGTGACATCGAAGGCTAATGCGACTTTGCCCTTAAGTTTTTGAGCACCCGGATAGCGCATGTTCTTGCGAAGATGTTCAAACCAGGTCTTTGTTCCACCAGGATAAGTGGGCTCTTTATTTACAATTGCATATACTTTTTCAAGTTTCTTTTTATTGTGAATAGTGGACTCTTGGCTGGTATTGCCTTCTAGTCGAGAGCTATGCCAAACAGGCATGCCTGTATTTACTCCAGAACAATTGGCTATAAAAATGGCAAGCCCTATCAAAAGACTTGCCCGAATATTTTGACCGACCTTTGGACTCAATTGTTTCCTTCTGTTTCGAAGACTAATATTTCTTCCTCTTCCTTATTAGGTTCTTGGACGTGAATGGATTTCAAGTTTTCATCGTCTAGCCTGAATGCCACTCTGGCTGTAAGGCGAGTTTTGACTGCTTGATTTCTTTGCATACCCGGTACCCAATTAGGTCCATCCATATAAACTCTAAGTGCTTCTGCACCAAGTCCACCGCCTGGGTTCTTAAGTAATTCAAAATCGCTCAGAGACCCATCTGTATCTACAATAAAACTGATATAGACATTTCCTTCAATACCTTTTGCTCTTGCTTCCTGTGGATACTTAAGGTTGGTTAATAGGTATTTATTGTAGGCTTTCATGCCGCCAGGGAAGGAGGGGTCTTTTTCTACAACTAAAAATACCTGGTCATCTGAAGGCTTTTCGTGAATTGTCGAACCGACTTCATAATCGTTGCCCTCAGGTTCGACAAACATTTCAGCGTCTTCACACGAAACGATTAAGGCAATAATCATCAGCAGTGATAGTTTTTTCATAGTGGGTTGGTTAACTAATTAATTAAATATACAACTAATGTATTAGTTATTTGTTATAAAAAAAAGCCACACCGAGGTATGGCCCATTTGCTAGGACGTTACTTTACATGTTCTCACACCAAAAATGGCATAAATAGGGCAGAAGCCCGTTAAGCTGGTCAATGTGAAAACGCCTGCAGCGACAAGCGCTACAGTACCCCACAGACTTGTCACGGTTCCAATGGCATATAATGCAACCAATGCCGCTACAATAACCAGCCTCACAATTCTATCAATGGATCCCATATTCTTTTTCATCGCTTTTTTACTTTAAGGTTTCTATCAAAATTGAAATACCGAAAATGATGCCCGAACAGATCAGGCATACCATCAAAAACTTGATGATTTTACTTTTCATATGATGAAGTTCAGGAATAAGCATTTATCCTTATGTGACTTAAGTCACATAAGGATGCCATATTGGTCAGCCTGAGCTTGAACTTGTCGGTTAGCTTACTTTATGAAAAGCTCCATGAGCTCGAAGTGCAAATTACCATAGCGAAGCGGATCCATATTACCGACAATGGCGAGCACGGTTTCTGTCTCAGGGTGTATCATGAAAAACGTGACTCCCCCTACAGAACCACCACTATGTCCATAGAATGTATTGCCGCTTGGTCGTTTTAGGGTTCTCCAACCAATTCCATAATTGGTTTCTTTACCATCAGTGGTGGTCTGAGAGGTCATCCACTCGTCCAAAGTGGACTGTTTCAAATAACCAGCTTTCATATGTGCCTGACCAAATTTGCATAGGTCTTCGGTAGTACCAATAAAACCACCACCAGCCCATTTATAGCTATTATCCACATAGGGTGCAATGACAGCCTCACCATTTCTCTTCTGGTAGAATTGAGTTCTGTTGGCTATATCTCTGTCTGCATGATCAGGCACTGTATTTTTCATGCCGATAGCATCAAAGACCTCTTGTTGCATAATCGACAAGAAGCTTTTACTGGTGAGAAAGCTGGCTTGGGGAGCTGCAGCGTTTTCCATGGCAGCAGAAATCAGATTCCAGCCATAAGAAGAATAGGAGTACTCGGTTCCGGGTTTATTAATGAGTGGGTCGTTGATGAATATCACCAGCCCATCAACTACATCTTCGTATTTCACCCGACTCATGAATTCTGCACCCCGATAGTGCCTGATGCCAGCCAGGTGTCCCGCCAGTAGTCTCAATGTTATAGTTTCCCCCTTGTCTGGCCAGGCCGGTACATATTTTTTAATGGGTTCGTCCAGGTCAATCTTCCCATCCTCATAGAGCTTGGCAAGACCAGCTGCAGTAAGGGTCTTTGATACACTCCCAATCCGGAACTTAGATTTTGATGGATCAACTGGAATCTTCTTTTCACGATCGGCAAAGCCAAAACCTTTTGAGTAGACCAATTCTCCCTTTTGCGAAATAGAAATACTCAATCCCGGGACCTTTGTTCTTTCGACAAAGGCCTGTAGTTTTTCATCCGCTATTGCCTCTTTCGACTGGGCAGTAAGCGCAAGTGGTAAGACAGTGAGTAAAAGAATCAAAAATCTCTTCATGGTTTTGCAGGCTAAATTGACTTATTCAAGTTACAACCATTTTAGCATTTGTGTAGTCAAAGGAGTAAAGACCAGCCAGAATCCATGAAAACTATAAAGTACATCTTCTTAATCCTGATCATTGCGGGTGGATCATCTTCTTGTGAAAATGAAGACGAGTTATCTATTGAATCTTTAGAGGAAAGTCCTTTGATCGGTTGCTGGACGAACTCATATGAAGAAGGAGATGGAGTTTACCGTGGTTGTCAAAGTCAATCTTTCCCGGCCAGTAGATTTAGGCAAGTTTTTGAATTTCGTGCTGATTTCACCTGTGATTATCTGGTCTTAGCAAGCAATGATGCGCACTACTTCCAAGAGGGGCGATGGAATTTCAATGAGGAAAGAAAAGAAGTCAGTATAATGGACCTCGAAGGAAATGCTTTAATGAGCTTTGTCATTATTGATGCCAACCAAGAGTCGATTACAATAAGGGTGACTTCTCAGAATAAATTCATAGGAGGCTAATTAATCATCTCCTTTTCGTAGTACTATACCTGCAAATTGAGACTCACTTAAACCTACATTGTAGGTGAGTTTACCATTCACAAATACCATGGAAATACCCTCAGGGTAATGATGTGGATCTTCAAACGTTCCTTTTTCTTCAACTAATCCAGGGTGGAAAATGGTGATGTCGGCATTCATGCCTTCCTTTATCCAACCTCTATCCTCAAAGCCCAATCTTTCGGCTGGTAGAGAGGTCATCTTTCTTAACGCAAGTTCTAAGCTGATTATCCCCTTTTCTCTCACATAATAACCTAATACTCTAGGGAAGGTGCCATAACTTCTAGGGTGAGGGTGTCCTCTTCCTGGTTCAACCAAACCTCCATCTGACGCTACCATAGCCAGTGGGTGTTGCATAATGCGCTGGACATCCTCTTCTCCGATTGCATGGAAGATACATTGGGCACCTCCATTAAGTTGACCTTCTATGACCAGGTCCGCACCGATGCTGAAAGAAGGGTCCAGCCCTTTTTCAATAGCCCAATCTTTCAGGGTTTTTCCGTTTAAGTCAGGTTTCCAACTGACATTGGCAAACTGCACCACATTTAGGTCGGCTCCACCACGATCATTCTCAATATTGAACATGATCTCTTTATGAATGCGTTTCCTAGTAACAGGATCGTTGACCCTCTTCTTGAATTCCTCCTGTCCTCCGGCCAGCGCCCAAGTTGGAATCAGTACGGAGAGGCCTGTAGAGCTGGCCGTATAGGGGTACTGATCCATCATAACATCAATGCCGACTTTTCTTGCGGAGTCCACCATGGCTAAGGTCTTGGTACTGGCTCCCCACATGGGCTTTCCTATGGCCTTATGATGCGTGAGAACAATTGGAATATTGGCTTCCCTTCCTATGACCAGTGCTTCCTTAACACCCTCAATCAATCCAAGCCCTTCTTCTCTCAGGTGAGATGTATAAATGCCTCCTTGTAAGGCTGCCACTTTGGACAATTCAATAACCTCTTCGAGTGAAGAGAACGAACCGGGTACATATTTTAGGCCAGTAGAGATGCCATAAGCACCATTGTCCATGGCCTCTTTAACAAGGTCCTTCATGGCTTGAAGTTCATCGCTGGAAGGGGCACGATTCTCTGTGCCCATCACTTTTCTTCTAATCGTATTATGCCCAACGAGCCATGCGGTATTGATACCCAAGTCATAAGATTCAAGACTATCGAGGTATTCTCCCATAGGGGAAGGACCTCTACCATCAGGTCCTGCTAAGACTGTTGTTACGCCCTGTCTAATAAAGCTGGTAGCATCAGGCATGCGCATGATCCGTTCTATGTGCGCATGAACATCAATAAAGCCTGGGCTAATGATTTCGTTACCGTTCAGCATTACTGTACGATAAGCAGATTGACCTTCTAAATCGCCAATGGCGATTATTTTACCATCCTTAATACCAACGTCAAGTGGTTGCTCTGAAAGGGATTCTCCATCGAATACCAGCCCATTGAGCAATAGTGTATCATACTTATCATAAAACAAGAAGCAGCTGTTGGTAATCAGTAGGAGCGCAATGATGGGGACGTACTTCTTCATATAAATCGGTTTGAGCAAGACCAATTTACAGAATAATCTATCAGTCTCAGAGCACGACCATTGCCCTTTGCTCCTCTATTGGTTGTCCTCCAAGGTGCTTGTCTTCACTTAGGGATTTCATGCTCGTAAATGGTACTGGCACTTTTTCGTATTCATAGACCTCTTGCAGGGCATTGGTGTAGTTATTATCTCCCATACTCAAATCCACATCTTTCATCGTCATTTGGCAAGGGTGCTCATATCCACTGGCATGGGTAATCTCCAGGATTTCTTTTCTGAGTGTTTTGAGGTAATTATAAAACCGAAAAGATTTTAGACCGGGATCGACACCGCCCTGAAGCCACTTGTTCTGTGTGGCGATTCCTGCTGGGCAAGTGTTGGTGTGACAAACTTGCGCCTGAATACAACCAATGGACATCATCGCTTCTCTGGCCACATGAATCAGATCAACCCCCATGGCAAAAGCCATTAATGTATTGGAAGGGAATCCAAGCTTTCCCGAACCAATGAATACCACACGGTCGCATAAGTTCTTTCGTGTGAAAATCTGATATACCTGAGCAAAGCCGAATACAAATGGTAGGGACACATGGTTGGCAAAAGCTGGAGGTGCAGCTCCGGTTCCACCTTCGCCACCATCAATGGTAATGAAATCCGGACCTTTGCCGGTTGATAACATTAAATCTGTAAGCTCTTCCCACATGTCAAGTTTCCCAACGGCCGACTTGATACCTACCGGAAGTCCTGTTGCTTCGGCAATGCGTTCGATAAATTCTAACAACTCCGGGATATTAGTAAATGCTTTGTGGTAGGCAGGGGAGATCACATCCTTGTTCAATGGAATTCCTCTAATTTCTGCAATTTCAGGGGTGATTTTGGAGGCAGGGAGGACGCCTCCTTTACCGGGCTTGGCACCCTGCGATAACTTAATTTCAATGGTTCTAATTTGGGGGTAATTCTCTACCAAGGAGACCATTTTCTCCATTGAGAACCCACCGTCTTCAGACCTGACACCAAAGTAAGCAGTGCCGAAATGGAACATTACGTCAGCCCCATGTTTGTGATGATTTGATAGGGAACCTTCTCCTGTATTATGATAGCAGCCTGCCTGCTGGGCTCCTCTGTTCAATGATTCGACCGCCTTAGCGGAAAGCGACCCGTAGCTCATGGCAGAGATATTGACAATAGACTTTGGTCTATAAGGTCTTCTTCTTTGGTTATAAGCTCCCATTACCTTGGCACAAGGTATTAAATCAACTTCTTTTCGGTTAATGTGATCTTCGGACAAGGCAAAAGGAATCATATTGGGTTTAATGAAGATATGCCCGGGTGCATATTGGTCCTGATCTGTACCAAAACCCTGATAATTGTTTTGCCCTTTCGATGAGGCATAAATCCAGGAACGCTGGCTTCTATTGAATGGCAATTCTTCTCTGTTATTTGCCACAATATATTGTCGGAGTTCAGGGCCTATTTTCTCCAGCATGTAGCGCAGATTGCCAACTATGGGGAAATTGTGACGTATTGTTCTTCGCTTTTGTGTGATATCACGAATAGCAATAAAAAGTAGAACTGCCAGTGTCCAGCCCCACCAGGGTATCATTGAAAGTGCTTCCATTAGTATAGTTGGTTACAGAAATGAAGAAATACGTTTAAAAAGTACTAAATGAATATAGCGTATTCAATCACTAATACCTTTTTAGGTACTTAATGGCTGCGCATTGGGCGAAAACGGAAAATGATAATCGGTTGGAACTTAGTTATTATAAGTGCTTAAAGTCCTTTTGATTTCTCTAAGGTCCATGATCTGAATACCAAGGATGGAAATAATACAATAGGCTGTGAAATAGTAGAAGCCCTCGAATATTTCTGCCGAAATACTCTCTTCAGAAGCAGTTGCCAGATAGGCCAAGAATACACCTACTACAAAAACATCAGCCATAGACCACTTACCGATCGCTGCAACGAATCGATAGATATGTCTTCTGAACCGCCATTTCTTGGCAGCCAGGACTATAAGCAACAACACAGCCTTAAGCACTGGGATAACTACTGAGAAAATCAGAATAAGTGTAGCCACCAGATTATTATCGAAGTCGTAAAGAGATCGGATCGCTTCGATTACACTTTGTGTACGTTCAAATAATTCAAAATCACCTATAAGTGGAATCTTTGCGGCAATACGTATGCTGAGCATCGGTTCTGTCAGACCAGGGTAGAGGCAAAGCAATGAGGCAATGATTAATACAAAAGCAATGATGTTTCTAACGTTCATAAAGTCTAATTCAATAAGCTAATGACGCACCAACGTGGTAAAAAGTAACGTGAAAATATAAAAAAGTGATTACCCTAAAGACAAACCCGTCACCCTGAATTCATTTCAGGGTCTTTGAAAATTGGCGACAAGATTGAATAGATTCCGAAACAAGTTCGGAATGACGTAAGGAGAGAGTCCATTGGATAATAACTTCTAATTGTGAGTACCAAACGAGCACCAATCTTGTAAATCTGTACCGATCGGTGAGCCATCAGGTGGAGACAATATGTTTTGGATTTTTAAGTCTCCGGGGTTCTCGAAAAACCGTACGATCATATTTGAAAGATAGAACTGGTGTGCTTCTTCACTGGCGTTGGTAGTACTCCCTGGAGACATGGCACTCGCTATTCTCCTCAAAGCTTCTTCCGCATCCAGGTTCTTCAAGCTAGAAAGATTTGCCAGCATCATTCGCAGACCTTGAGCGGCTTCGGCTCGAGCCTGAGAAGATGCACTGTTGCTATTATAAAGATTCATCAATGCATGCATCAATTGCTTTTCTACACCTCTCTTCAATTCAACATGATAGCCATTGTCAGTATTCATGTTATTAATGCCAGTTTGTAGCTTATCAATGACATCAATTAGCCCCAGTTGCTCTGAATCCATTGCCTTTTGCTGAACTAACCTTGTTGCCCTTTGTGGATTGAAGATGTAACTCATCACTGCTCCGGCTATTGTTTCACCGGGCGCTACCGGGTCGAAATTCAGGCCCGTTCTTACTTTAAAAGTCTCTCTCGATCTACCATTTCCCGGAGGACGTGGAGGTATCATAGCAATAATATGATCAGGGAATGCCAGGTTTTTAGGATTTACCACATTGAGGAGTGCATCCAGTGCAGCATCTTGCTCTGCCCGAGGCACCATACGCTGGGCTGGTTGACTGTCACCCCGTAACTTATAGTTGTAATAAGTACCACCAATGACTTTGACTGCGCCTTCTAGTTGATAGCGATGAATCATATACATCGGAACCAGCACTTCTTCGAGCTTTGCCATAGGCACACCAATAGGGATGTTCTTCTCGGAGAAGTTGCCCAGAACTTTCTCTCTCACTTTCATCAAATGGTTTAGCTGATCTACTGGGTTCTTTCCATTATCCCAGAGATGTGCTTCAGGGTGACTACTGCCAATTGGTCTCGAATCGGCATCAGTGATGAAATAAAGTTGATTTTTGATTTGATCTTCAATGAGCTTATCCAGTGCTTCTTCTTCATTTACCCTATCTGGAAAATCCTGATAACCCCAAATAACTGCGGCTTTATCCCACTCACCAATACCAACATCATAGGCATTGTCCAAAGAGATTTGGTCATTTAGCAAATCTATTCTTGGATGAGGATAGTCCATTACAGAAGCTCTGTCGTTCACACTGGAAGCGTAATTGTGCATTAGCCCGATGGTATGGCCTACTTCATGTGCAGAAAGTTGCCTGAGTCGTGCTAAAGCCATTTTTAACAACTCCGGATCAGGAGTTGTACCGTTTTCATAAGGTGTCAAAAGCCCTTGCGCTATCAGGAAATCCTGACGAACCCTTAAGGAGCCCAAACTCACATGGCCCTTGATGATTTCACCTGTTCTTGGATCGGTTACAGAAGATCCATAAGACCAACCTCTTGTCGATCGGTGTACCCATTGGATAACATTATAACGGACATCCAATGGGTCAGCACCCTCTGGCATTTCTTCTACTATAAATGCATTTCTATAACCGGCAGCTTCATAAGCCTGATTCCACCAGCGTGCACCCTCTATTAAAGCTGATTTGATTGGTTCCGGAGCACCTCGATCTACATAATAGCGAATAGGTTCTACCGGGTCGCTCATTCTGGCTTTAGGATTCTTCTTTTCCAGCCTATGCCTTCTGATAAATTGCTTTTCAATGTTCTCCTGAATTGGAGTAGCATAGTCCATATAGCGAATGGAGCCATAACCCGACCGGGGATCCGCCTTTCTTGTCTCGTAATTATCGTCAGGTAGTTCAATAAAAGAGTGGTGCATTCTGACCGTCACAGCACTAGATGTAGGCGTTACACTTCTAATGAATCGACCTGTTGGTGTACCTGCAAAAGTAATTGTGGCTTCAAATTCTGAGTTTTTGGGAAAGTTCTTAAGCATGGGAGGATAGATGGCCGATCGATTGGCATCCATTCGATAGCTTCCCTGGCTTCTTAAGCGACCTGCAACACCATGAGCATCGCTCAGAAGCATTGGTGTAATGTCAATCAAAATTTTACCATCACTTTCTCCGGCAACCTTAAACCCTTGTAGTACAGACTCTGCAAAAGCTTGTTTTACAGCATTTACCTCATCTGCATTGTCAGAAATTGCCCTGTACGAATAGTTTGGTTGTACCAACATCACTTTAGGTCCAACTCGCCTGAATTCTACAATCCGTGTACTGCCTAATTGACCTCTGTCCAGGCCGATGTCGTTGGAGCCAATACCTGCCGCCAGTGAATTAACGTAAAGAAACTCAGTGTCTAGTTCCTCAATTTCTAACCAGACTTTGCCAGTCTTCTCATCCCAGTAATAGTCAAAGTACCCTTCTTTTTTAGTCATTCCTTCGGTTAGTTGAGAAATAGTCTTCTGAGCGAAGGCAACCGAGGTAAAAAGGCAAAGCAGTATTGCGATAATTGATTTTTTCAGCATTTCTTTCACAGGTTATAATTATCTGATGCCATCAATATAAGAAGTCTTTGCAAACACAACCATACAATTATATTTGTGAGGTTACTAAATCAAAACTTAGACTTATGTTTTCGAGAAAATCCCTTTTGACACTGAGCCTTATGTGTTTAGTGTCATTGGCTTTTGCCCAGAAAAAGCCACTTACTCACGATGTTTATGATGATTGGAAAAGCTTGACATCTGTTAACATCAGTAGTGATGGTGTTTGGGCTGGCTATCGTATTAATCCACAAGTGGGTGATGCTGTGTTAGAATTGAAAAACCTCAATACCAATGAATCCATCACAGTGGATAGAGTCTCACGATATTCTTTTTCTGCCAATGGTCAGTATGTGGCGGCTGAAATTAAGCCAGCATACCTCGATACCAGAGCGATGAAACTGAAGAAGACCGCGGCCAGTAAAATGCCAAAGGACTCACTTTATATCATAAACCTCAATTCTGGTGATATTAAGAAAGTGGCGAGAGTCAAAAGCTATCAGTTGCCAAGTGAATCAGAAGAGTGGATGGCCTGGATTCATGAGAAGCCCTTGAAAAGTGCTAAGAAGAAGACAGCCAAGAAGGATGATGACAAAGAAAAAGAGGAGCCTGTAGTGGAGGGTAAGAAAAAGAAGAGAAGAAATAAGAAGAAAGAAACTCCTAAAGCGGAAGAGAAAAAGGAGCCAGAAGCTCCTAAAGACCCTCGTGCTAAGTCAAAAGGAACAGAATTAGTACTCTATAACTTGAAAACCGGTGAGTCAAAAAGTATTCCATGGGTAATGGAGTATAAGCTCACCGATAAAGGAAATCACTTATTCTTTGAATATGATAAAGTAGACTCTTTGAATCCTTCGGGTATTCATGCGATGAATACAGCTACAGGTGATTTAGTGACCTTGAGTGAAAGAATGACAGATTATAAGAAAATGTCTACTGATGAAGAAGGAAACCAAATTGCCTTCTTCGCTTCTGCGAATAAAAAAGGTGACGACCATAAGTATTTTAGTGTGATGCACTGGAGTGTGGGGAATGCTAGTGCCAGTATTGTAGCAGATACAACTTCTGCTGGTATTCCGGAAAACTGGATGGTAAGTGGCAATAGCAACATAAGGTTCTCTGAGTCTGGTGAGCGACTTTACTTTGGTACGGCTCCAAGGCCATTTGAATATGCTTATGAAGCGGATACCACATTGCTGAAGGATGATCGCCCCGATGTGGACGTTTGGTCTTATAATGATCCTTACATTCAGCCTATGCAGAAGCTTCAGGCGGGCAGAGAAAAGAACAGGTCTTATGATGTAGTCCTGAATACTAAAACTGGCAAGCTTGTGCAATTGGCTGGTCCAGATTTAGAATCCATTACCATTGACTATAGAAGTGATCGTGACTTTGTTCTGGCAATGAACGATCAGCCTTATCGTACTCAAATGACTTGGGATACTCAGATGCCAAGGGATTTTTATAAAGTGAGTACCGTGACCGGAGAGGCAGAGTTGCTGATTAAAGGAGCAAAAGGCTTTCCATCCTTGTCTCCGGGAGGGAACTACCTGACCTGGCACAATCCTGAAGATGGTGATTACTATATGATGTCAGTGGCCACAGGAGATATCAAAAATTTGACGGCTGGAATGAGCGTTTCTTTCTCAAATGAATTGCATGATTCACCATCACTTGCCAGACAATATGGTGGTCCAGGATGGGCCGATGACGATGCGGCTTTCTTCCTTTACGATCGCTACGATATTTGGAGATTCGATCCTAAGGGAGGTGATCCAGTAAACGTGACCAATGGCTATGGTCGTGAGAATAAGATCACAATGCGATATACTCGCCTAGACAGAGAAGCGAGAACTATCCCCGAAGGTACTGCAACCTTATCTGCTTTCAATGAATGGACAAAGGCCTCTGGGTTTGTGACGGCAGATATGATGGGTTCTGCCAATCCGAAAATGGTTGTTATGGAAGACATGAGTATCTATGGCCTGATTAAGGCAAAAGATGCTGATCGTGTACTCGTTAGAAAGTCAACCTATGAGGAATATGGCGAGCTATATGCCGCAAATAGTGTGGATATGTCTGGTCTCAAGAAACTGAGTGATGTCGGTGCTCAGGAAGCTCCATATAATTGGGGCACAGCTGAGTTGATCGAGTTCGATAATACTTATGATGGAGAAACCATGCAGGCTATACTCTACAAGCCTGAGAATTTTGATCCAAATAAGAAGTATCCAATGATTGTGTACTTCTATGAGCGTAGGTCAAATTCATTACATAGTCACCCAAGCCCTGCACCAAGTGCCAGTACGGTCAACATTCCTTACTACGTGAGTAACGACTACCTATTACTTGTTCCGGATATTAAGTACGAACTGGGACACCCAGGAAGAAGTGCAATGAATCATGTGGTTCCTGCTACTAAGGCTGTTATGGCCATGGGCTTTGTGGATGAAGATAACATGGCCATCCAGGGTCAGAGCTGGGGTGGATATCAGGTGGCTCATATGGTAACCAGAACTAACCTTTACAAGGCTGCAGGTGCAGGTGCTCCTGTTGTGAATATGACTTCTGCTTATGGCGGTGTAAGATGGGGTAGTGGAATGAGCCGTATGTTCCAGTATGAGAAAACACAAAGTAGATTGGGAGCTACGCTTTGGGATAGACCTGATCTTTATATAGAGAACTCTCCATTGTTCAAAGTACCAGATATTGAAACGCCACTTTTCATTATGCACAACGATGCTGATGGTGCTGTGCCTTGGTATCAGGGGATTGAGTTCTACATGTCACTCAGAAGGCTTCAGAAGCCGGCATGGATGGTATCGTATAATGATGAAGCGCACAACCTAAGGAGAAGAAAGAACCGCAAGGACCTTTCGATCCGAATGGCTCAATTCTTCAATCATTACCTTAAAGGGGAACCAATGCCAGAGTGGATGGCCTATGGTTTGCCGGCTAAGCTCAAGGGTAGAACATTACGCTACGACCTAGTAGATGAGTCTAAGGAGAAAGTGGAAGAGGGCGAGAGTCTTAAACTTGAGAAGACAAAAGGCGGACAAAATTGATCTCATACTTAGTAGATATGTAACTTTCAAAGCCCCGACTTGCCGGGGCTTTTTGCTGTCAGAACATTGCCAAGGTTTCATATAGAGTTAGCTGGTATTGTTTGAGGAGGACTAAAACATTCAAGCGGACATTGATACCTTAATATTACCGTTAATCAAGTTCGATAATTTATTTATGCATCATTGTTGCATAAATGATTAAGGTTTCCATACTTGCATCATTGTTGCATAAATGAAAGCTAGATGTTGCATGCCCAAAATTTAACTAAAGAGTATTCAGGCATTCGTGCACTTGATAACCTCAGTCTTAGTATTGATGC
>JGI12316J15310_10000048_pt8 | contig 15373 bp, 13 predicted proteins | sample MarCyaLeptolynsp_FD_15310 | JGI IMG/M metagenome (IMG submission 15310)
GTCGGCCGGGATGACAGGGGTTGGAAAGGTTTCCTTCCGCCCCATTGACCCAGCGTGATCTTGCGCGCCTCGCTGCGGCACCCTATTCCAGTGGGCAGCGCGGCCCCTGCCGCCCGACAGACACCGCCTTCACTCAACGCCGGCCCCGCCCCCCAACCAGGGTGCCGCGACAGGATGAGGAGACACAGCCCATGACCGCTTGCATCGTCGGATGGTCCCACCTGCCCTTCGGTAAGCGCAGCGACGACGACGCCGAGAGCATGATCGTCCAGGTCGCCGCCGCCGCCCTGGAGGATGCCGGCCTCACCCCGGACGAGATCGACGCGGTGTATCTAGGCCATTTCAACGGTGGCTTCGAGAAGCAGGACTTCACCGCGTCGCTGGTGTTCCAGGCCGATGACCGGTTCCGCTTCAAGCCGGCGACCCGGGTCGAGAACGCCTGCGCCACCGGCTCCGCCGCCGTGCATCAGGGCCTCGCCCAGATCGAGGCCAGGAAGGCCCGGCGCGTGCTGGTGGTCGGCGTCGAGAAGATGACCGCGCTCGGCGGCAAGGAGATCGGCGACACCCTGCTGAAGGCCTCCTACCTGAAGGAGGAAGCCGGGATCGACGGCGGGTTCGCCGGCGTGTTCGCGCAGATCGCCCAGGCCTATTTCCAGCGCCACGGCGACAACATGGACGCGCTCGCCCGCATCGCCGCCAAGAACCACAAGAACGGCGTCGCCAACCCCTACGCCCAGATGCGCAAGGATCTCGGTTACGAGTTCTGCCGCGCCGAGAGCGAGAAGAACCCCTACGTGGCCGGCCCGCTGAAGCGCACCGACTGCTCGCTGGTGTCCGACGGGGCGGCGGCGATCGTGCTGACCGACGTCGACACGGCGCTCTCCATGAACAAGGCGGTGATCTTCCGCGCCGCCCAGCAGGCCAACGACTTCCTGCCGATGTCGAAGCGCGACATCCTGAAATTCGAGGGCTGCTCGGTCGCCTGGAAGCAGGCCTTCGCCGAGGCCGGCGTCGGCCTGGACGACCTGGATCTGGTGGAGACCCACGACTGCTTCACCATCGCCGAACTGATCGAGTACGAGGCCATGGGCCTGGCGCCCGAAGGCCAGGGCGCGCGCGCCATCCTGGAAGGCTGGACCGAGAAGGACGGCAAGCTGCCGATCAACCCGTCCGGCGGGTTGAAGTCCAAGGGCCACCCGATCGGCGCGACCGGCGTTTCCATGCACATCATGGCCTCCATGCAGGTGCGCGGCGAGGCCGGCGACATGCAGGTGAAGAACGCCAAGTTGGCCGGCATCTTCAACATGGGCGGGGCGGCCGTGGCCAACTTCGTGTCCATCCTCGAGCCGCTGCGCTGATGCCACCGACCGTCCGGGCCGAGGGATACCGTATCCGCCAGGCCCGGACGGACGAGTTGCACCTGCTGCCGGCGATCGAGACGGCGGCGGCCGATTTGTTCCGGCAGTCGCCGTTTCCTTGGATCGCCGACGAGCCGAACGGCATGGATATGGCGCTGTTCGAGCGCTGCCAGGACACCTGGTGCCTGTGGGTGGCGACCGACGGCGCGGGTTTTCCGGTCGGCTTCGCGGCCTTCGCGCCGGAGGACGCGCAGATCTGGCTCGGCGAGCTGTCGGTGCATCCGGACCACCACCGAAAGCGTATCGGCGCGGCGCTGATCGACACCGCGGCAGGGTTTTATGGTCCGCGCGGCGTTCCCCGCATGACGCTGACGACGTTCCGCGACGTGCCGTGGAACGCGCCGTACTACGAGCGCCTCGGGTTCTCGCTCATCGCCGACCTCGGCACCGAACCCTTCCTCGCCGCGCAGATCGCGAAGGAGGAGGGATGGGGCGTCCCCAAGGGCTCACGCGTGGCGATGGCCCGGACGCTCGCCTGAATTCCGGCGGACGTCCCCAACGCGACGTTTCATCGGCGTCCCGAACTCTATTCAGTATGCCGCCAGCAGCAGCGACGTCAGGCCCTCATCCCCGTCGTCCGCGCCCAGCGGATCGCGCGGCGTGAGTTTGTGCCGCACGACCAGCTCCGCCAGCGCCGTCCGTCTCCCGTCCCCAAGCAGCGCCCCCTCGCGCGCCAACAGGCAGGCCGAGGCGGCGTGATACAGACCGGAGGCCACCCTGCGGGCCCGGGCGTCGTCACCGGCCTCCGCCGCCAGACCGACCGCCGCCACCGCGCGGGCCAGAAGGTCATCGAGCCGGTCCCGCAGATCCGTCTCGATGCCCGCCTCGGCCATGCGCTGAGACAACGCGGAGCCGAGCGCCGAATGCGCCCCCTCCTTGCGCGCAGCCCGCAGCACGTCGAGTGCCACGATGTTGCTGGTGCCCTCCCAGATTGAGCCGAGATGGGCGTCGCGCAGCAGCCGCGGCTCGATCCACTCCTCGATGTAGCCGACGCCGCCCCGCGCCTCCATGGCATCGCCGGCGACCTTGCGGGCGTCGCGGCAGACCCGGAATTTCACCAGCGGGGTGAGGATCCGGCGCAAGACCTTTCCCTCCGCCTCGCCGGCATCGGCCCTGGCCAGTGCGTCGGCGGTGAACATCGTGACCGTCAGCGCCTGCTCCGTCGGAAGCATCAGCTTGAGAAGCTGACGGCGCTGCAGCGGCAGCTCGATCAGTCGCCGCCCGAACGCCTCCCGTCCCCGCGCCACGGTCGACGCCTCGCGCAGGGCCCGGCGCATGATCCCGGCCGCGCGCACCGCGTTGGACAAGCGCGACTGATTGATCATCTCGGCCATCTGCACGAAACCCTGACCCGGCTCCCCCACCATCCAGGCCAGCGCGCCGTCGAGCGTGATCTCCCCCGACGCCATCGACCGGGTGCCGAGCTTGTCCTTGAGCCGGACGATCCGGTAACGGTTGCGCCCGCCCTCCGGCAGGTCGCGCGGCAGCAGGAACAGCGACACGCCCCTGATCCCCGCCGGCGCGCCCTCCGGACGGGCCAGAACCAGGGCGAGGCCCGCATCCGTGTTGGAGCAGAACCACTTGTCGCCGCTGAGCCGCCAGACATCGCCGTCCCGCCGGGCGGTGGTGACCGTCGCCGCCACGTCGGAGCCGGCCGCCTTCTCGGTCATGAACATCGCGCCCTGGACCTGGTCCTCCAGCCGCTCGGCGGTGAGGCCGGGCAGATAGCGCGCGACCAGGTCCGGGTCGGCGAAGCGGCGGATCGTGCGGGTCAGCGCGTCGGTCATGCTGATCGGACAGAGCAGGCCGCACTCGGCCTCGGCGAACAGATACTGGACGGCGTACTTGGCGGCATGCGGCACCGGGCGTTCGAGGCCGAGGGCAGGCCGGTGCGACATCGCCGCCATGGCGAAGTCCTGAAAGCCGATGCGCTCCATCTCGACATAGGCGGGATGCTTGTCGATCCGCTGCACGTCGCGGCCCTGGCGGTCGCGGGGGCGCAGCACCGGCGGGTTGCGGTCGGCCTCATGGGCGAGCTCGTCCAGCCGGCCATGCACCAGACCGCCCAGCCGCCCGAGCATGGGCGCGAGGGTCTTCAGGTCGGCGGGATCGAGATACAGCCCGAGCAGCGCCCGCAAGGCGGGGTCGTCGTCATAGGCGTTGATCCCACGGGTGTCCGGTTGCTGTCCGTCCGCGGTTGCGGCGACGGCCAGATCCATGGCTTTCTCCCTTTGGACAAGTATTTTCTTTTTCGGACGCACAGCGTGACAGCCGGCGATACGGCGGACAATACGCGCATCCAAGGGAGCGAGCGATGACCGAGACCTTCAAGGCCTACCTGCTGCGCGAGGGCGACGACCGCAAGGTCACCGGCGCGTTCGAGGACCTCGCGGTCGGCGACCTGCCGGGCGGGGATGTGACGGTCCGCGTCGCCTACTCCACCGTCAACTACAAGGACGGCATGGTGATGAACGGCATCGGCCGGCTGGTGCGGACATACCCGCATGTGCCGGGCGTCGACTTCTCCGGCGTGGTCGAGGCCTCGGACAATCCGGGCTTCACGCCCGGCGACAAGGTGGTGCTGACCGGCTGGCGGGTCGGCGAGATGCACTGGGGCGGCTATGGCGAACTCGCCCGCGTGCAAGGCGACTGGCTGGTCAAGCTGCCGGACGGTCTGACGCTGTCGCGCGCCATGGCGCTCGGCACCGCCGGGTTCACCGCGGGGCTCGCCATCGACACGCTGGAGGCGGCAGGCATGGCGCCGGCCAAGGGCGAGATGCTGGTGACGGGCGCGGCGGGCGGCGTCGGCAGCGTGGCCGTGGCCCTGCTTGCGGCCAAGGGCTATGCCGTCGCCGCGGCGACCGGACGGACGGAGACCCACGACTACCTCAAGGACCTCGGCGCCACCGCGCTGGTCGACCGGGCGGAGCTGGCGGACCAGCCGTCCCGGCCGCTGGCCAAGGAGCGTTTCCAGGCGGCGATCGACAACGTCGGCGGCACCACGCTGGCCAACCTGCTCACCCAGATCGCCTATGGCGGGTCGGTGGCGGCGGTCGGGCTGGCCGGCGGAAACGAGGTGACGACCACGGTGCTGCCGTTCCTGCTGCGCGGCGTGAACCTGCTGGGCATCGACAGCGTGATGTGTCCCGCCGAACGGCGGGCCCGGGTCTGGTCGATGATCGCCGATACTCTGCCCATGGAAAAACTCGACGCGATCAGCCACGCCCATGACTTCGAGGAGTTGCCGGCGCTCGGCGCGGCGATCCTCAAGGGCGGGATCCAGGGCCGTTCGGTGGTGACGGTCGGCGGCGAGTAATTCGGCTATACTGGTGCGCCGATCAGTCAGGAGCCCCGGATGCCCCGCCTCGCCACCATCGCCGTCCTCGCCTCGACGCTGCTGCTCGCGGCCTGTTTCCAGGACACCAAGGCCGACATCGCCAAGAAAGCGGAAGCCGCCTCCACCGTGGAGGAACTGCGCGCGGCTCTCGGCGAGCCCGACGAGCTGAACAAGGCGGGGCCGCTGGAGGAATGGATCTACGACGCGTCGGACGGCACCGTCCGCTTCCCGATCGTCGCCGGCAAGGTGGGTCCAATGGTCACCGGCGGCAAGCGGGAGTAGACAGGGAACGCCCCGGCGGTCCCGAACCCCGGCCCCTGGGCCCCGGCGCGAGGCCGGGGAGTGCGCAGGGGTGCGCTTTGTCCGGGGTCCCCTCACCACACCTCCCGGCCGTGCGCCGGGACCCAGCCGTCGGCGCGAAGGAGCCGCGCGGAGAAACGTCCTGCGGTCCGGAACCCCAGCCCTAGGCCCCGGCGCGAGGCCGGGGAGTGCGCGGGAGGTGCGCTATGTGCGTGGCCTCAAGACGCGGCTTTCCGGGCTCGCCTTACGATCCGCGTAGGGTCGACCAGAACCGCACGGGCTCGCCGACCGCGTCGCCGACCAGCTCGTCGTCGCGCATCACCACGTTGCCGCGCACCAGGGTGGCGATCGGCCAGCCGGTGACCGTCTTGCCGTCGAACGGCGTCCAGCCGCACTTGCTGGCGATCCAGCTGTTGGTGATCTCGCGTTCGGCCTTCAGGTCGACCAGGGTCAGGTCGGCGTCCCAGCCCTTCGCGATACGGCCCTTGCCGGCGATGCCGAAGATCCGCTGCGGGCCCGCCGAGGTCAGATCGACCAGGCGGGTCAGCGACAGCTTGCCGTTGTTCATGTGGTCGAGGAGGAGCGGCAGGAGGGTCTGCACCCCCGGCATGCCCGACGGGCTCGACGGATACGGACGATCCTTCTCCTCCAGCGTGTGCGGCGCATGGTCGGATCCGATCACGTCCACCGTCCCGTCGGCGATGGCCCGCCACAGCGCGTCCTGATGCGACTGCTCGCGCACCGGCGGATTCATCTGCGCGAGCGAGCCGAGCCGCTCATAGCAGTCCGGTGCCGCCATGGTGAGGTGATTCAGCGTGGTCTCGACCGTGGCCACGTCCTTGTTGTCGGCGAGGAACGCCATCTCCTCGGCCGAGGTGATGTGCAGCACGTGGACCGGCCGGCCGGCGGCACGGCCGAGACGCACGATGCGCTGGGTCGCCTTCAGCGCGCATTCCGGCGAGCGCCAGACCGGGTGGGCCCGCGGATGTCCCGCCTCCTTGGCGATATGCTGGCGCTCCTTCAGCATGTCCTCGTCCTCGGCATGGACCGCGACGCGGCGGCGGCCGGCGGCCAGAACCTTGGCCAGCAACTCGTCCTTGTCGACGAGCAGCGAGCCGGTGGACGAGCCCATGAACACCTTCACTCCGGCGCAGCCCGGCGCGCGTTCCAGCCCTTCGAGCAGGTGCAGATTCTCCTCCGCGGCGCCGACGAAATAGGCGTGGTCGCACCAGGCCCGACCCTTGGAGCGCGCCAACTTGTCGTTCAGCTCGACCTCGGTGAGGGTGAGCGGCGAGGTGTTGGGCATCTCGAAGATCGCGGTCACGCCGCCCTTGGCCGCCGCGCGGGTGCCGTGGAAGATATCTTCCTTGTGCTCCAGCCCCGGCTCGCGGAAATGCACCTGGGTGTCGATCACGCCGGGCAGCACGGTCAAGCCGGCGGCATCGAGCCTCTCGCCGGCATCGGCCCCCGCCAGATCTCCGATCGCGCTGACCTTGCCGGCGGTCACGCCCAGGTCGACCCGCTCCAACCCGTTCGGGGTGAACACGTCGCCTCCATGCACCACCAGGTCATACCGTGCCGTCATCGCATCCTCCAGTTCCGGAACCGGCGCAGCATAGCCGGGTGGCGGAAGGCGGCAACAGGCTGTGGCATCTTCCACAGACAACCCGCGTGGCGATCGCCAAGGCTTGCTGTAGCATGCCGGCCCACTCCCCAGACGATCGACAGAGGCAATGGAGCTCGACCCCGGAATGAGCGACGGATCCAGGGCATCCGCCCGGCGCGTGGCGTTCGACAACAGCGACGGCATGCTGCCGCTGGTCCTGCGCCACATCCTGAACACCGCGCTCATGGTCCTGACGCTCGGCATATATCGATTCTGGGCGATTACGGTGATGCGCCGCCTGATGTGGTGGCGCACGAGCTTCGACGGCCAGCGCTTCGAGTACACCGGCAACGGCCTGGAGATCTTCGTCGGCTTTCTGAAGGTGTTCCTGATGGTGCTGCTGCCGGTCGGCCTGGCGATCGGCGCCATCCGCCTGGCGCTGGAGAGCCAGGCGACCACCGCCAGCCTGGAGACCCTGCAATGGGTCGACAGCGGCTATGCCGTGGTCATCTTCTTCCTGATCGAGCTCGGCCGCTTCCTGAGCTGGCGCTACCGGGTGTCGCGGACCCGCTGGCGCGGTATCCGGTCGCGGATCGACAAGCCACTCCGGGACTATCTCGCCGTCGCCGTCGGCTCGGCGGCGATGCTGGTGTTCTCGGCCTGGCTGCTGAAGCCGGTGGCCGACGTCCTGCGGGCGCGGACGATCATCGACAGCCTCAACGTCGGCGGCATGCGCGCCCGACTGCGACTCTCGCTCGGCAGGCTGGTGCCGGCCTGGCTGCTGTTCGTGGTTCTAATCGCGGTGGTCTATATCGCCTTCGTGGTCTGGTTCGTGTTCTCCGCCGGCATGATGCAGATGGCGATGCGGGAGGCCGGCAATTCCGGGGCGGAGATGGAGATCTTCGGGAGCCTGGCTGGCCAGCTGTCGTTCGCGGCGCTGTTCCTGCTGCCGCTGGTCGGTCTCTGGGGATTTTCATGCTACCGGGCGGCCTTCTGGCGGCATGTCTGCGCCAACACGCAGCTCGGCCCGCTGTCGTTCCGGTTCACCGGCACCGGCACCGGGCTGTTCTGGCTGACGCTCACGAATCTCCTGATCATCCTCGTCTCTCTGACCCTGCTGGCGCCGATCACCTGGCGGCGGAGACTGGAGTACGCGGCGCGGCACCTGGAGGTGCAGGGCGAGATCAGCCCCGAGCAGCTCCGCCAGATCGGGCAGGACGAGAGCGCCATCGGAGGAGAGGGGCTGGCCGGTGACTTCGATCTCGCCTGACCCGAAATCCGGGGCGCCCCGCGCCGAGGGCAACGCCCGCCTGCTCGACGGCGTGACCGGTACCGAGCATTGGGTCGCCGCGATCGTCGATCCCGACGGCCTGCGGCTTTTGCCGGCCGACCCCGAGGCGCCGCCGCCGCAATGCCCGCTGCTCTGGCCCTGGGAGGAAACCTTCCGGCCGGCATCGGCGGGGAACCGGGTCTTCACCACGATCGCCGCCCGCGATGCCCGCCTCTCGGTCCTGGATTCCCGCCTCGCCGGCACGATCCGGTCGCGGGTCCGGGGCGACGAGCGGTCGAGCGGACGGTCCGCCGGGCTGTTTCGCCGCCGCCCCGGCCCGGCGCTGGTCCTGACGGCGACGGCGCTGGCGGCGATCGTGGTGGTTCTCGCCCTCGCCCCGGTCAGCGCCGGTATCGCCCGCCTGCTGCCGGCGGACACCGGGGCGGCGATCTCGGACGACCTGATCGACACGCTCGGCCGGACGCATGGTCGCTGCCTTGCCAAGGCGGGCGGCGACGCGATCGCCGACCTCGCCCAGCGATTGGCGCGGCCCGCCGGGGTGCCACCGCCCGTCGTCGCGGTGATCGATTGGGATCTGCTGAACGCCTTCGCGCTGCCCGGGGGCCGCATCATCCTGACTCGGCGACTGATAACGGCCGCCGAGGACCCGTCGGAGATTGCCGCCGTCCTGGCCCACGAGATCGCCCATGTCGCCCACCGGGACCCGACCACGGGCTGGATTCGCAGCGAGGGTATCGGGCTGCTCATGACGGCGGTGTTCGGCGCCAGCTCCGTGGGCGGACTGGTCGAGTCGCTGGCGGGATCGCTTCTCGACGCCCAGTTCACCCGCGAACAGGAGGAGCAGGCGGACATCGCCGCCCTGTCCTATCTTCGGTCGACCGGCATCCGGGCCGACGGCGGTGCCGCCTTTTTCGAGCGGCTGTCGAGATACGAGCCGGACGGCGCGCTCGGCGACATCCTCAGCGTGGCCTCCACCCATCCGGGCTCGCGGGAGCGAGCGGCGCGGTTCGCACGGGCCGCGACCGGCAGCGAGCCCGGACTGGACCCGCGGGAGTACGAAGCGGTCCGCCAGATCTGCACCGTGACCCGCAAGCACTGACTCAGATCTTTTCGCCGGCGACCTCCTCTCGCAGCGCCTCGATCTGGAAGCGGATCGAGAGATAAGGATGCACTTCGAGCGCCGCCTCATAAGCAGCGAGCGCGTCGGCCTTGCGGCCAAGGGCCATGTTGATGTGTCCCAGGCCTGCCAGCGCGCCGAAGTGGCGCGGCTCCAGCAACAGCGTCTGGCGCACGTCGGCGATCGACGCCGCGTAGTCGCCCTGCAGGAAATACACCGTCGCCCGCTTGTTCCAGGCCTCGGCGAAATCCGGCGCCAGCTCGATCACGCGGCCGAACTCCTCGACAGCGTCATCGAACGCGGACTCTCGCATTGCGCGTAAACCCCGCGCCATGACATCGCTGACCTCCGGCTCACCGGAGCGCTGCAGCCAGATGCTCCAGATCTCGTGTTCCACCGTCCGGGCAATGCTAAAAACTTCCGCGCTTTTTAGCTTTTTAAATAGCAAATCCAACCGTGGATCCGTCTGATCCGCCGCCACCTGGCCCGTGAAGCCGACGCCGATCAGGACCACGAGGAGAATTCGGAAAATCGCTCTCACACCACCCTCCATTCTTGTATTAACCCCAATTCCGCGTAAGCCTTTGTTAACCTCCCTAACGTAGGTTCCGTCCCAGATTCGCAAAAGAACATAAGAATAGGAGTCCATGTATGTCCGGCAACAGTTGGGAACAGTCCCCGGCAGAAGATCCCGCGAACGCCGCGTCGGGCGATGCGGAGGCTCCCGCCAGCGGCAAGACGGGAGGGTTCGGCATCGCCGGACGGCTGGGCACGGCCTTCGCCGCCACCACCTTGCTGACCGTCCTGACCGCGGGCGTCGCGTGGTTCGCGTTCTCCAGCGTCGACCGCACCCTGGTCACGGTGACCGACGAAGCCATGCCCGCCGTCGCCAACAGCCTGATGCTCGCCGCTGACAGCTCGGCGGTGGCGGCGGCAGCGCCGAGCCTTGTTTCGGCCAGGAGCGAAGAGGCGCGCGACAGCATCCGCAGCACCCTCGCCGCCCGCCAGGACGATCTGTCCAAGCATCTCGAGGCACTGCGCCAGGCCGGCATCGACGTGACCGATCTGGCCGACCTCGCCGGCACCCTGGCGACCTCGATGGGCGACCTGGACTCCGCCATTCAACGCCGCGAGGCCGCGCGCGCGTCGCTCGCCGAGGCGGTCGCCACCGTGGCCCAGACCAACGCGACCTTCCAGAACGACATCCAGCCGATGATCGCCAGCGCCAACGAGCGCATGACGGCGATCGGCGACGAGGCGATCGCCGCCACGACCAAGACGGTCGGCGAGCTGCTGAGCAAGCATCTGGCCGAGCTCAAGGACGTGCTGATCTATTCGGGCAAGGGCCAGAAGATGATGGCGATCCTGGCACGGGTGTCGGGGACGGAGGACCTGGACAAGCTCAAGGCCGAGGAGGCGGCGTTCAGCGATCTCGCCACCGAACTCCGGTTTGCCATCAACAGCACACCGGACAGCGCCGCCGGCAAGGCGTTCCGCGAGGCAACGCTTCAGCTGATCGAGCGCGGCACCGGGGAGAACTCGGCGTTCGAGATCCGCCGCGGCGAGATCAACTGGGTCGACCTCACGCCGGAGCAGTACGAGGCCGTGCAGGCCGGCCGCAAGGAACTCGATCAGGCGCTCCCGATCATCGCCGACGCCTTCGAGAAGTCGGTCACGCCGCTGGTGTCGGCCGCTCAGCGCAACATGGCCTTCGCCGGCCGCGACCTGTCGATCGGCGTGCGTGAGACCATCGGCGGCCTGGTCTCCAGCGATGTGCAGCAGTTCCGCCTGATGCTGGAATCCGCGGCGATCTCGAACCTCCTGATCGGCAACCTGAACGCCGCCGCCAGCGCCGACTCTCCGAGCCGGCTGGAGGAGATCAAGGTCGAGTTCGAGATGTCCTTGGCCGTGCTTGAGGCCATCCTCATGGAGGTGACCGGATTCGAGCGCCTGGCGTCGCTGGCTACCAGCCTGGACCAGGTGTTGGCATTCGGTCGCACCGAGGATGGTGTCTTCCAGCGCCGGGCGGCGATGCTGGCCGCCGACGCGGATGCCGACCGCGCCCTAACCCAGGCCCGCGAGGTGGCGACCGCTTTCGGCACCGCCATCGCGAGCCAGGTCGAGGCGACCACCGCCGCCGCCCGGACCATCGCCGCCGACGCCGAGACGAGCCTGGCCGAGAGCCGCATGCTGGTCGCTGTCCTGGCGGTCGCCGCCGTCGTGGTCGCCCTGGCGATCGGCTTCCTGGTGGTGTGGCGCGGCGTGGTTCTGCGGCTCATCGGCCTCGCCGGCATCATGCGCCGCCTCGCCGACGGCGAGCTGGACCTCGAGGTCGACACCCGCGGCCGCGACGAGATCTCCGCGATGGCGGAGACGGTGCAGGTCTTCCGCGACAGCGCCAAGGAGGTCGAGCGGCTGCGCGCCGATCAGCTCGAAGCCGAGCGGCGGGCCTCGGAGGAGCGCCAGCGCCAGCGCGTCGAACTGGCCGACGCCTTCGAGAGCCGGGTGAAAGGCATCGTCGACCGGCTGGGCAGCGCCTCGCGCGGCATGGCCGAGACGGCGAAGAAGATGGCCGCCGGGGCGGGGGACGTGCGCGAGCGCTCGACCGCCGGCGTCGGTGCCGCCCAGCAGACCTCGTCCAGCGTGCAGACCGTCGCGGCGGCGGCCGAGGAGCTCTCGGCGTCGATCGTCGAGATCTCCAACAAGGTCAGCGAGAGTTCGGTCCGGGCCCGCGAGGCGGCCGACCAGGCGGAGGCGACCAACCGCACGGTCGAGACCCTGGAGCAGGCGACCAACCGTATCGGCACGGTCGTCACCCTGATCCAGGACATCGCCGAGCAGACCAACCTGCTGGCGCTGAACGCCACCATCGAGGCGGCGCGCGCCGGTGAGGCGGGCAAGGGCTTCGCGGTGGTGGCCTCGGAGGTGAAGAGCCTGGCCAGCCAGACCGGCAAGGCGACCGAGGAGATCACCCAGCAGATCAAATCGGTCCAGGACGGCGTGGCGGCCGCGGTCACCGCGATCCGCGAGGTGTCCGAGGCGATCCGTGAGATTGACGGTCACGTCACGGCGATCGCCGGCGCCGTCGAGGAGCAGGGCGCCTCGACCCAGGAGATCGCCCGCTCCAGCCAGGAGGCGGCCAGTGGCACCGACGACGTGACGCGCACGATCGAGATGGTCTCGACCGTCGCCAACGACACTGGCAAGCAGGCCGACGAGGTGCTGACCTCGGCGACCTCGCTGGCGGAGGACTCCTCCTCCCTCGACCGCGAGGTGATCGGCTTCCTCGACCAGGTCCGCGGCGGCGGCCAGAGCTGACCGGCAACCACCCGAACGACGAAAGGGCGGGAGAGATCCCGCCCTTTTTCTTTGGCTAGAGCATGATCGTTCAAGACGGAATCGCTTCGCGATCCCGGCTTGGACGTGAGTCATTCTCTTATTCAATAAGATAGAGCAAATTCACATGCTTCGTCGCGATCGCTGGCGATCGCGTGAAAACATGACTTGCTCTATGGCACCGTTACGCCAGCGCCCGCTCCAGCTCGGCGATCAGGTCGTCGCCGTCCTCGATGCCGATCGACAGCCGCACCAGCCCGTCGGAGATGCCGAGTGCCTCGCGGATCTCCCGCGGCACGCTGGCATGGGTCATGATCGCCGGGTGCTCGATCAGGCTCTCCACGCCGCCGAGCGACTCCGCCAGGGCGAACAGCTCGCAGCGCTCCAGGAACTGCCGGGCGTCGTCGAGCCCGCCCTTCAGCACCGCCGTCACCATGCCGCCGAACCGCGTCATCTGCCGCTTGGCCAACTCGTGCTGCGGGTGGCTGGCGAGGCCCGGATAGTAGACCGTCTCGATCTTCGGATGCGCCTCCAGGAAGGCGGCGATCCGCTCGGCGTTGTCGCAGTGCCGCTCCATGCGCACCGGCAGGGTCTTGAGCGCGCGCAGCACCAGGAAGCTGTCGAACGGACCGGCGACCGAGCCGACCGCGTTCTGCAGGAAGGCGAGCTTGTCGCGCAGGTTGTCGCGGCCTTCCGCCACCACGGCGACGCCGCCGACCACATCGGAATGGCCGTTCAGGTACTTGGTCGTCGAATGCATGACGATGTCGAAGCCATGATCCAGCGGCCGCTGGACATAGGGCGAGCAGAAGGTGTTGTCGCAGACCGTGATCAGGTCGTGCTTCTTGGCGATCTCGGCGATGGCGGCGAGGTCGACCAGCTTGAGCAGCGGATTGGTCGGACTCTCGACCCAGATCATCTTGGTCTTCTCGGTGATCGCGGCCTCGAGCTGGCCGAGGTCGGAGAGATCCAGCATGCTGAACTGCAGCCCCGACGAGCGCCGGCGCACGTTCTCGAACAGCCGGTAGGAACCGCCGTAGAGGTCGTCCATGGCGATCACGTGGTCGCCGCTGTCCAGCAGCTCCAGCAGCGTGCCCATGGTCGCCAGCCCCGAGGCGAAGGCGAAGCCGGCCGCGCCGTTCTCCAGGTCGGCGATGCAGGCCTCGAGCGCGAAGCGGGTCGGGTTCTGGCTGCGCGAGTACTCGAAGCCCTTATGGACGCCGGGGCTCTCCTGGACATAGGTCGAGGTGGCGTAGATCGGGGTCATGATCGCGCCGGTCGTCGGATCCGGGCTTTGGCCGGCATGGATGGCGCGGGTGGCGAAGCCGGGGCGGTTCCGCTGGTTTGACATGTCAGGCTCCGTGGGTCAGCCGACGGATCGGCGGATGTGGTTGATCAGGTCGACCTTGGTGATCATGCCGAGGAAGGTATCCCCGTCCATGACCATGGCCACCTGGTTTCGGCGGAACAGGGTCAGCACCTCGTCCACCGGCCGGTCGACGGCGATGACGTCGAGCTGGCCGGTCATGAACTTGGAGACCGGCTCGCCGAACACCTCCGGCGCATCGTAGACCGCGAGCAGGATGTCCTCCTCGTCGAGAATGCCGACCGGGTCCCCGTCATCGATCACCGGCACCTGGCTGACCTCGTTGGCGCGCATTCGGTTGTAGGCGGTGTTCACCGTGTCGCCTGGTCCGACCGAGATCACCCGGCCCTGGTCGGCGCGGAACATGATCAGGTCGCGCAGGTCGCCGGAGACCTCGCGCTCGACCAGCCCCTGCTCCACCAGCCACGCCTGGTCGAAGGCCTTGGAGAGGTACTTGTTGCCGGTGTCGCAGACGAAGGTGACGACGCGCTTCGGCTCGGTCTGTTGCCGGCACCACTTGATGGCGCCGGCCAGCAGGGTGCCGGTCGAGCTGCCGCCGAGGATCCCCTCGGTGCGCAGCAGCTCTCCCGCCGCGGCGAAGGCCTCGGCATCGCTGACGGTCACGCCGGCGTCGATGACCGAGAGGTCGAGGTTCGGCGGGATGAAATCCTCGCCGATTCCCTCGACCAGCCAGGACCCGCCGTCGTAGCTCACCTCGCCGGTCTCGGCGGCGCGGGCGACCACCGAGCCCTCAGGGTCGGCGACCACGACCGACAGGGCCGGATTTCTGGATTTCAAGAACCGTCCGGCGCCGGAGATCGTCCCGCCGGAGCCGACGCCGGCGACCAGGGCGTCCACGTCGCCGGCCATCTGCTCCCAGATCTCGGGCCCGGTGGTGGTCTCGTGCGCCGCCGGGTTGGCCGGGTTGTCAAACTGGCTCGCCCAGAACGCGCCGGGGGTCTCGGCGACGATCCGCTCCGCCATGTCCTGATAGTACTCGGGGTGACCCTTCGGCACGTCGGAGCGGGTCAGCCGCACCTCGACGCCGAGGGCGCGCAGGTGGCGGATCTTGTCTGCGCTCATCTTGTCGGGGATGACCAGGATCAGGCGGTACCCCTTCTGCGCCGCCACCAGCGCCAGGCCGAGCCCGGTGTTGCCGGCGGTCGCCTCCACGATGGTGCCGCCGGGCCGCAGATGTCCGGCGCGCTCCGCCGCCTCGATCATCGACAGGCCGATCCGGTCCTTGATCGAGCCGCCGGGATTCTGGTTCTCCAGCTTGACGAACAGCCGACAGGGGCCGGTGTCGATCTGGGTGAGTTCCAGCATCGGGGTGTTGCCGATCATCGACAGCACCGAGGTCGCTGGGGATGCGGCAGTGGCCATGGCTCCCTCCCGGTCCGCATTCGTCATTGCCGGCCATATAAGGTCGGGGGCCATGTCCCGGAAGCACCATCGGCGCGCGACAGCGTTTCCCGCCCGTCATCAGCCGCCGGATACGCTCTTCGGGAGCTACTCCAGGATCCGGTAGATCAGCGAGAGCAGGTCGTGCAGTGGCTCGTATTTAAGGCGGCCGCCGAAATGCCGGTCGGCGACGTAGCGGCG